>Ga0213870_1001086_pt1 | contig 12495 bp, 10 predicted proteins | sample WICALVC2017_Meta_FD_160119 | JGI IMG/M metagenome (GOLD analysis project Ga0213870, IMG submission 160119) | Freshwater microbial communities from subterranean cave lake in Wind Cave National Park, South Dakota, United States - WICALVC2017 | ecosystem: Environmental > Aquatic > Deep subsurface >... | reverse complement strand
TCATGCTATTTGACGCCTTTAAAAATAAAACCCCCAAACCAGTATCGGCTACACTACAATCTGCAGAAGGTTTTATTTGCAAAGACTGCAACCAAAGCTACAGGCGCATACCACTTATAGGAAAATGCGATTCATGTAACGGGGAAATACTATTTTACTATGCGGGTCAGAAGGGGACTTCTTTAGGATAATTGTTTGACTTTTTCTAAAATCGAAGTATAAGCAGGCCTAGTTATTGAAATTGCTATCAAAACCCCGATTATCGTAGTTATAGCGAAACCCTTTAGTGCGCCAACACCGGCAATCACCAAAGGTAGCATTGCAGCTATGACTATGGAAGCCGAGTTAAAAATAATCGCCATCGCCGCCTTATGGCGCTGTCTGACAGTGGTTTCCTTTTCCTGCAACATTTGATCTGTTATGATAATCAATTGGTTAACACCAGTCCCTATGATTGCAATTAACCCAGCTATTGCAGGCACATCCAATACCCACCCAGCGCCTTTAGTTGCTGACTGAGTAAAGGCGGCAAACCCCAGAATTAATAAAATTTCGCTAAAGCTGATTATCAGCATCGGCACAACAATTTTAAAGTCACGGTACCTGAACAAAATCACAATGCTTACTATAATCGCCGCAGCTATAACAACATATATTGTAGAACTTAACAAAGCCCTTCCAGCGGTTTGCGTCACTACGTCAGTCTTGATAATTTCCAATTCTACTGGCAGACTTCCTGATTTCAGGACAGACTGCAACTGCAGGCGCTCATTCAGAGCAGCCTCACGTGTTTCTCTGAATCCCTGAAGTGTAGGTTTTGTTAAAGATTGCCCAGCCAAACTGGCCACGATGTTAAGTGATGTCACCTGATCCTCATCCAAAAATAAAACAAGCACGGGTTCCAAGTACCTTTCACTCCCACCAAGTCTTATCGGCTGATTCCTAGTTAACTTTGCAAATCTCTCAGCACTTTCTTGGCTTGTTTGTATAGCAAAAGAGAACTCATACCCATTTCCCACAGGCGCAAGATAGCTATTTTGCGGATCGGTAAAAACAGCCACGATATCTTTCCCAGTGAAAACAGTACTCAAGATTTCAATCGTTTCATTCGTCACGTTTTTTATCTCTACAGTTATACCATCCTTAGTAAAGAGTTCCCCGAACTTATGTTGCTCGTTATCGAAAATTACTCCATCTTTAGATAATCCAATAGAGATTGATTTGCCTGCGAACGTTAAACTTCCCACAGCGTCTTTTAATTTAACAGTCTGTTCCAATTTACCTTCAAATTTACCTTGGCGCGATAAGAAATTGACTATTTCTTCACTTGTCGCTCCCCCCATCTCAATTTGAATTAGGTTCTCGCCTATGGTGTATATTCTCAAGTCACGTAAGCCGTACAAGTTTATTCTGGTAGTTAGTACAGAAATCGTATCGTCTATCAGACTTTTCGTAATAGTTCTTTTCGGTTTTAACAGTACTCTGGAACCACCCTGTATGTCTATACCAAACACTAAATTCTCTTTTTTAACACCAGCTACTGTAAATCCTATGTTTCCGTCTTCCAATGCTACGCAATTAGCTGGCAATCCATCAGCTATTAAAGAAACAAATTCATCCCCCTTTATGTTAAGTACAGACTTATGGAAGTCGTCTAAATTTTTGATTTGTGTTGCCGACACCTGCGTGATTGCAAAATCTAATCTTATATTGTTGCATTTTGCGTTGCTATCTATTTTAGCGACAACTACACCAACCCTGCCGGATAGCAACGGCGATATGATAAAATATAATGAAATCCCAAGCAATACCGCTAGAACCAATAAACGAACATCCTTTAATATCATGTGTGGTGCCTTCTTCTAACCCACCATTCCAATAAAGAAGAATTTAGGATCCAAGTATACGGTAAATCAAAAATAAAACCTATGACAAGTATCTGCGACACATTAACCAGCAATTTAGACGGCGATAATAATAGAACAATTAACATCGTCAATGTTATGGTCGATATCAATGTCAATCCGGTTGATAAAGCTCTTCTATATTGTTTTCTGAAATTTTCCGGAGTCGTCTTCAAAACTTGGTTCGTCAAAACGATATTTGTGTCTACAGTGTATGCAATCAGCATTAGCAAGGCAGCAAATCCCGCAAAACTTATTTTAATCCCCAATAGACTGGTTATCGCTAAAGTGGTCAAGATATTTGCCAAGCTCGCAAAAACAATACCAAAACTAGTTATCAGGTTTCTATAGATTATAAAAATTACAATGCTCATAAGGACAAATCCAATAGAAAGAATGGATACAACTTGTTCGAAAAACAAATTTCCTAGAAATGAACCAATGCTTTCCGACGAAAACGAATTTACAGCAACGCCTAGGTTCTTCAGGTCGCTTATCACGCCATTTACACCAACATCCTTATCAACCTGTATTTCAATTCCATACCCTCTGATACTTTGCACGTTTGATACAAACGCCGAACCATATTTTGCAGCCAGCGCTTGTTCTATTTTAGAAGTATCAAAGGGTGCTGGTGTCTCGATGTTGATTAATGTCCCCCCTTTCAGGTCGATATCACGTAAGATGAAATCGCCGGTTCTGATAAAATTCGATAACAAAATCGCTAACGATAGTAGGAAGATCAATATAGGTAACAAAACCAGCTTTGGAAAGCGCCCAGACATAAGAACTTTCTATAATCTAGATTTTTAATACTATAAGATAAGCGCCTGCCACAATCAGCAATATACCCATCATTTTTACCAGTGTCAAACTTTCGTTGAAAAATATCTTAGCCAATATTGCTGTAAAAACATAACCTAGTGAAATCAATGGATATGCGAAACTTAACTCCTCTCTTGACAACACCACCAACCAAAGTCCAGAAGCTATGAAATATAGCATAAGCCCAAAAATTACAAATTTTTCTGTTATAACCGAAAATATCCGAGAAGTTAATAAATCATTTACGCTTAGCGTTCCGATATTTGTCATCCCGCGTTTCAGGGAGAGCTGGGCAAATACTGCTAGTACAACACTAGCTAAAATCAACACTAGTACAGACATTTTACCAATCCTTAGGTTAGCCATAGATAGTTATTTACTAACCTCAATTTATAACTTTAAAATATCGTTAATCCTTTTAATATCGTTTGCGGTATGTACATTAACCCACTTGCCAGCTATAGGGTAACCAACTAATTTACCATCTCTTGCCAATTTCGGGAATATATGTTCCTGCAGACTCCAATACACTTCGCCTGGAGGAATATAATTTAGAATCTCACCGCTCATGAATCCTATAAATACTGAAATCAAATGTGTTTTAGGCTTTTTCGGGAATTCATCATACTCAATTACTTTGTAACCCTTTAGAACTACGACGCTTGTATTCCATTCGAAACTTGTTCTTGCGTGAATTCCAAGTGTTGCAATACCTCCATTCATCTGATGGAAATCATATAATTCCTTTATATCAAAATCGAACCAGTGATCACATGGAAGGAAAAGAAAATCTCCCTTCAAATATTGTCTCGCCAACTCCAATGTCTTTGCGGTCCCTAATTCTTTCGTTTCTTGTATGTAATTAATTGAGACGCCAAGTTTCTCGCCATTACCAATGACTTCGTAAAGTTTTGCAATCAAAGACGGGAATCCAACAATAATAATATTTGTAAAACCAACCTCCCGCGCCTTCGAAATAATATCTTCAATTAAAGTTTTTTTGCCGATGGAAACTAAAGGTCTATAGGTTCCAAGTTCCTTAACATAAAGCTTTGAAGGATCACCACCAGCAAGAATCACAGCAGTCCTTTTCTCAACGAGTTGTTGTGACAATAGTTTTTCTATCGCATCGGTCCTTGACCTGATTTTAATGCCATCAACTAACGAATCTACCTTTCGTAATATTTTTTCATCCAAGCTTAGCGATACACGTTTTTTCATAACTGTAATACTTGAGTATTAAATATTAATACTTTAGTTATTCTTTTAAACATAGAATTTTTATTATATTCAAGGTAATTCCATGAAGATAGGAGTCATAGGCGTAGGATATGTTGGCCTCACTTTAGCTTGCCTCGCGGAGTTCGGGAATAATGTATTGTTTGTAGGTCGTTCTGCTGATAAGATAAATAATCTGAAGAAAGGCATTTTGCCTGTTTATGAAAAAGGTTTGAGTGAAATTGTAAAAAGAAACCTAGAAGCTCAGAGAATCGATGCCACAACAGATTACGAAAAGATGAAAGAAACTGAAATAATTTTCATTTGTGTAGGTACCCCTTCGGCCGAAGGTGGGGCTATAGATCTTTCCCAAATAAAAACTGTGTCGGAAAGGCTAGGTATATTGCTGAAGAATACGGGCGAGCATAAGACTATAGTTGTAAAAAGCACTGTGGTACCAGGAACTACTAAAGACGTTGTAATTCCTATTTTGGAAAAGTATTCTGGAAAGAAGGTCGGAGGCGATTTTAGTGTATGTATGAATCCAGAATTCTTAAGAGAGGGTGACGGAGTATACGATTTTTTACATCCTGATAAGGTTGTTATTGGCGGGTATGATGAAAAATCAAGTTACAAGGTGATAAAATTGTACAGTTTCTATGATAGCAAAATTCCTAGGATAGTAACTAATCTGAATACTGCTGAAATGGTAAAATATGCTCAAAATGCGGCATTGGCAACCCGCATATCATTTATCAATGAAATAGCAAACATCTGTGAGAAATTCGAGGTGGATGCATATGAAGTTTCTCACGCAATAGGCTTGGATTCTAGAATCGGATCTAAATTTTTGAACGCAGGCCCCGGTTTTGGTGGAAGCTGCTTCCCAAAAGATGTCAAAGCTCTGGTATCCATAGCAAAAACATTTGATGTAAACTCGATTTTATTGGACGCTGTTTTAACTGTAAATAAAACTCAACCGCATAGGATGGTTGGTATCGCTAAAAGTACTTTAGGGAGTCTTAATGGCAAAAAAATTGCAGTCCTTGGCCTGGCATTTAAAGCAGATACAGATGATATACGAGAAGCCAGTTCAATTCCCATAATAAATTCGCTTTTAAAGGAAAATGCTATAATTAAGGTTTACGACCCACAAGCCATGGAAAATTCCAAGAAAATCTTCGGCAAGTCTGTCGGATACTGTACTTCAAAAGAAGATTGTATTAAGGATGCAGATTTATGTATGATCATTACAGAATGGGATGAATTTAGAAAATTAGATTTGTCTGCAATAAAGTGCCCTATAATTGATGGAAGGAGAGTCTTAGATCCAATTAAAGCAGAACAATATGGTCTAGTTTACAAAGGGATAGGGTGGAAAAATAATTAAGTGGTTATTATGGTTAACATAGCGGTAATTGCGGCTGCAGGTAAAGGGACCAGATTAATTCCAGCAACAAAAGAACAGCCAAAGGAGATGCTACCTATAATATCTCAAGGTTTGATAAAACCTGTTTTGCATCTTATAGTAGAGCAACTATATGCATCCGGAATAAGTAAACTGTTCGTTATTACTGGGAGAGATAAGCGAGCGGTTGTAGACCACTTTACCCAAAATTATGAATTGATGGATGGACTATCAAATAAGTCAGATATAAAAATTATGTTGCAAGAGTTCTATGACATTCTAAACAAAATCAATATATCATACATAAACCAACCAAGGCCAGAAGGATTTGGAGCTGCAGTCCAACTCGCAGAAAATTATATCAGCAGTTCCGACAGTTTCCTTTTAACGTCAGGAGACTCTATTGTCTTTTCTTTGAAAGACGGCCATTCAACAGATTTCATTAAAAGACTAACCGAAACTCATAAGAAGCATGATGCAGATGCTACTCTCGCATTTTTCAAAACCAAAGATGTTTCAAAATATGGTGTTATCGTTGGAGAAGAAAGCGATGAGATCATTAACGTGAGCAAAGTAGTCGAAAAACCAAAAGAACCAATATCCAACTTGGCTATAGTTGGAAAGTATGTATTCAAACCTGTTATATTCCACGCGCTTAAAAAAATTGGTTTTGGTATTGGGCAAGAAAAACAATTGACTGATGCAATCCAATGGCTTGTGGAAAAAGGCTTCAAAGTTGTTGCCATCCCTTTGAAGGAAGACGAGGTGTATTTGGATATAGGCAATCCACAAACTTACATAGAAGCATTGGTAACAACTGCACTATTCGATCCTTCACTGAACCCTATAGCAGTCCAGAAATTTAATGAGTTGGACACTTTTTATAAAAAATCTGGTGGAAATAGTGATTGAAAGGATAATTTCAGAAGACATACAAAAAGTCCAAAGTAATGTAAAGGAATTAAAAGAAGTAGTTGATGGTAAAACTGTTTTGGTTACAGGTGGGGCTGGGTTTATAGGATCTTGGGTGTGTGATGTGCTTGTTGGATTCAACGCCAATGTAATTTGTGTTGATAATTTGAGTTCGGGTATTACCACTAATATGGATCATTTGCTGAAACACAAGAATTTTAAATTCATAAATGAAGATGTTTGCAAATTCGACACAGATGATAAACTGGACTACATTGTACATATGGCAAGCGTAGCATCACCTTTATCATATCTATCGCTCCCTATCGAAACATTAGACGCTAATGTAATTGGCACAAAGAGGATGCTGGAATTGGCCAAGAGAAATAATGTTAAAAGTTTTCTATTTACCGGAACCAGCGAAACGTATGGGAATCCGGATGACACAAATTTACCAACACCAGAAACGTACTACGGTTATGTAAATTCATTTGGTCCGCGAGCTGTTTATGATGAAGGTAAAAGATGCGCAGAAGCATACTGCTATGCTTATTTAAATAAATTTAATTTGCCCATAAGGATTGCACGTATTTTCAATACATACGGCCCACGCCTAGATATAAAATCTAAAACACAATACGGAAGAGTAATTGTGAAATTCGTTTTGCAAGCACTTGCAAATCAACCTTTGACTGTATACGGAGACGGAACACAAACAAGAAGCTTCTGTTATATTACAGACCAAGTGGAAGGGTTGCTGAAACTCCTATTGCTACCAAATCTGAAGGGAGAGGTAATCAATATCGGGAATACAAACGAGATAACAATACTTGAACTCGCTAATAAAATTGCGAAACTCACCAACACAAACTCCGGGATAGAATTCCAGCCATTGCCAAAAGACGATCCGAGAAGAAGGAACCCAGATATATCTAAAGCTAAAATGTTATTGGGGTTTTATCCAAAAATCGGTTTGAATGAAGGTCTTATGAGAACAATAGAGTGGTTTAAGTTCACAAAGTGATGATATGGAAATTCTTGTTACCGGCGGCGCAGGTTTCGTCGGTAGTCATACCATAGATTTGCTGGTAGAGAAAGGTTATGATATAACAGTTTTGGATAACCTTGAGCCACAGGTGCACCAAAATAAGAAGCCCGAATATTTGAATGGTTCCGTAAAATTCGTCTTTGGTGATATTACAAACAAGGACGTGTGGAAAAAGGTTTTGTCTAATGCAGATGCCGTAATACATTTGGCTTCCATGGTAGGTGTAGGGCAGAGTATGTACCAGCCAGTAAAGTACCTTACAGCTAACACAATCGGCACAGCCAACATGTTCGAAATATTACTCGAAGACAAGGAAATCAGGAAAAAAGTTCAGAGGATAATCGTTGCAAGTTCAAAAAGTATTTACGGTGAAGGTTCTTACCAGTGTAATGGTCACGGAAATGTGAATCCTAATCCTAGAGCAACGGAACAATTGATGGAGAAGGATTGGGAAATACATTGTCCGTTTTGTGGCGAGTATGCCAAGTCCATTGCAATAACAGAAGAAAAACCCGTACAAAATCTTTCTATTTATGCTCTATCCAAATATGATACAGAAAGAATTGCTATAGATTTCGGCAATGCACTCGATATACCGGTTACAGCCTTCCGATACTTTAATATTTATGGGCCTAGGCAAAGCTTGAGTAATCCTTATACGGGTGTCGCGGCCATTTTCCTCAGCAGAATAAAGAACAATAATTCACCAGTAATTTTTGAGGATGGTAACCAAACTAGAGATTTCATTTACATAGATGATATATCTAATATTAACTGCGAAGCCTTAGAAAAATTCGATGGGATAGACGTTTTTAACATTGGATCAGGCGAGCCTACTAGTATCTTAGAAATAGCCAAATTGTTGATTGAACTTACAAATTCTGGTATTGAACCATCAGTAACTCAAAAATTTAGGCCCGGAGATAACAGGCATGATTTCTCAGATATAAGCAAAGCTAAAAAGAAATTAGGCTTTAAACCTAGATGGAAGATAAGGGATGGATTTAAAAAATTAGTTGAATGGTCATATACCCAAGAAGCAATAGATAAATTCAAAGAAGCTGAAGATGAGCTCGGCAAGTATTTCGGCGTTTAGATGATAACCCTTATAATTGGTGGCAGCGGTCTATAAAATTCTAAATTAGATAGAACAATACCCATATTTTCAAATAATCATGAAACTTAAAATAACTTTAGTTAGATATGTGTTATTGATATGCGAGAATTACCATATTTGATAATAGCAATTTTATGCCTGACGTTTTTTAGTCCGGTGATTTTATCTACGAATTCCTTAATTCATTCAAACGCTAGCGATATAGTTAGCCAATACTACCCGTATCTTATTTTGCTTAAAAATTCCATTACCGTAGGAACATTGCCTTTATGGAACCCGTTGCTAATGGGTGGTTTTCCTTGGTTTGGAAACCCAGATTCTAACCTCTTTTACTTGCCTACGCTAGCTTTTACAACAGTATTCACACCACATCTTGCTATAAACTATTTGATAATCTTCCATGTATTCTTTGCAGGAATTTTTATGTTGCTTTACCTTCAAGAAATTAAAATATCTAGTCAAGTATCTATCTTCGGTGCCATTTCCTTTATGTTTTCGGGTTTTATTGTCACACGAATATACGCAGGTCACTTTAGTATAATCAATACCCTAGCTTGGATACCTTTAATATTCTTTCTTATAGAAAAAAGTGTAAAATCACACCTTACTATATTTCCGATGTTACTTGGCATAGTTTTAGGAATGCAGTTTCTTGGTTCGCAACCACAGATATTTATTTACACTTTGATAGCTGCGTCAGGCTATTACATTTTTAGACATATGTACCAAACAAGTAAGGTAGAAATAATAAAAAAAGCAATAATTACTTTTGTATTCCTTTTTGGTATATCAGCAATACAACTTCTACCATCCTACGAGTTATTTAAGCATTCTGTAAGAAGTGATGGACTATCATATGGCCAAATAACCAGTTCATCCCTTCCGCCTCCTCAACTAATTTCACTTATTCTTCCAGAATTTTTCGGTACAGCGTTAGATTTTACTACATGGGGAGCCTCTAACTTTTGGGAACTAACTGGATATGTTGGTATACTACCTATATTTTTTTCACTACTTGCATTTATTACAAAACGCGATAAATTAACAATCTTTTTTACAAGCTTAACGATATTTTCTATTTTGTATTCATTTGGTAAATTCAATCCGCTTTTTAAAGTAGTAGAATTTATACCTATTTTAAATTCATTTAGAATTCCAGCCAGATTTCTATTGTTTTTCGTTTTCTCCATTTCAGTTCTAGCATCAATAGGGCTAAATAGGTTTTTGGCTGCACCTCATACTGCGAAAAGTCTAATTAAAATAATCTTTATCGGTTCAATATTTATCGTTGGTATACTGATCTTGTCTATAATATTTAAAGAAAATATATTGGCATTTGCTGAAGCACTAGCTAAAAACCGATTAACAGAAGCAGCGCTAATTGACCCTATATCCCCAACTATAAAATCTCTACTAGAAAAGGATGGGATAAAATATTTTACAACTCGAATCTACAGCCATATTTTGGGTAACTTAATGATTTTAACTATTTCGTTAATTAGTATAGTTTTCGTATACCACCTTTTATCAAAAAATATTATTAAAAAAAATCCAGCAGTATTATTCATAATAATGATTTTAGTGTTGGATTTGTTTTCATTCGGACTTAAGTATATATCCACAAAACAAATTTCTTTAGAAGTAACATTAGGTTTGCCAGAAGATACATCGTCATATAGAATTTTATCTTTACCAGAAATCTACCTAATAGATCAGGCAGAACTGACTAAAAGTGGAATACAAAGATTCGATGGATATTACGTTGCAAAATTATCTTATTACAATGAATTCTTCGAAATTGCTAAAGAAAGATCTACTCTATTGCAGATAGGCAATGTTAAATACATTTACGCAAATAATGGCACATCAAAATATCAAGACTCTTTACCCCGAGCTTTTTTTGTATATGGCGGTAAAGTTACCACTAACGGAAATCACTTTGAAATTATGAAACAGCCAGATTTTGATCCGACAAAAATCTTACTAATTGGTGACAGTGTGGTAGAGATAAAGAAAATCGACCCGTTAAAAATAACCGATTATGGGCCAAATTCTCTAGAAATAGAAGTGAATAATACTGATAAAGGTGTCTTAGTACTTTTAGACACTTGGTATCCAGGCTGGAAAGCTTATACAGGAAGTAAAGAAATTCCTATAAAAAGAGCATATTATATCATGCGTGGCGTTGAGATAACAAATAGTATAGGCAATATTCGATTCAACTTTGAACCTGGCTTACTGCCACTCGGTACTATTATAACAACAATCGCAATTCTGGCATCTATAATCATAGCGTATAGGCATATAACTAAAATAAATTAATTTAACATAATTTTCGTGTTTATAGGGAAAAGCAAGTATAAGTCGGTTATACAGCATGAAAAATAAAATGGGCAGCAAAATATCAATAATTATACCAACTTTTAATGAAGAGAAGTATATAGGCTTAATTTTAAATCATATAAGAAATTTCTTTAAAGGTCCAAATTACGAAATAATAGTTTCTGCTGATGGTTGTACTGACAATACACCATATATTATAAATAAACTTTCAAAGGTCGACAGAAGAATTAAAATAGTCAACACACGCAAAAGGTTAGGAAAAGGTGGCGGCCTTAAGAAAGGATTTTATACAAGTAGTGGTAAGATTATAGTCTTTGCAGACGCCGATATGTCTTGCTCAGCTAGTGAAATATCAAAACTCATCGAACTTATAAAAAATGCAGATATAGTCATTGCATCAAGAGCAATCAAAGGAGCTAACGTGGTAAAACGACAATCATTTATTAGAGAGCACATGGGTAAAACTTTCAATCTATTAGTAAGACTAATACTTGGTATTAACCTAAAGGATACCCAGTGCGGTTATAAGGTATTTAAACGGCATGTGTTAGAAAAATTGTTGCCCAATGTCAAATCTAATGGTTGGGAATTTGATGCTGAGCTACTATTTAGAGCCACAAAAGGAAATTACAAAATTCATGAAGTTGGAGTTAAGTGGAAAAATAGAAAAGAATCTAAACTCTCTATATTCCCAGATTCATTGAGAATGCTATTAGGTTTGATTAAAATCCGATTGAGCGATTAATTTTCAATTTTCACAACGCGTATAGAGTCCAAATCTACGAGATCATTAAATATCTTGTGTTTATCCATTTTTATTTTGTAATCTGCATAGATGTTATCTACCAAATCATTTAACCAACCTACAACAGTAGGATGACCTTGTATATCATTAGGTGCTACACCTGAAATCAACAATTTGTTTACTTCAGCCCAAATTGTCTCATAGGTTTGAATATCGTTTATTGTTACCAATAAGCCAAATCCGCCTAAAATAACAATAGTCAATATATAAGGCACTACACTCTTTACTTTAGAGACCAAAAACATCAGCACGAAAGGTAAAAATACAATGTAATATTTGATCAAAAAGATGTTGATTTTAAAAATAGTAAAAAGTGTACAACCAACTAATGCAATAAAACTGAAATTCATGACAGCAGAGCTTCGCCTGTTCTGTATTATGTGGGATGCTAAGTTAAGCCCACTATAAGCAAAGATGGCTGCTGCAAAGAATATCAGAAGCTGGTTTGAGTGAAATACGAAGGACTTCCCAGATAATACTGCCAAAATTGCAATTCCAACTGATATAAGAGAAATGAATTTTTGATTTGTGCCAGTCTTGATGGATAGTCCGAATGGTAGAAACATGAAACCAAGGAAAATGACATCTTGTATTATTCTGAATGCATTATGTGAGGGTTTTATGCCGAATTGTGGTGCATATGGCGCATCTGGACTGACCGTACTTGATATTGTGGTTGGGGACAAGATGTGACCTGTTGTTAAAAAAGTGTATGAGAAAAATACAATAGTGAATGCTACAGATATGCCGGCTAATATAAGATTTCTACTAAGATTCTTTATAACTAATTTCTTTCTAACACCAATGCCATTCAAGAAGAATTTTTCTAAAGGTTTTAGCGGCAGATTTCTGGTTCGATGCAGGAGTAAAAACAAAAATGCGGCAAGTGCAGGGATTGCATCTATTTGCTTGTTT
>Ga0213870_1001085_pt1 | contig 12501 bp, 10 predicted proteins | sample WICALVC2017_Meta_FD_160119 | JGI IMG/M metagenome (GOLD analysis project Ga0213870, IMG submission 160119) | Freshwater microbial communities from subterranean cave lake in Wind Cave National Park, South Dakota, United States - WICALVC2017 | ecosystem: Environmental > Aquatic > Deep subsurface >... | reverse complement strand
TCCTCCAGAAGAGCCGCCTGAAGATCCAGATGAGCAGTCTGTTGTTTTCGACCTGTCATTGTCATCACAATCAGTTCCTGCTGAGCATCCTGTGCCATATCCGTCCCCATCCACGTCCCTGCATTGCTCCTTTACAGCGGAATGATTTAAGCCCGTTATTTTGTATCGTGTGCCTGTGTCAAAGCACGTGTATTGACCGGATGTTGAGTTGTTGCATGTGACAAGAATTTCATTTGCTGCGTTGCAGGCAGAGCTTATGCTGTCGAATCCTGCATCAGCATCCTTGATACAGACTGATTTTGCGGTTGCATTTAATTTTTCCAAGAATATTGTTTTTGTTGAATTTAGCAATCTCAAACCCCTAATTGCAACTGCGCTGCTGCCATTTGTTGTTCTGTTTATAGTGATATTGCCAAAGTCCAAAATACTTGAGGAGCTAAATGAAAAATTAAACTCAATGATTGTATTTGTGCCACTTGAAAAGTTAACTGTAAATGTTCCATTGAAAATTTTTGACAAATTATTAGTTTGGTTTATGGTGATGCTCAAAGAAATAGTGGAATTTAAAGAAGACAAATTTCCAACTACAAAGTCATTTTCATCTAATATGTTGTCATTATCGTCATCTGTGTCATTGAAATCCGGATTTCCGTCATTGTCTATGTCTGATGTGTCATTTATTGTGATATTGATTGTTAAAGAATCAATGTCCAAACTGTCATTCACCGTTACATTTACCTTATATGCGCCTGCATCGCTTAAATTGGTATTCCAGATAAAATAATTACTTTGCCTGAAAAATCTCGAGTCATTTATAGTATAGTTCAAATTATCATTATCTAAATCAGATGCGCTTAGAGTTATATTCACTTGCTGGGTTTCACTTAATGTTATTGTTGTTGTGTTTATACTTAATGAAGGCTGCACATTCAGAATCTTTATTGTTGAGCTATTTGTGAAATTGCTCCAATCAGCGCCGTCAAAAACTCTAACGCTAAATGTCCAGTTTTCAAGTCTTGTTGTGTTTATTGAGTGTATTGATGTTTTGTTGGTGTAATTTTCAATTTTAGTATTGTTTATGTACCACAATGTTTCGTTTGCGGTAATTGCATCACCATCACTATCATTAAAGCTCCAGAATGCCAGCAAAGTGCCGTTTGTCCTGTTGAGAAAGTCCGTGTTTGTTAAGTTTACAGAAGTTATATTTGGTATTCTGTTTGTGTTGCTGACAGTCAAATTCCAACTCCTATAGGTTATAGAAACACCATCGTCCAATGTAGCATTTACAACATAAAAACCAGCAGAAGTGAAATTGCCTGTAAAATTGAATTCTGATTTGTTGATTCCGCTTGTTTGCAGGGAATTATTTAAGTACCAGTAAAAAGTTATTGCGTCATTCTCGCTGTCCGTGAAGTTTATGGAGAAAGTCTGATTATTCGGCTCTATTATGCTTACAGATTCGTTGCTTGGCGCAAAACCACTTATATTGGGTGCTGTGTTGTTTATCTGCAGTATTATTAAATCTGTAATGTTTGAGTTTCCAGCTGAATCATTTCCATAAACTCTAAATGAAATAACTCCAACTTTTAAAGATGTCAAATTTATGAAGGAAGTTAGACCATTCACATTCATAGTAGCGTTAGTTTTTGTCCCATTTGTTATTTCAATAATAGCGGATGATAAAACCTCTGAAGTTGAAGTGTTTATATAAACAAAAAAGTTTGTTGAGTTTAATGAAAGATTAGTGCCGTTAGCCGGGGTAGGAACTACTAAACTTATTCCGGGTTTTATTGTATCAAGCGATAATATTGCTGAAAAAATATTTATTCTTGAGAATGTTAATCCACTTCCAGAATCTAAAATTTGCTTACCTGTTGCATTAAGTTTGTCTTGTATTTGAGAGGGCATCAACACCATATTTTGCTCTAAAATTCTGTATTGCCGCAACAAAGCAAAAGCGGCAGCTACATGCGGGGCTGCCATAGATGTTCCGGATAGCTCTTTAAAGCCGGACGAATCGCATAACGCGCAACTGCCGGTAGGCACGGTAGATTTTATATGATTGCCTGCTGTGTTTGCTCCTCCCGGTGCAAGCAAATCGGTTATGCTGTTCCTGTTGCTGTAACCTGCAATAGCATCTGTGTCGCCGACAGAGCCAACAGATGTAACATTTGTTATGCAAGCAGGCAGTGCTATACCAGAAGTGCTTCCATCATTACCAGTAGCGGCAATAACTGAAATGTTTTTTCTAATAGCATTAGCAACTGCATCTGTAAAAAGGGTGCTTTGTGAATCGCAATGGCTAGTGAATACTGTTGTTGTTCCAAGGCTCATTGAAATAACTGATATGTTGTATTTTGATGCATTATTTATGCACCAGTCCATGCCTGCAACAATATTTTGTGTCGAGCCAGTTCCAGCCGAATCAAGAGCTTTTATAGCCACTATGGTTGAGTCTGGTACAATTCCTCGGAAAGTGCTATCATTTGAAGCTATTATCCCAGCAACATGAGTGCCGTGTCCATTATTATCAAGAGGAGTATTATTTTGGGAATTGCAATCATCTGTCGGGCAATAGTTATTTCCTGCAATAACTTTTGGGCATGTTCCTGCTATAAAACTGTCAGAGGTGCAGCCACCTAAATTAGGATGTGTATAGTCAACACCTGTGTCAATTACACAAACAGACTCTCCTCTTCCAGTCAGATTTAAATTGTTGTAAATAAGGCGCCATGTATTTGAGGCATTAATTTGTTCTTTGCTTGTATCCAAAACGGTCTGAACAGGCAAGCTTTTCTCTATTCTCAAAACTCTTGGGTCATTCCTTAATTTCTCATAGCTTGATTTCTTTAGCTTTCCAGCAAAACCATTAACCGTTGCATAAGTGTTTGTCAAATCAAAATCGTAGTCTTCATTGTTTTGCGCTGATAATACCTTGTCTTTTTTCTTCAATTTTAAATCTGCAATGACCTTTTCTTGTTGTTTATTAATCATCATCTTTTTCATCTCAAAATCGTCTTTGTAGTCATAATTGCTAATTCCATACTCACTTAAAACATTGTAATCCCCATACAAAACAACAATAACCTCAACTTCTTCCTCATCCCCAAATAATTCTTCAATTTCTTTATGGTTTTTTGACTGAACAGAAGAGGAATACAATAAAATAATGAAAACGACAATCAACAAAAATAAAAACTTCTTCATAATAGCTGGCATTAAATCTCAGTATTTAATTTTTTCTCACCAAAACATTTAAAATCGCATGCTGGCAGCTTTTAGATTATATGAAACCTAAGATATGGCTTAATGACTCCGCCATTGGGGAATATTCTGCCCGGCGTGACGAGAAATTCCATAATTGCTTTGGCAAAAGGCAACAAGAATAAGATTACAAAAATTAGTGCTATTGCAGCAATATAAATATGCTTCAAAGTAACCTACCCTTATAATACGCAAAGAGATTGCTTTAAATAAATTGCTAATTTACCTGACCTGGCTCTTCAGCCACTCTATTTCTTCCTTGTCTAAGTCAAGCTGCTTTATAATATTATTTCTCATTTCTTTGTCTTTAAACATGACGGGCAGGTAAGGCATTGTATTTTTCAAAATTTCTTTTGACGAAGAATGTGTTTTTGCGGCAATTTTTTGCGCAATTGCCTTTTTCTTCATAGCCTTTTGGTTAGCCCACCAAAGTTTTAAAATTCGTCCAGTTGGCTTGTACTCCACTAAATTTTTGTATTTTTCCTGTTTTGCTGCTGCAATTCCAGCAGTTATTAGCGCATTAATATAAACCAAAAACCTGTAATGCTGCCATCTTCTTATTCTTCTGTTAAAAACATCTGCTTTGCTCAGCATTTCATACGCTTTTGCAAGGTCCTTTGGATTTGTATACTCTTTTGGCAGATTTTCATCAATCCATAAAAATTGCTCGTTTAAATCCTCTTCCACATTCTCAAAAGCGGCAATTGCAATCTTCAAGTCGGTTGTTTTGAATATCTTATTAAGCGCGGACATTATATTTTCAACTTTGTTTCTATCGGCAAGCTCTTCCAGGCTTTCTCTTGTCAGCTCTTTTTTGCTTTCTGCCAGCATCTGCAGGTCATTTATTGCAGCTCTTGCATCTTCTCCAGCTCTTCTGGAAAGTGACTTTAAAATTTCATCATCAAACTTTATTTTTTCATTTTCGCATATTTTTTTCAGTATTTTGAATATCGACAAGTAATCCAGTGGCTTAAATTCAATCAAATTGGATTTGCTTCTCAAAGAGCTGAACTTGTTTTCAAAAGGGTTTGTTGCTGTCAATATTATTGGATATGCGGAGTCTTCAATCAGCTTTGCAATTGCCTGTATCCCACCTCTGTCCTCATGTCCTGACAAGCCGTCTATTTCATCAACAAGAATTATTTTGCCCTTTGCGAAAAGGCTTTGCTGTTTTATAGCATTTCCAACTTTCAGATTTATCTGCTCTGCATTGCGAAATTCAGAGGCATTGACCTCAATCACCTCATAGCCTAATTCATTTGCAATAGCATAGACCGAAGTTGTTTTTCCAGTTCCGCTTGACCCATAAATCAAGGCAGAATTCTTTTTCTCTTTTGAGAAGTTTATTATGAAATTTTTCAGTTTTTTGATTACATCATCCTGGCCAAAAATATCTTTTGTTGATTTTGGGATGTATTTATTTATTAAGGGCTGCATGTCAAAAAGGTATTATTCAAGATTTTATTAAATTATTGATTTTACTATAGAATTCCAGAAAAAGGGAATAAAATCAGAGAGAATAATGCAACCAATAAGTTTGTCATCGGTATTAAGAACAGAGTTAAGCTATAATAACCATGCATATTGCACCCATATCCGCGAATATAAAGTAAAATCAAAGCAAATGAAGCGACAACCAAATTCATTATGGGTCCTGCATGGCTTATTATTTCATGGGTTCTTAAATCTAAAAAATTAGTTTTTACATAAATAGTGCCAAGATTGATTCCGAAAATCGGGTTTAGATCGTAATAAAAAGCAGCTAGATAATGCCCAAGTTCATGGAAGAATATTGCTATGAGTAACGCCAACAGCGAAATTAAAATGTAATTGTAATCTAATAAAAGTAAATGTTTCCATTTATTTGCATGAAAATAAGCTGCCTCTTTTTTATTTTGCATTTTTTATATAGTATCTAATAAGCCATAAAATTATTATTGTAGCAACAAAAAGAATTAGGATGGTAGTCCATGTAAAAGTATATACTATCTTTCCTTCATCTTTAACAACAAGTCCTGTCATATCGCATCCTGTAAGGGAAGATAGAGAAAGAGGGATTAGCAATTTTTTTATTGTTTTAATCATTTTTAATACTAGTAGATAAGTGATATTTATAATTTACTATTTTGAATCTTATTTAACTTTTCTTCTATTTTTTTCTTTTGTTTACTATAAGTGACCTTATTTATATAACCAGATTCTAAATCTGCTTTTAGTATTTGTAATTGTCTCTCCAAATCTTCTTTATTCCAATAATATATTTAATCTCTTTATGCCATTTTAAATTTAGAATGGTTAAGATTATTAAAATTAGCGCTAGGATTGCAAATAAACCTAATATTCGAAATTCAAATCCTATAGGCATTTGAGCTGTATCTAAAACATTAAACAAATCACTGCTTATTGCAATATTTCCATTATATGTAGCTTTTACATAAAATATATAATTGCCTTCTTTTGTATTTTCTGGAACTTTTAATTTTCTGATAATTGACAGCTCATCGCTAACCTTTAATGTTTCATCGTTAAAACTAATAATATTTCCATCAAAATCCCTTATAGCATAATATAAGTTTGCATTTATCGGCTCATCACCAATATTTACCAAATCAATTAAAGCTTCAGCATAGCTTCCTTTTTTTACCTGTTTTTGTTTATTGTGTATTCCTACTTTTACATCAAATAAAGCTTGTTTTGGCTCTATTTCAATGAATATTTTAATTGGCTTGCTAATTTCGGCATTTTCTATCAATAATTTTCCGCTATAGGCGCCGCTTAATTTTCCAGCAATCTTTAGTGTTATTATTTTTGTTTCTCCTGGCTCCAATGCAACAAAATTGTCGCTCAAAGATATGAATTCTTCTAGGCCTTTTATTTTTAAATTAAGATTTAATTTTACATTGCCGTCATTTGTTATGCTTAACGACTCTGTTATAATTTGGTCTTCTTTTAAACTGACTTTTAGCAAATCTATATTAACTTTAATAGGAGATAAACTTTCTTGTTTTTGTATTTGAGATGGGATTCCGCCACCGCCTCCGCCTCCTGCACCTCCTCCTGCACCTCCACCGCCTGAAACTTCTGACTGAACTGATTCAGAAGGCTTAGTGTATGATATTTGCATTGAACCAGAATGATTAAGCCCTTCTATTTTATAGTAATTTGTGGTACTATTTAAAGTGCATATGTGGCCATTTTGTTTTGTTCCATCGCATTCCACTTTAGTTTCGTCGGCGGCATTACAATCTGAGGATACCTCACTAATAGACGCGATTTCCTTATCTTTAATGCATATCCCATTTATGCTTTCATTAACCCTCTTCAAATATACTGACTTAGTTTTGTTTTGAGAAGCCAAATTTATGCCGCTCACTAAGATACTTCCGGTATTATTAGCGTCAAAATGTTTTATGATTATATCGTTTAAATTGAATTTTGTCTCACTGCTAAATCCGAAATTAAATTCTACCAATGATTGATTGTAGAGAATATCGTTTGCAATAAGTTGAGTTGTAAATATAAGGGGCAAAGTTTCATTAAATATCTTATTGATATCTGTTGAGCCATTTACATGAAATCCTAATGGAATATTTGTATCCACAAATGTAATGTTTCCTAATAAAAAGTCAAAAGTATCATTAATATTATCACCATCTACATTAAATAAATCACAAGTGCCTGCAAAAAATGGGCAACTATCGAGATAATCTGGAATTCCATCCCCATCGGCATCTCTGGTTATATTCAAAATTAATGTCCATGATTTTGATGCAATTGATAAGCCGTCAAAAACATTAACATTTACAGTATGCGTACCTGCATTACTTCCTTCATCTGTAAAGTTCCCTTTAAAAGTAATAGAATTGTTGTTTTTGCCAGCCTGTGCTGTGCCATCAAAATACCATTGGATGCTTGCAGTGCTGTTGCCATCGTTGTCATTAAAAGTAATGTTAAAAGTTTGATTAGCGTCTGCTCTTATATTTATTGTTGATTCTGCTGGAAAAAAAGACTCTATTGTAGGTGGAGAATTATTATCAGAAGCATTTAGCACAAATAATGTAACTCTTTTCAAGTCTGATAAAGAGCCGTCGCTTACACTAATATTTATATTATAATTTCCAGCATTTCCTACTGCTGGCGAAAATGTTATTACATTATTGCTAATTGTTGCAAAAGAAACGCCGCTAACATTATAAATCAGATTTGAGCTAGCAGTTTCTTCGTCTATAGCATTTATAGCATAAATAGTGGATTTATTTTCTTGTGCTGTAATTGCTCCAATGAAATCTAAAACAGGCGCATCATTGACGGCAGTTATTGTTAAGTTGTAAACTTGAGAACCAAATCCGCCTTTAAAATCAAATACTAGAATTTTAATCGTGTGATTGCCAGATTCCTTGTCTGTTTTAGGGGTAAAACTAATTGCACCTGTTGTTGGGTTTATGTCGAACAAGGTGGAGTTATCAGCAAAGTTCAAAAAATCATTGTTCTCGTCTGTTGCAGTTACTGCATAAGTATAAAGCAAATCTTCAGTGGCTGTTGTAATAGGTGTTGATGTTATATTTGGGTGTTTATTCACTACTAACTTTATATAAAGCGTTACAGAACCTCTTGATATTGTTGCCAAACCAGTTAATGATAATTTTTCGGCATTCTTGTATATAATCCAATTATTATAAGCCATTATTATACCAAACATTATGATTAAAATCGCAATCAAATTATTTGATATATGCTTTTTACTTTTTCTTTTCATTTTTCATCTCTTTGTTGTATTTTAACAAAAGCTCTCTAATTGCTTCTCTTGCTATTTCTGCCTGATTGCTAAACAAGCCTATTTCTATCAAGAACTGCATCCTTTGCTTCAGCCTTTTTCCCACTCTAATGTGCAAAAGTGACATATATCAGAAATATATCAAAATGATATATATATTTTTTGGTTTTGAAATTGATTATTGGAAATAAACGAGTCAGTAGAAATCTGGCAGTTTATTGCTAGCCATTAATGTTGAAATATAATGGCGGAAGTAAATAATTAATAAATTAATCCGCCATTATATTCGGCGGACACAACTATTTTCAATCAATTATTTGTGTCCGACATTATAAGTTTTTTTGAAAATTATCTTTACAGTACCGCTATAATTTCCATATTCCACGTTAGGGGCATAAACTGTAAAATTTACCTGCTTATTTTCCCTGCTCTGCAAAACGAAATTATTTTCAGAAATTCTTACCCAGTCTGCAATTTCACCATACTTTAGAATCTCAACTCTTAATGGATAAGAAGCATTATTACTTAATAAAAGAGACCTCTCACTTGATGTTCCTGGCTTTACCATGCCAAACCTTATGCCGTCAGTATCTGCATTAAGCCCAAAATGGTCATCAACTTTTACACTCAAGTCTAATTTTGTTATTTTTTCTATCACAAAATAACTATAAGAAAAATAGGCCAAAAATGCCGAGATTAGGGCTGCGATTGCCAATAAAAATAAGAATCTGCTAATTTTCATTTTTTGCGTCTGCTTATTAACACTATTATGTTTATAATAACAAGCAGTATTACGACAATAACCAGTATATTTGTTGTGGTCAAGTATTTCTTATACGATATTTTTTCTTTAGGCATTATTATTTCAATTTTCCCACTAACTTTATTTGTTTTCCCTTCATAAAACAAACTAATTTCCATATCATACGTCCCTTCACCAAGCCCTTCATTGTCCCAAAATGTGCTTATTTTCTTTTTCTCCCAAGGCTGCAGGCTGACAGAAATTGTTTTAAAGGAAGAAATCTCTTTTGTATTGTTAAAAATTTTGACTTCTGCAAAAACATTATCTATTTTGCTATTCCATCCAGACTCAATTTCAATGTCAAATTTTGCAATTTTGCCTATAAAAAATGTATTTGTGTAATTAGTAATTTTAATGTTTAAGGTTCCTATCTTAAAATTAGCCTCTAAATCTTTTGATTGATCCGCGTAGGTTACATGCGCAACTGCTTTGTAAGTGCCGGCGTTATGCTTTGAAGCGTCAAAAAATGCATCAAGGTTTTCTTTAGCTTTAGCATTTACTATTCTTTCTTGCGTAAAAAGCTTTTCAACAAGCCTGGCATTAATGTCAAACACATCTATTACAGCTTTTGCACTGGTTATACTTAATTTTCCAAGGTTGTGTATTGTAACAACAAAATTAGCAGTTTCATTTATATTCAAATCATGCACATTAAAGCCTATCTCTGCATAAATCCCAGGGTATGGAACCCTTATATCTATAGGCGTTCTGATTGATGCTATACCGCTTACCATTGCGCCGCCTTTGCCGCCTTCTGTAACACTAACAAAAACTAGGTTTTTGCCTGGAGTTTCAATTTCAGCTGGCAATTTCACTTTAATTACAAAACTGCCATCCTTTGCTATGCTATCCTTTTCTACACCCACATATTTTGCTAAATCTCCTTCTATGGCAATACCGACATTTTCTGCCGTTTCAGTATAAAATGTGTATGATTTCTCAAAATTCGGCTCAAATTCAATTCTGATGGAATCAGGGCTTATCCTTATTGCATTAACTGTATTAGATATAAAAATTGCCATTAATAACAAAATAATAATTTTTTTCATTCAAATCAATAGAAATCTATTTCTATTTAAAGTTTTCTAGAACAAGATTCAACAAAAATTAAATACAGGTTTAACTCGTTGGATTCCTTGTGCCTGTAACAACAAGTCCTGCAGTCTTGGCTCCTGCAGGTGCATCAGATGGTATAGTTATATTTATATTAATATTCAAGGCATCGCTTACATCAGCAAACAATAATCTTGGGCATATATTCTTGTTTGTTGTAAATACTGATTCAAAAATTGTACCACAAACAGTACTAGCACTAGTGTTAAGAGTACCACAATCAGCTGTTGTATTTGGATTAACAACTCCATTTCCATTAGCTGATGAATTCACACAACTTGAGCTTTCATTTACAGTAACGTTCCATAAGAAAAGAGCGCTTCCAATACCTATAAATTGTTCGGCAGTTACATTTGACCTTAGCTCAACGCTCAAATTTGTGTTTCCATCATTCTCTATTGTAAAGCCGTTACTTACTTCACTAAAATCAGCACAGCCAGAATTAGCGCCTGTTGCACCAGCAAGTGTGCTAAGAGTGCAATTATTAAAGCCGCCTGTAGTATTTACATTGCCTGTGCCAAAGGCAACACTCGCTTGTGAAAATTTTATCGATGAAAAGGTTTGAACTGTTACAGTGGCAGTAGCATTTGGAATTAGAGCAAAGCCAGTAATTTGAGACACGCCTAAAGCGCCTAATCTATTGTTTAATGAGTTTAATGTGACAAAAGTTCCTCCTAAAGATACAACTATTGTTGCAACCAACAAAGCAACTATGGTTCTATTTGAAACCTCTTTCATTTTAACCTCCTGAGCTCAGTAATGTTAAAGATACGCTGCCTGCGCTTTCATCTCTTACTACTGGTGGCTCTAAAACTGTTAAGCTAATTTCTCCGCTTGAAGAAGAGCCTTTTGATTCAAGTTGAGCAGCTTTTGGAGTTTGAAAATAATTTAAGATATACATAGTTATTGCTAATGCCAAGATAATTGCTATAAGAAGCGAGATTGTAGTCACCTTTTTCTGCACCTCTTGTGGCTCTTTTTCTATCTTATTTTCTACTTTACCTCTTTCCATTTTATAATATTATATACTTTCAGAGTACGTATATATAAGCTTTTTGTTTTTATTTTTTTTTTGCTTTTTTATATAGAAATTTTAATAAAAAATTTACTACTAAAAATTAACAACTAATTTTCCCTTTTTCTGAATTTTTTATAATAGATTAACCATGCGATATTGCTCAAGATTAATATAACTATGGCAATTGAGAATAGAAGCCCATTGTTTGGCTTTGATTCAGCTTCAGGAACATCAACTGCAAATGCTGTTATTCCAATAATCTCGGTTTTTATTTCATTTTCCTTTACAACAGTTCTTATCTGCCTTTCTGCTGTTTTGCCTTCGTAGCCTAAGATTATTTTTCCTATATAAGCACCTTCCTTGATATTCTCAGTATCCCAGTAAGCAATCAATTCTTTCTTGCTAAATGCCTCAATCTCTGTTGGAGTACTTTTTATATCCATAACTTTATTCTCATTTTCATCAAACAACAATAATTGTGCAGCTGTATCGTTAAGTTCTCTGTTTGCCAAATTCTCAACTAAAATATTGAATTTGGCTATTTGCCCTAATTTGAAGTTCTTGACAGAAATGTCTAATGGCTTTAAGAAGAAATCCCCTATAATAAAATTAGATTCTGCTGTTGTTTCTAAATCATCATAGCTAACTACAGCAACTGCTTTGTAGTCGCCTAAGCTTGCATTAGCTGTCCATTTTGCTGTTAATTCCTTCCTTTCTTTTGAATTTATTGATGTAGCATCTGTAGTTATCTGAGCGACCTCTTTATTTTTTTTATTAAATATTGTGATTTTTGCCCTTGCATTCCCTATATCTTCTTCTCCCAAGTTGTTAATTCTAAGGAAAAATCTTACTTCTTCATTTGGCTTTGCATTTTCTATATCCAAATTTGCAGTCGCATACTTCCCAGGATAAGGAACTTTAACTTCCAATTGCGAGACAACAGCAACTAAGGCTCCTATTACAATATCCTTGCCCTCTTCAGCCTCGGAAATTTCCCTAACAACCACATCTGCATAATGCTGCCCTGGCTTGTCTATTTTTTCCGGCAGTTTTATTTTGTAATTAAAGCTCTTTTCATTGTCTTGTGAGGAAAACTTAAGCTTTGTTTCTTGAATTTCAATATAATTGCTTAACTCCCCTCTCGCAAAGATTGCTGCAGTAAAATCTCTATGCTCGCTGTTAAAAACTGTTAAAGTTATGTCTTTTTCCAAATTTGGCTCAAAATCTATTATTTTTTTACCAGGGCTAATGCCTAATGCAATAACATTTTCTATAAGCAAGGTAAATACCAAAAATAATACAATTCCGAGTTTATTTATTTTTTTCATCTTTGCTTGCCAACAATAATTGTTTTATTTTTCACATTGAACTGTTTAGTTTCGTTTAATTTTAGTATCAAATTGCCAGTTATTTTCCAAACAGAAGATTTTTCTTCAACAACTTCAACATCCAAATCTGTATTGCCAATATTGGTTATGTTGTAAAGATTAGTTTGATTTTTGAGTTCTAAAGCCACAACTGAGTCTATTC
>Ga0213870_1001084_pt1 | contig 12502 bp, 23 predicted proteins | sample WICALVC2017_Meta_FD_160119 | JGI IMG/M metagenome (GOLD analysis project Ga0213870, IMG submission 160119) | Freshwater microbial communities from subterranean cave lake in Wind Cave National Park, South Dakota, United States - WICALVC2017 | ecosystem: Environmental > Aquatic > Deep subsurface >... | reverse complement strand
GCCCTTGCTCTGGGCGCTTTATTTTTCTCTTAGATGATATAAGATATCTACAGAAAAATATGCAAGGACTAGAGAAATTAAAAATATAAAAATCTCTGTATGCGGTTTGAACAAATCATATGGCAAGACAATGAAAATTAAAGAAAAGTAGAAGACTGTAAAGAGAAGCAGAAATATTATAAAAAGTAAAAGTCTGTCAATTCCCATATTCATAGTTCTTTTAAAGATAGTTTAAACGTATCTTTAAATAAGATATTTACAATCTTTTTCTTATGTTTGTAACAATAGAAGAAGCTCTTTCGGGAAAACTTAAAGGGAAAGAAGTTACTCTGAAAGGTTGGATTTATAGAAAGAGGGAACAGAAAGAAATAGATTTCATTATATTGAGAGACTCGACAGGACTAATCCAGATGGCTGCAAAAAACAACTCTGAAGCGAGAAGATCTACCATAGAATCTTCCATTGAGACTACTGGTATTGTAAAGGAGGATGCAAGAGCTCCTGGAGGATACGAAATACAGGTTAAGGATTTCAGGATTATTGGACTGGCAGAAACTTATCCGATTGGGAAAGACCTTAGCGAGGAATTTTTAAGAGATGTCAGACACCTTTGGTTGAGATCTCCAAAAATGACAGCCATAATGAACATAAGAAGTAACGTGATTAAGCTTGTGAACGATTGGTTCTTGAGTCATAATTACAAACAGGTTTCTCCGCCGATGTTTGTTTCTGGAGCATGCGAAGGTGGCTCTACCTTATTCGAGTTGAAATATTTCGATAAGAAGGCCTTCCTTACTCAAAGCTGGCAACTGTATGCCGAAGCCATGATATATTCGTTGGAGAAAATCTACACAATAGCACCAAGTTTTAGAGCCGAGAAGTCTAGGACCATAAGACATCTTACAGAATACTGGCACATAGAATGCGAGCAAGCTTTCGCCGATATGGAAGACATCATGAAAGTCGAAGAACAACTAGTCAGTCATATCTGTCAATCAGTTGCGCAGCAAAACAGGAAAGAACTAGAAACTTTGAAAGTGGATTATAAGAAATTGGCATCTGTCTATGCTCCTTTCGAAAGAATAACCTACGATGAGGCAATAGACCTTTTACAAGGGAAAAGACTCAACATAAAGTGGGGAGACGATTTAGGGTATGATGAAGAGAAGACATTGGCAGAAGAATTTGGAAAGCCATTCTTTGTCTACGCTTATCCAAAGAAGATAAAGGCGTTCTATTGCAAAATCTACCCTGACAAACCAAAACTTGCAATGTCTGCCGACATGCTTGTTCCTAGGATTGGTGAGATTTCTACTGGCGGATCAAGAGTAGATGAAAAGAACGAGTTGATTCAGAGGATGAGAGAATTTGACCTTGATCCGAAAGACTATGAATGGTATGTTGATTTGAGAAGATTCGGAACTGTTCCTCATGCCGGATTTGGATTAGGATTGGAAAGATTGTTAACTTGGATGCTTAATTTGAATTCTATTTTTGATGCCATTCCATTTCCAAGGACAATGGCACGGATTTATCCGTAATGTAATATTTTCTTTTCTATGGGTCCGTAGTTTAGCCAGGAAAGAACAATGGGCTTCGGTTATTAAGAGAAGAAACCCATGAACGAGAGTTCGAATCTCTCCGGGCCCGCATAATTTAAATCTAACTTTCCTAATGTCTTCTTATGGAAAGCCGAGGAACACTATTTTTAAGAAAGATCGTTGATGGATCGGTATTAAAAGAACTAATAGAGTACTCTGAACTAGATAACAGAATCGAAGGTTTTACTCCTCGTCTCAGAAAAGTTCTTAAAACTATAATAGATCAAAACAAGATGTCTAAACTACCGAAGAGAAATGATTTAGTTAAACTAACTCGTCTATCACCCAGTGCAGTATACACATCTCTGGCAGAATTAAAGGAAAACGATTTAATACATGGTCCCACTTCTGTAGAATTTTATAAGGTTTTCGCAGATCCACGATTTTATAAATTATCTCCCCCCTTAGATAGAATCATCGAAGAAAAATACTCGACACCTTGGAAAAAGAGATTAGAATCTACGAATTCACCTGCTCATCCTAGATACTTTATAGCTTCGGTTACTGAAGAAGGAAGACCTGTTTTTATAGAACCTTTCAAAAAATATTTATCTTTATTTCTAGACTACTGAGAAATGTTTAAAAAGTTTCAATTATAATGCTGGACTATAAATGGAGGTGGATTAATGGACAAGGTTGTACATTTTGAACTTCATGCAGATAACTTAGAACGTGCTAAGAAATTCTACAGCAGTGTTTTTGGTTGGAAAATAGAGAAAGCACCGATGCCAGGTCCAGAGTATCATCTTATAACAACAGTAGCTACAGACGAAAAGAACATGCCAAAGGAAGTCGGAGCCATCAACGGTGGAATGCAGCAAAGAAACTCACCGAAGGAAACTACTGTAATTGTGATAAATGTTCCATCGCTAGACGAGGCACTGAAAAGAGCAGAGAAAGCTGATGCCAAGGTTGTTAGTCCAAAGACACAAGTTGGAGACATGGGCCTTTATGCAAGAGTGGCAGATACGGAAGGAAACATAATCGGCCTCTGGCAAGATCTACCACGCAAATAAAGAATTCTTTTAATATTAGAAAATAAATCTTATTTAATGCAATACGTAGACAGAAGCATTTTGAGAGAAGTTTACAGAAAAAGAGAGCCGTGGGTGCATAAAGGAAAATTCGGAAGACTGGCTTTAATCTGCGGAAGCGAAATGCACACCGGTTCTGCATGCTTTGTTGGTATGGCTGCCTATAGAGCTGGAACAGATCTTGTTTACGTTATTGCTCCGGAAAGGGCAGCAGATGTTGCAGCAAATTATTCTCCTGTTCTGATAACAAAACCATTGGAAGGTATTAGATTGGAAGAAAAGCATGAAGATATCGTTCTAGATACAATTAAAAAGGTTAAAGCAACTGCTGTTGTCATTGGTCCTGGTTTGTGGAGAGACAATGAAACTCTGAATGCAATAACAGACTTGATTGCCCAAATAGATTTGCCGATGGTCATAGATGCGGATGCAATAAGAGCAGTTGCAAGACATAAGGTTGCGATAAAATTCAAGAAATGCGTGATTACACCGCATGCTGATGAATTCAGAGACCTAACTCACAATGTAGTTGATGAAAATCTATATGACAGAACAAAAATTGTGAAAAAGGAAGCAGCAAAACTTGAATCCGTAGTTTTGCTAAAAGGCCATATTGATATAATTTCTGATGGAAAGAAGATTATGCTAAACAAAACAGGAACACCTTTTATGACAAAAGGTGGACTAGGTGACACTTTGGCGGGAATCTGTGGCTCCTATCTTGCAAGAGGTGTAGGTATTTTTACAGCGGCCTGCGCTGCTGCTTATGTTAACGGCAAAGTCGGAGAAATCATATCCAAAAAATACGGAGAAAGCCTTCTTCCAACAGATTTGATTGAACACATTTATGAGGTAATAAAAACATATTCTAAGTGATAGCATGGGTTATGGTCGTTGGGAAATGACGTGGCTAGGAACAATGTTAACAGCCGTTCTAATCGAGTTGCTAAACGCATTTTATCTGAAACTATGGAGCTATAATTTGGTTTGGAGTGCTCTCGCTTTTCTGCCGTTTTCTAATTTTGGTATGTTTGGTTTCATTGGATGGACCGTATTATGGATATCTACCTTGTCAATAACATACAATTTGAGCAAAAAATTTTTTATCCATTCTTTTTTGATTTGGATATTGGCTTGGTTTCTTAACGGTTTTATAGCTGAAACGATAAACGCTAAGCTAGCAGTAGGAATGTGGATACACTATGGAATTACTGCATTATATCCTATGCCAATATTGGACTTCTCCCCAATTGCTTTAGTTGGATGGGTAGCAATTGGAGCGATAAGCTGGGTCATCATTTTCGTGCTGAATAAGCTCTACAGCTAACTTTTTTCACAAATCATTTCAATCTTTTCTACTTTTGGCAGCTCTCTGTGTAGTTTAGAAGTGTTCTTGTCAATTATGTGAATCACTTGATATCCAAACTCCTCTAAAACTTCAGAAATGTACCACCTGTGGCATTTCAAAGGATCCCACTCGGCACACATTATTGCTGGCATCCTGTCGTTTATTGTCAATAGCATGTCCATTATAACTTGCCTGAATTCCTGCGTCTCTGCATATTCAGCATAAGGCTGTTCTCTAAAACCGCCTAGATCAGGATAATGAATGTAGTTTGTCGCTGCTTCCTTTAGTTTTCCCTCCAGATTTTCTTTGTTGAAATGTGGATATCTTTTGCTAGAAGAAAATCTCCTCACATCAACAACATAATTTATCTGAAAGTTTTTCAGAAGATCTGTAAATTCTTCTAGACTCTTTGTACTATGACCTACAGTAAAAATCATTGGCATTTTAATCAGCTAACATTTTTTTGTTCTCGGGGTTCTTCTCGAAATAATATTCTGCATAAGAACATGCGGGTTTTATCTTTAAACCCTTTTGTTTTGCAAACTCAATAGCATTCTTTACAAGATTCCCGGCTATTCCTTTTCCTCTAAATTCTGGCGGAGTGTATGTGTGATAAATAATCATCGTCTTTCCGACGATTCTATAAAGTAGAACGGCTTTTTCTTTTTCTAAGCTTATTGAGAACTCTCCTTCCTTGCGTTCAATTTTCATAAGATATTTAAAACATCTGAAATTATTAATGTTTAAGCTCCTGTCATCTAATCCGGTTAAGGATGCGAGGTTCTCGACCTCGAAATCTGGGTTCAAATCCCAGCAGGAGCAATTAATTTCCAGAATTAAAGTCTTTTAGCAAATAAGATTTTCCATCTTGATTTAAAACAAATACGTCAACTATCATTTCTCTTCCGTTTTTTGGTTTGATTAGATATTCCATTATAGTGCACGGTTTGTCAAAAACGGATGCTCCTGATATGCTTCTATATGGTGTTATTTTTTCTATTTCATAATGATTGGCTTTAGAGTCTTCATTAATCTTTTCAAGAATAGATTTCGGTATTTCATTTTCCATAATACGTTTTAAAATGATAAAGATAAATAATTGTAATTGCCGAGATGGCAGAACTAGGTAATTGCGCCGGTCTCGAATTTTTTTGAGACAACCGGTGCCCGAAAGGGCGTGCAGGTTCAAATCCTGCTCTCGGCGCATTGTGATAATATGAGATATAAAAATCCAGCATTAACTGCAGATGTTATTATTGAGAAAAATGGAAAAATATTGCTAGTCAGGAGAAACAAAAAGCCATTTGTTGGAAAGCTTGACACTCCGGGAGGGTTTGTAAATTATGGCGAGACTGTAGAACATGCAGCCATAAGGGAAGCTAAAGAGGAAACTGGCTTGGATGTAAAGCTTGTTGATATTTTAGGAGTATATTCTGACCCTAAAAGAGATCCAAGAAAACATGTTGTAACAGTTATGTTTATTGGAAAAATTTTAAGAGGGAAGCCGCGTGTAAATGATAAGACTGAAGTAAGATATGTTAGCTTCTATGATATGAAAAAACTAAAGAAAGAGGAACTTGGTTTCGATCACTATAAGATAATTCGCGACTACTTAAAACATAAGAAAGAGAAAGGCACATATTGGTCTACTAAATAAGATATTTATTCTCTAGAACAACATTTAACATTTTACACGCGCCGATAGTCTAGTGGCAGGACATGAGCTTGCCAATAAAAGTAAAAAGCTCAAAACACGGGTTCGAATCCCGTTCGGCGCACATATAGAATTATCTAAGAAAGACTAGAAACATTAAGAAAGACAAAGGAAGGAAATTATTTCTTTTTCTTCGCTTTCTTTTCCATTGCCATATGACCCTGATGCAACTCAGGATGATGTGTCATACATGTATCGCACATATCAATCGATATTATACTCTTCTTCGAATTATATAAGTTTATCCATAACTATTAAATAGCCAGTTCTTCAAAAATATCATAGGTGAAAAAATGGTAATATTTGGGGGCATTATAGATATGGGAATAGCCTTAATGGTAGGGGCCGTCTTGGCCGAGTATGCTAGGTATAGGGAAAAAAGACAGCAGGCATTCAGACTGTTGGCAGCATCGGGTTTCCTTTTGCTGGTAGGAGGCATCTTTGACGTAGCGCCACCACTCTCATTTTTTGCAGGGGCGCATACTGTTCTTGTTTCGATACTACTAACCTTAGGAGAAGTCGTGGCAATTGTCGCAGTGATTGTCTTAGCATATGATGTAGCGACTGAGAGAAGAAAAAGACAATGAACGTAAAAGAGTTTGTTAAAGCAGAAATAATGGAAGGTGTTGGGGAAGCAGTCCTACTTCTTGGAGTTTTAATTTTAGCTTTTGTATATGTGTTTAACTTCATAGGTATAGGACAAAATAACAACTTGTTTCTCATAATTGGAATCATAATAACTGCAGTAGGAATCTATCTCATCGTTGTAGGTACTAAAAAATCTTTGTCTGCACTCTTCAGAAAGAAATAAATAGCAAGTTAAAACAATACTTAACAGATAGTTATGAACGACATCGAGGCAATAAAGAAAGCTGTTTCTAAAAAACCACTCTTCGAACCTCTGGATTCTCCGCCGTCGCTCCCTATACCAGACGAGATTCTAGACATAGAAAAAAGGATTGGACAGACACCTAAGCATGCTCCGCTTTTCATAAAAATAGAAAAATACAAAGACATACTTGAGCATGTTAACGAGCTGAAAAGTACGCTTTCTCATTTCAAAAAATTATCAAATCTGAGAAAAAACATAGAGGATCTGAAGACAGCTCATGACGAGATTCTAGAGAAAACCTTTGAAAGATTTGGAAACGTGACCACAAAACTTGATACAGAGTTTACCGTTCCTGAAGCAATGAAACCGTTTGTCAAGGAAGAGTCTGTAGAACACATCGACGGATTCATTCATGAACTTGAAGAAGAAATAACAAAACTGAAAAATGAATTGGAATCTGTTTCTAAAACCGAATAATCTTCTTAAATAACTGTCAAATAATAACTTTAATTAACGCGGAGGTAGCCAAGTATGGTCAAAGGCGTCAGATAAGAGACGAAGCTTAGGCGAAGTTCAGGAAGCTTTTGAGAAACCTGGTCCCTTAGTGGGTTCGTCGGTTCAAATCTCGGTGAGGAGAATGAGAATAGAAATAGCACGAATGCATGCACATGTTTGTGGAGATGGTGATATAGGCATCTATATGGAAAGAAGAGGTGAAAGAGATATAGCTAGATATAATAGAAAAAATTTGTTTATGAAAAGTTATAGGGTTAGATACACGAACAATGAAAGCAATCTTTTGAGAGAGTTCAAAGAAGATGCTAAAAATGTATTTGATGCTAGTGGGTTAATAAGGAAGAATGAGTGCAGAGTAAAAAACAAGAAAGTATTTACTGCACTTAAAAGGTTAGGTGCGGCAGGTAGTAGGTCTTGGTTTATATCAAAAGAAATATTTAGAAGTAAGAAAATAGTGAGAGCAGAATGGTTGAGAGCTTTCTGTGATGACGAGTCCACTGTTGATGTAGAAAATAGAAGAATTAGAATAAAGTCAGTTAATTTTAGTGGACTGAATCAAGTAAAGAAACTTTTTGAAACAATTGGTATCAATCCAAAAATAACAGGGCCCAACATAGATAAAACATGGTACCTAACAATTCCTAAACCTGAAATATCTAAATTTGCCAAACTAATAGAGTTAAAACATAAAGAAAGGCAAAGGAAAATTATTCAAATCCTCTCTGAGTGAAAATCCGGCCCTCCGCACATTTTTAATCTTCTTATAGGATGAAAGGATATCATTGGTATGGGCGTAATAGAAAGTATATACAATTTGTTTGCAGATCTTGGGGACTGGTTGACAGAAGAAGTCAAGAACAGTTTTCATGCATTTGTCATAGCTCTGCTTTCTTTGATTGCACCTCTAGGCTTTATTTTTGTTATAAGCTTTATCGCTTCTAGCAATAGAAAACAGAAAAAGAAAAAGTGACTAACCCCATTTCCATGATTTATTCTTTCCAAAAATGAATCTGTCTACTCTTACAAACAAGAAAAGAGCAACCAAAAGCAGTAATAAAGTGCCCATAAGAAAGAAGAATAAAACCCATATCATTGATGAGCTAATTGTGTTTAACGATAATGATATCATAAAGAAGGTTATTGAGAGAAGAATTCCGCTCATAACAAAGATCTCAATGAACTTCAAGGAGGTTTCGATTCTCCATTTTAAATCTTCCTTCTCGTCAGGCATAAGCAATATATAAAAATTTTGCCATTTATAGCTAACGTATGACAACACTAACAAAAACAATAAGAATAAACGCACCAAGCGGAAAAATCTTCCAAAGAATAACAGATCAGGAAAGATTATCTGAATGGCTGTTGTTTGTTGATAAAACAGAATATCCTTTAGCAAGAAGAAGAGGGGTAACAACCCTTCTGAAGCATGAGGGAAATCTTTTAGGAAGAAAAATTTCTTGGGAATCAATGGTTAACCAGTGGGAAGAAAATAAAAGAATTGGCTGGATATCGAAAACCGGTTATCCTCAAAAAATTCTACTGAAATATCACATAGAACTAAGCCCTGTTGAGAATGAGACAGAAGTGAAGATGATTGTTGACTACATGCTGTCAACACCATTCATAGGGAACGTGCTAGATAGATGGTTCTACGCTAAGAGGATGGACAGACTATTGGAAAAGTCTTTGGAAAATTTAAAGGCAATTTTAGAATCCCAGCCAGATTAATAAGACATCTAAGCTTATTTTAATTCTAAAATCCATATAAAACCTCCTTTTTAAAAATAAGAATCTTTTAAAACCTAAAAAGCTTCTATACTTATTTAAAATTGTCAGATTAAAAAAATTAAATCATAACTCAACTTCCGATTATATTTCCTAAAATAATTTTTCAGATAATTTTTTATACTCCATGCAATATCATTTTAAGCATCTAAAATATACGGAGGATATCTATGGCTAGTAGAAGAAGAAGGGCAAGACCTGAAGAAAGAAGGGAAGAATCTGCTGCACCAGAGTCTGAATCTGTAGAAGAAGAGCAATAAAACTTTCTTTAGGCTTAATGGTGCACAAAACAACGTACTTTTTGTCAAAAAGTGCACCAATCCTTATTTTACCTATCTCTTTCTTTTTCCTTTTTGTAAAAACTATAAAAATGAATACTATAATAATATATATGATTATTAACAAAGATCTGGCTTATTGGGTAGGGGTGGCTCAAACCGATGGTTATTTGAAAGTATATACGGAGAGAGAAACAAGTAAAACACGTTTTATTTTTAGACTTACCGTTGGAAGAAAATCCTTACCTATGTTGTATAAATTCCAAAATCTTTCAGATACATTACTAAATAGGAAGGCAAAAATCTGTTATTATAAGTCTAATGACTACGAGCACTACGAGTTTCACATAGGAATAGGCAAAATTTTAGAAGTCTTTAGAAAACTAGAAATAAGTTTTAGCAAACCACCAACACCCCCAGCATGGTCTTTAGGCGAACCACAATTTTTTGGCGCTTATCTAGCAGGTGTTATTGATGGAGATGGAAATGTTAAGTATAGACGACCTCAATACCTTCAATGTGTTATCAGAATTTCTTCTAAAAAACCTCCTCTCGAATTAGAAGAGGCAATTGAAAATTTATTGCAATGTTCTGTATGCATTATCAAGGATAGAAATGCCTATTCCTTAGAATTTTGTATATCGCATAAAAACTATGATTTTATTAAAAATTATGTATTGCCACAATTATCGTTGGCATATAAAAAGGATAAGATTTTATATTTCCTTCAAATGAAATGGCCGCAGTAGTGTAAAGCAACTAACTTGCGCACAACGGCAGCATGTGAGCCTGTGGAGCTCTAGGTCCGAGTTCGAATCTCGGCTGCGGCCTCCATAATCTTTAAATATTTAATCTGAAAATCATAAAAATGACACCGGTATTAAGAGTTCAAGCGGAAAAAGAAAACAAACAGATGGAAAGAGCTACGGAAAAAATTAGAAAGTATCTGGAAAAAAGAATGGAGCCTGACAAGGCTTATTCTCACAGAGAAATAAATAAGATGATTGACAGTTTGGCTATTATAGCACCAGGAGGCGCTAAAGTCGCTAGCTTGATACCAAGAGTAGATTGGTATGAAGAGTTTGTTGATGATTTCTTAGAGCCCTTACGAACATCTTCTGGAGAAACCTATTACACTATAAAAAGGAAATAACATTTAAATTGTTCAATTGAATAGAGATATTATGACGCTCTACGGTTTAGTAATCAGCTTTGAAGATACAACCTGTACTGTTACAATTACAGGCGGCGCTTCGCCTGATCTCAGAAGTTTGATAGGAAAAAAAGTTGTTTGGCGTAATTCGGAAGGCCAAGTAACAGATGTTGAGGATGAATTTCTTGTTGTTAAATTCAAAGAAGGCTCAAAAATGCCAGGCCAGGGTGGAATGGTTGACATTGAAGAATAAGAAGATAAAAAAGAGTTATTTGTTTATTTTAATCGGTTTCGTTCTGATTGTTCTGATTTCTCTAATAGAGGGTTTTAGCGAAACTTTTTATCACATGTTAAGGCATCTCTATGAAGATTATTTAGAATTAAACATTCATCTTTACATACTAGGATTTGTCCTTCTCTTTTACGGGCTCTATTTGTGGTTTAAAGGGTATTGAAATTTATAAAGAAGTCTTTTGAATTAAGATTATGGTAGTAGACCCGACGAGTATTTTAACGGTTGCTGGAATAACCATTATACTTGGATATGTCAGCTCTTTTATTTTCAAAAAAACAAGAATCCCTGATGTAATTTTTCTTCTGATGTTCGGCGTTCTTATTGGCCCGATGGTTCTCAATCAAGTGAACGTGGATGTCTATATTCAAATATCCCTTTTGCTCTCAATAGTAACATTGATATTACTTTTATTTGATTCTGGTTTAGAGATGGATATTTTTGAAATGCTCAAAGACATTTCAAGAGGCACTCTGCTTGCTATTTTGACGATTGGCTTTTCTACCTTAGGGACTACTTTATTGTTTATGATTATTTTTCCTCAGCTTGGTCTTCTAAAATCTTTGTTGTTTGGAATAATTCTTAGCGGCACTGCTACAGAAATTGTACTTCCACTTTTGCAGAAGATGAAAATCAAAGATAAAATTAGAACTGTGTTAGAATTAGAAACTATTATTTTGGATCCAATAACTATAGTTACAGTATTAACTCTAATTGCAGTGATACAAAGCGGCGCTGTTATTGGATCTATAGGGAGCCTTCTTTTAAACACCTATTCAGGACCGATATTTCTAGGAGTTGTTATTGGTATAGTGTGGTTAGTAATTCTTGACAGAATGAAAAGTGAAGAATTGGACTACATATTAACTTTAGGTGTTATGTTGCTTGCCTATGTGGTTGTAGAACATCTAAAGGGCAGTGGTGTGATGTTCGCGTTAGTTTTCGGCCTTGTCTTGGGAAACAGTAGAATTTTTTCAAAAGTTCTGAAACTCCAAAAGGTTATAGAGGTTGATGAATTAATAAAGAAGTTTCAAAAGGAGATAACGTTCTTCATTATTTCCTTCTTTTTTGTTTACACTGGAATTATAATTAAAATAAATCAGTTTTATTTATTTTACGGAATTATTTTTTCTGTTGCACTTATATTGCTTAGAATATCCGCAATAAAAATCGGAACATTGGGAATGAATCTTTCTGACACAGAGACAAAGATTGCAAAAACTTTGGCAGCAAGAGGTTTAGCGACGGCTTTATTGGCACAACTGCCTCTGGCTTTCGGACTTGGTGATGCAGAGTTGATTCTCAACATTGCATTTGTTGTTATACTTGCAACAGTTATTTACACTACAGTTTTTACTGCAATTTATTACAAGCCAGAAAAACTACAGCAAAGTCCTGCCCAAAAGATTTATAGTAAGTATCCCTAGAAAATTGAAAACAAAACTTATAATTATAAATTTTTTCTTATCATATTTTTCTAGACCAAAAAGCAGGGCTGCTAATTCATCTGGCAACGGTGAGGCAATTATAAAACCTGCTATTAGTGGAGACAGCTTTATGATTAATTTGTTTTTTATTTTCGGAAAACGAATCTCTTTGTTTAAAAGAATAAATGTTCTACCAGATTCTTTTCTTACAAAACTATAAATAACATAGTCTGCAAATATAGCTCCGAAGCCTCCTATTACAGCTGACAGAAATGGATTCAGGTTTTCCAGCAAGAAATATGCAACAGAAAAAGATGTTGTGATGGCTGAAGTGTAAAAAAATCCTGCTACAAAACTCCCAATGTATCCATACTGGCCTAAATCATAAATCAGGATCTCCAAATATCCAGTGAAATACAAATACAAGGTAAGAAATAAAATTAACAAAAAAGAGAAAAGTTCCCTGTGCGACCATTCATATCTTACAATTCCTCTAATTCTTTTAACAATGAACATATAATA
>Ga0213870_1001083_pt1 | contig 12504 bp, 10 predicted proteins | sample WICALVC2017_Meta_FD_160119 | JGI IMG/M metagenome (GOLD analysis project Ga0213870, IMG submission 160119) | Freshwater microbial communities from subterranean cave lake in Wind Cave National Park, South Dakota, United States - WICALVC2017 | ecosystem: Environmental > Aquatic > Deep subsurface >... | reverse complement strand
TAGTACTCAAGTTGTTTGCATCAAAAATTCTACAGCTGGCTTCAGCTTTAGTTGGGGTTGCAGAGTTGGAATAGGTTCAACAGCAGTAGGTAACATTACATTCAACCTGACTGACAGCGCTCCTTATTTAACTTATGCTATATTTAACCAACCGATAGGTGCGACAGTAGAAGGTTTGCCGACAGTGAACACTTCATTCAATAAATTTGCAGTTCTTGTCACAACATGGGATGAGTTTAATACAACAATTAATGGCACTGGTATGGCAGTTAACTTCCAGAATGCAACTTCTGTTGTTAGTTGTCAGCAGAATGTAACCAATGGAAGTGCTTGGGGTTGCCAGGTAAATGCGGGTACTCCAGCAGCTGCGGTTGCAGCAACAGCACCAGGATACTTAAACTACACTACGGCTAGTGTTACTCCTCCAACCACACCTTTCGGAGCACAAGCGCTTACAACAACTTATAATAATTTCACTGTTGTGATTACAACTAAAGATGAGTTCGCCAATTTCATAGTCAGTTCTAATTCAACTGGTTCAAATGTAACCAATATAACTTATCAAAATTCTACAGGCCAAATAAGATGCTTCCTTAATCAAACAAATACATCCAACTGGGGTTGTGCAATACCTGTAGGTTTTTCAGCAGGCGTCATACAAGTTAATGTTTCAGCAGGAGCCGGTTATTTAAACGGAAGCAATTCAACTCCATATACATTACCATCATCGGTATTAGATCAACAAACTAGAAATGAGACTAGATTGACGCATACAATAAAAGTAATTACAAGAAATGAATTTTACACTAATTTCACAATTGGAAACATAACAAATGTTACATTCAATCCAAACAATGTAAATGGTAGATCCTGCGTGAATTCAAGTAGCAATCCTCAAGAGTGGGGATGCAGAGTACCGACTACAGATGCGGCTGCAACAATAAATGTAAATGCATCTGATGCTTCAGGCTATAGAAACTATACTACTGAATCTGTTAGTCCTGCATCGGCTCATGGTACATTACGACCGTATATAGTCAACGCCACAAACCAATTCAATTTCAATGTTACAACTGCCACTGAATTTGGTAATTCATTCCATGCTGATTTTGTTGTATTTGAAAATGTGACAACAAGAATTAGCTGTATAGCTAATGCAACTAACTCAACTATTTGGGGCTGTCCTGTACCTTATGCTAGTGTGCAAGCTGGTTATGCAAATGTAACTGCAGACGATTATGTTAACTATTCATCTTCTATTCAAACAACTCCAAGTCACAGTGTAAATCCAACTAGAATTATTACGTCAAACAGATTCACGCTGAGAGTTAGTGTAAATGAATCCACAACAGGAACTGTGTTACCAAATGCAAACGTAACTGTTTACAATACATCGAGAATATATTCATACACATCAGCAAATCTTACAACCAGTGATAACAACATTTATTACTTCAATGTATCTTCTATCACTAATCCTATAGTTACTGTTATGGCTAGATTGCTTGGTTATGAAACTGGAATAACTGGAGCAGGACAATCCATCAGTAATTCAAGTCAGCGTCAATTAGAATTCAAACTGCAGAAGACATGCGCAGATGATACAACAGCTCCTACTATAGCTATGGTAAGTCCTTTGAACATGACGAATGTATCTGTAACCAGACCCAATGTAACATTCACAGTAACAGATGACAATTGCGGAGTCAATCTTGCTAATGTATCAGTTTCTGGTATAACGACATTCAGTGCAGCCAATAATTGTACTGGTACTGAGTTGAAGTATACATGCTCATTCTTAGCTGACGCATTAACCGATGGAACTAACACTACGTTCAATATTGATGGGACAGACAAAGCTGGAAATATAGCAAGCAGACTGATAACACAGATAGGTGTTGATACAACTGCTTCAATAACAGCTTCCCTTATCCAAATTATCAGAGACGTGGCAATAGTAAACAACTCATATGAAGGAGGTTGGGCGTTCAGGTTCAACATATCTACTGGCACAAGAGGAAATGCAACAAGGCTTAAGATGGCGAATTGGACATTATCTGGAGATGTAAATACAGTAATATCCATACACACTAATGTTATCATGAACTATACGGATTCCCAGGGCAATGCAAGAACATACAATGTCACCAACAGTTACAATGAGACTGAGGTTGTTTATGGTCTACAGGATCTTGACAGTACTTCAGGTACGCAAGGAAATGTAACAGTTTATGTGAAGATACCTATAGGCACTCAATCAGGAAGTTATAGTACAACATTTAAATTCGGGTTGTACCGTGGCGCTTGAACTTGATACATTAATTTGTAGTGGTGAACCCTGTGAGATATAAAATAAACTCAGTTCTTATATTTTTTTTATTGATATCTTTTTTTCTATACTTTTCTGACATAACAGGCGGAGCGCCTGAAGGTGAAACACAAGATATTTCTTATACTACACCAGGCTTGAATGTCACTTCAGGAATAACAGGAAATGTAGTCTTGCGTGAAACTGGTACCACTTGTTCAGCTGATTCACAATGCCAGAGTGGTTATTGTTGCAGTAGTATTTGTTCTGCTACTGCTTGCACTACCACCACAACTACTACATCACAGCCATCTGCTGGAGTAAGTGTGGGTCCTTCCGCTCCCGGTGTGACAACAACTACGACTACAACCACCACTACAACTACAATTCAGACAACTACCACAACAACCCTGCCTTTGATTCCAGTAATTGTAACTCCTGTTCAAATCCCCATAACTAACGAACAAGAAGTGAACGAAATTATACAAGGTGTTGATGCTTCTCTGCTAAATGTCTCAGAAGTTACATCTACCAATGTCGAGGTTACTCAGATAGGTGTTGCTGAGACAAGTTTTCCATCCAATCAGGTTCAGACACTATTAGATGCAGCAATATCTTCTGCAATTACTGATGAAGTCAAGCAGATCTTGCAAGACATCAAAGATAAAGTTGCTTCAGGAGAGTCAATAGGACTGCCTATATCATCAAAGTTGTCAGTGTTTGAGATAAAATCTAAGGATACAGGAAAGATAACTTATGTTTCCAAGATTGAATTGATTCTCATTGCAGACAAGGATTACAAAAGTGTTAGCATCGTAGAAGTGATGCCGAAGACTATGGCAGCAGACATATCAGAAGTACTTTTTGTTGGGGTTCCACCAAATATTCTCCAGTCTGATCCAATTGCACAATGGCAGTTTGGTGATATAAAACAAGGTGAAACGAAAGATCTGTCATATCTCATCAAAAAGAAGTTAGACAAATTAGAGTCTTATTCTGCTATAACTGCACAAGCGCCTCTACCACCAGTAACCCCTCCTGCATTTCCAGACAGCACTATATTAATAATAATCATAGTGGTGTTTGCAGCAGTTTTGGTTTTTATATTAGTTTGGGCTTTCAAACCCAAGAAAACTCATAGAGAATATCCCAGCGGCTTAGTAGTTCCGTATGTCTCAGTCTTATACAAGTAAATCTTTTTATTGTCATCTTTTCAAATTAATTTAGAAGGAAATGGCGGGAAAAACTTTTGAATTAAATACAATGCAGATGTATGTAATATTTTTGGTAGTTGGTTTGGCATTTGGTGGTTTGTTGGGATATATCATTGGCATACAACAAAAACCTACTGAGGTCATATTGAAGACAACAACGACTACAACAACTACAACTACGCAAACAACTCCAAGCGGAATCGAACTGGTATCTGAATGCCCGGGAGCTGATATTCAACTAACAGAAGATAACACTTGCAAAATTCTTCAAAACAATACAAATGTTGTTACTATGCGAATTAGAAATATCGGTTCTATTGCTTTAACTGATAAACATTTCAAAATATTTGTTAGAGGTGGGCCTGGTGTATACACATGGATCACAGATTTTTATGATTCTAGTAAAGGGTTGGTCATTCCTGCTGGCGGTCCTTCTGGGCAGTATGGCACATTAACTATTGTAGCCGATGCTAATCAAATCTGCACTACTTATGGTGTTCCCAATACCTGCACTTATGTTGTTTCATTGCCTTGCGTCGGCATATCTAAGGCTATAGACATTACCTGCTCCGGTTCTTAAATTTCTGTAAGATTTATAATCTATAAGAGGATATTATCTATCGCAGGGGTACCCAAGTATGGTCAAAGGGGCAGGAAGTTCGCAAACTTGCTAAGCTTAGGACCCTGTGGTTTAGTACCTTCGTGGGTTCAAATCCCACCTCCTGCACAAATTTTAAAATATTTATAAAAGGAAAGAAAATACAATGCATGTGATCTTATGAAGTTAATAGCTTTTGATCTTGATGGAACCATATTAGAAAACTGGGGTTCATGGACAGCTATTCATGAACATTTTGGAGTAGAAGCAGATGAGCGTAATAGTCTAAACGATTATACTGCAGGAAAAATAGATATTCAGGAATTGATGAATCGAAATATAAATTCATGGATTAAAAAAGCAGGTAAACTTCATATTGACCAAGTAAAAAATATTTTAGTAAAAAATTTAAAAATAAGGCCTGAAGCTTACAATGTTATTGAAAATCTGAGAAAAAATGGATTTCATGTTGCAATTATCAGTTCAGGTATTGATATTATCGCAGAGGAAGTTGCAAGAAGACTTTCTATACCATATGTAATTTCAAATGGACTGGAAACGGATGAGAATGGGTATTTGACTGGTAAAGGAATTCACAGAGTCGATTTGTTTAACAAAGACGAAATTTTAATTAATCTTGCGAATCAATTAAATATTGATTTGTCAAATGTCGTAGCAGTAGGAGATTCAGCATGGGACAAAAACTTTCTGAACGCCGCAGGTACAGGAATAATGATTGGGGATGACACTGAATTATCAAAAGTTGCCAAGCATAAAATACACAATCTAAATGAAATATTGGAAATAGTTCAATGAAGATATCTGAACAACAATTCTAAACTTGGTTTCCTTTTCTCAAGATTTTTTATAAAACTTCTCGTTCTAAAAGGATGTTTCAAAGCATAGAGAAGGATTTTCTTCCTCAAGTCTTCCTCTGATTCTTCATCTCTTTTGGATATTTCCTCCAATGTATCGCGAATTCTAAATGCTTCCTCCAATTCAGGATAAATATGTCTGTCCTGTTCAGCGATATTCTTTAAAAATTCAGTTCTTTTTTGTTTGTCTGCAATAAGTTCTATCAATGGATAACTTGTTCTTAAAAACTCAGGGATTCTTTTGCTTTCATATAATTTAGTCAACATTCTGTCTTGGTAGGCAAACACACCATTTTCTTTTGATGTTTCGCTTAATGACAGTTTGAAGGCCAAATACAGGTAAAGTGTTTCTGGTTCCTTGCATGATGAAAGGAATTTATCGTTAATAATTTGTTCATATCGAGAAAGAGTATTTGTGGAATCTAAAGTCATAAGTTCAATTAATTCTCTCAAATGCATTTGTACAACAGCAAAAAGCTTTCTATTTTTGATTCCTTCATAAATTTCTTCATGAAGCTTCATTATCATCTTTAGACAGGCGAGAATTAATTGTTATTGTTGGCTTACTAAAAAATTTGAAGCATCATCCACAGAAAAACTATATATACCCAACGATTTATTTAATAGTAGATAGCATGGACATAAACCAAGCCGCTTTAGGTGTTGTGCTTTTCGTCGTTTTTTGGGCATTTCAAGCCGGATATGTTAACACTTTAGGAACTTCTGCATGGTTTTTAGGTGTGATAATTTTTGCAGGAATACTTTGGTTGATTGGAAAAAGTACAATGCCAAAGCAAACAGCTGAATTTCAAGAATTGTGGATGTTTACTACTGGTTTTGCAGTTGTCGCAACCTTTGTGATATCTTATTTGGGCCCAACTTTGGGGGCAGTTTTCCCATCAGGTTTAAGTCAGGAACAGCTTTATGCAGCATTGACACCATTGGTTCTTAGTTTATGGTTGATTGTTTTCGGTGGATCAATGTTCGTTACAGGATGGCAGGCAAAATGGGGTGTGACAACCTTAACTGGTATAATTTGGCTGTTTTCTGCAATGCATTTCGTGACAGCAACATCAACAGGAGCAAATTCATATCTTCATTTCGGGTTACTTGTAGGACTGCCTTTCATAATTTATGGGTTGATTGTGAAATAAAAAACAGAATTATTTTATTTTTGACCTATTCCGTTCATTACCATTCCAGTAGAAGTTAATTCATCAGTTGCTGTTGAGTCTTCACCACTTTCTACTTTGGTAAAATTCTCAATCACATTGCAAACATACAGAAGGTGAATATAATTTTGTAATGCCTCTAATTTAGTTGGATCATCTGTTTTTGCAAAAACCTGAATTCCGTCAACCGTAACTTTGTGGCTCTTTGGGCGTCCTATAGTTGAATAAGTTTCTGTGCGAGATCCTGCATGTGGCAAAAGTTGAGCCTTTGATATACCATATCTCCTTTTAGCATCACCACTGGTTAAACCGACGAGAATCTGTTCTTCTCTACCAGTTGCAGGTGTCAGCATATATAATAAACTGTAAGAAGTTGGATACTTAGCGAAATGTCCTATAAGTTCTGCAACCTGTAGTCTCTTAATATACTCTTCTAAAGCTCTCAATCTTTGTGAATCCTCATGGTGTGCTACTAGTACAATGTCACCGACTTCAGAGGAGTGTATACCATTTTGTGTTGGTGAATATCTTGTATAGGTACTATGAGGTGCATGCGTAAGCTTGGCTATCCCCAGATTTGATGCCTGGTGATGTAAAGCTCTCAGTACTTGTTCCTTGTTGTCAGAAGAAGTGGGAGATAAATGATATATTGAGCTAATTGTCATCTATAATAAATATAGGAAAAGGAATTTAAATCCTTTGTTCCTTTTAGGAAATTGAATCTAGAACCTATGTAGAACTTTATTGAAATCCAAAATTCTATTATTTCTTACTTTGACTCCTTCTTTTTCTAGAAGAACTATCTTTCCTTTAATTCCTCTATCACCAGAATAGTTGCCAACAAGCCCATTCGAGTTTACAACTCTATGGCAAGGAACTTCGGGGGCATTAGGATTTTTTCTGCAAGCTGTACCAACAGCTCTATAAGCTTTTGAATTCAATTTTCTTGCCACTAAACCATAAGTTGATACTTTACCAGAAGGTATCTGACGAATTATTCTATAGACTTTCTCACTGAATAATTTGTTCATCATATTTATTTTTCACTTCATTTATTAAATTTATTAATTTAGGAGTCATTTTCCTCTAGGAATTTTCTTCATCAATTCCCAAACTTTTTCTTCAAATTTCATAAATTCTCCCATTTCTCTTCCCCATTTCTTCCCAAGAATAAATATAATCCTGTTTTGAAAGCCTTTAAAGACAGCAAGGCGCACTTCAGCCTGACAGAACTTATGTCAATCCCAAGTAATTTCAGGATATCATCTTTATTCATTTTTTTCAAGTCATCAATCCTCTTGCCTTTGGCAGATTCTGAAAGTAGGGAAGCGCTTGCCATGCTTATAGCGCAACCCTGCCCGGTGAATTTTATTTCTTTCAATTTGGACCCGTTAAATTTCATCTGCATTTCTATTTCATCTCCACACAAAGGGTTCACATCTTTTACTTTTATGTCCGCGCCATTCATTTTTCCAAAATTTCTCGGATTTTTATAATGATCCAAAATTATCTCTTTATATATATTGGAATTCATTTGAACACCATTTTAGTTTTTTGTAATGCGGCTACGAATTTATCTATTTCTTCTTTTGTAGTATAGAGATAGAAGCTCGCTCTTGCAGCTGATTGAATACCTAGATACTTCATCAAAGGTATAGCACAATGATGGCCGGATCTTATGGCAATTCCAAAATTATCTAAAACCTGAGCAACATCATGCGAATGAATTTTATGTAAGTTGAATGAAATTAATCCTGCCCTTTCTCCTAGAGGCCCGTAAACAACAATACCATCAACATCCAACATCTTTTTCATTGCATATTCTTTAATATTTTGTTCATGCTTCTGAATTTCTTTCATTCCAATTTTATCTAAATATTTTATTGCTGCAGACAAACCAACAGCACCTTCGACATTTGGTGTACCGGCTTCGAACTTCCAAGGCAAATCATTCCATGTCGTATCCGTCAGTCCAACTTCTTTGATCATATCACTGCCACGCATAAATGGCTCCATATTTTGCAAATATTCTTTTTTCCCGTATAGAACTCCGATATTCATAGGTGCAAGCATCTTGTGTCCGGAAAAAGCAAGAAAATCGCAATCAACATCTTTAACATCAACTTGCATATGGGGAACTGATTGGGCACCATCTAAAACGAATAGACTTCCATTATCGTGCGCAAGCTTTGAAATTTCTTTTACATCATTTATCGTACCTAAAACATTTGAGCAATGGGTTATTGAAACTAATTTTACCAACTTTGTCAGCTTGTTTTTGAGGTCTTCATTATCCAAATTCCCATCTTTAGTCAGATTGACGAATTTTAATTTAACTCCTTGTCTTTGCAAGAACTGCCATGGAACTATGTTGGCATGATGCTCCATCATCGTCAGCAAAATTTCATCACCACTTTTCAGATTTTGCATAGCCCACGAATACATCAAAAGATTCATAGCTTCGTTCGTGTTCCTAACAAAAACAATTTCTTCCTTGCCTGAAGCATTTATAAATTTCGCAACTTCTTCATGGGATTTTTCATAGATTTCTGTCGCTTCTTCACAAAGTTTGTATATGGATCTATGAGGATTTGCATTATGCTCTTCATAGTAATTCTTTATTGCATCAATAACTTGTTTTGGTTTCTGAGAAGTTGATGTATTATCAAGAAAGATCAGTGGTTTCCCGTTTATTTTTCTGTTCAGAATTGGAAAATCTTCTCTGACTTTTTCAGCATCCAGCATTACTTCACCTATACTTGTAATGTCCTTCGAAAATATCTATCGGAGCTTTTTTATTTGATTTATATGTTTCGTAGGCTTTGTAAAAAGATTTTATAAAATTATCTTCTTCCCCAATCCATTTCAATTCTAATAAATGTAATATTTTTGCACGTACTTCATCAAAACTAATTGCCTGTATCAATGGCTCAAAGAATCCTAATGCTATCATTTTTTTGGCTTGGTCTTCACTTAAACCTCTAGTCATGAGGTAAAATATTAATTCATCATCTATTTGTGCAATAGAAGCAGCATGTGTTGCTTTAACCTCATTTGTCTTTATTTCCAGTGCCGGTATGGCATTAGCTTTCGAACTTTTACTTAACAGCATACCATGCTCAGCCAGATATGAATTCGAATTTTTAGCTTTCTCTTCGATCTTAATCATTCCTTTGAATACCGATTCGCAGTTATCTTTTAAAATGCTTTTCAATATCACCCTACCAGTTGTTGTTCGACCAATATGATTTAAGGTGGAGTATGTATCAAACTGTTGTTCTTTATTGCCGAAAATGAATTCGATATCTTCTGCGGATGATCCTTCGTCCATAAGAAAACTATTTACCCTCGATCTGATTTTTTTTCCGCCAAAATATCCAATATTCCATACTATTTTGCTGTCTTTATTTAAAAACGCAGTTTTGTTTGTGAAATGTATTGTATTTTGATTTAAATTCTGAACACTTGAAAATTCCAATTCTGAATTGTCTTTCACAAAAATTTCAACAGAATCGCTATAAATTGTCTTGCTATTGTCAGCTGTGTAATTATTTGAATAGTCTTCTTTTACAATTTTCAGCTTGCTGTTTGAGTCAACAAAAACAATTGTCTTATTGAAAAGACTTTCAGAATTTACTATATTGATTAATCTTATTGGATCCGTTAATCGAGTATTTTTTGGAATATAGAGAAAATTGCCAAAACTAAAAAATGCATTGTTAAATGCTTCAAACTTGTCTTCATTCCCTAATTTTAAAATTAGATTTTTTACCAGATTTTCATTTTCTTCAATGGCTTTTTTTATTGGTTTGAATATAATCCCATTTTTTTCTATTTCAGCTGGTTTCTGTTTACCTTTCCCAATTTCTAATTTTATTTCTTCAATTCTGAAATTTTGGAATTTATTTTGGTATTTAAAAATTTCTGAAGTTTCTACAGGTAAATTCAAAAATTTATCAAAAGATACAGCTCTAAACTGTTTTAACCATTCTGGATCATTTTTCGTGAGTTCGCCCAACTTATTTTTTAATTCTTCCATTTTATCCAACTGCGCCTGACATTTCAAGTTGTATGAGTCTATTGAATTCGATTGCATACTCTAATGGTATCTCCTTTGTAAAAGCATCAAAAAATCCCATAACAACCATATTTAGTGCCTCCTGCTCGCTTAACCCTTTGGACATTAAATAGAAAAGCTGCTCCTCGCCAATTTTTCCAACACTAGCTTCATGAGTAATTGTTGCACTGTCATTGTTTACTTCATTATAAGGATAAGTGTCGGTTTTAGAAATTTCATCCAAGAGTATTGCGTCACACCTAATACTTGATTTTACATTTTCTGCATCTTTGTGGATGAATAATTGCCCTCTGTAAGAAGTTCTTCCACCATCTTTGCTAACCGATTTGGCTGTGATTCTTGAAGTTGTGTTTGGTGCAAAATGCATAGCCTTTCCACCAGTATCTTGATGTTGCCCTTCGCCTGCGAAGGCGACAGATAAGATATCAGCTCTAGAATTTTGACCAAACATAAAAACCGAAGGGTATTTCATTGTTAGTTTGCTATTATGAACAATTACACCATTTGCAACAAAGTTGTGAGAACCATCTACTTCAATATCGAAGGTCGGAAGTTCACTTTTTTTATTTATTTGAGTTATCTTGTAAATTGCTAAATGTTTGGGTAGTTTTATTCTTCTAGTTTTCGTTAGCCGCCATTCTTTGATATGTTTTTCTTTTCTTATTGGTGTTTTGTCTTTATTTTTTTCAGAAAGATAATTTCTTAGTTTATAAAGTTTACTTATATGCATTACGTAATTTTTATATTCTTTTTTTTGTGCATTTTTATTAATCTCAATTTTTTTGAATTCTACAAAATCTTGTATTTTATTAACTTCAATTCCACACATCATACACAATGTTTTCAAATCCTCTAGTAACTTCTTGTTACAAGTCTTTAGACGTGCATTATTACCCTTAATAGATCCATCAGCTTCTATATAACCAGCTAAGAAACTTAGTTTTTGAGAATGGGGTAGAGAAAAAACCCATTTTGGTATTTGTTTAGTTTTAGCATTTCCTTTGAATCCTATATTTTCTAAAAATTCTGCTAAAATTAAACTATTATAAGTTATAGTTACACTGTCTTTTCTTTCTTTAAATTTATCTAACTTGAAAACTTTTTTCATAAGTTCCAAAAGTTTTGATCTAGCATTATCTTTCCTTGGTATAGAAAATATAATTCTCCCATATCTATTAGAACCAGTTTTTTTGTGCTTTGCTATAGCCACATTGCCATCTCCAACAAGAAGTCCGAGGAGCCACATAAGATCTTTAGTAGTTTCACGTGGAACTTCTAAGTCATTGTATTTGTAAGTAGTATCTATAATATACTCTGCACCGTATTGATTTCTGCCCAGAATTTCTCTTTTTTCAGATAATTTTGTAAATAAATATGGATGACCAATATCTGGAAATTCGTTAGACACAATTACAAAATCATGGACTTTAAGTTCTTCTAACTTTTTCCAACAAAATTGATATCGCCCTAATTTAGATGCTCTATTTGGATAATAATTTATGGTAAGAAAGGGATGATTTGCCGTAGCATCAATTACTCGTTTTCCATCTTCAAGTATCACCTCATAAACAGTTTTAATTCCCGAAAATTTTGTAGCTAAGACTTCTTTTACTTCTAAATTTTTTGTTTCCTCATTGAATGTTAAAACCTTATCTCCTTGAGAAATTTCTTCAATTGGTTTGAAGTCTGGATTAGTGAAAATTACCGTTCCTTCTGCGAGGCATCCAATATTTGCATCAACCCACTCTACCGTTGCACCTTCGTAAGCATGAGATCTTTTAGTAACTAAGTTGTAAACATTGTTTGACCAATTCTGCAACGTTGTATATCTGAAATGTGAACCTGGCAAAGCAACAATCTCTACAACTGCAGCATGTAAAGAATCTTTAGAGTATACAGGTGCGGTACATCCTTCTATGTAGTGAGCCTTCGCACCTTTATCAACAATTATTAAAGTTCTCTCAAATTGTCCAAATCCTTCTGAATTTATTCTGAAATAAGCTTGCAGAGGCATCTTAACTTCAACATGTGGTGGAATATAAATGAAAGAACCTCCAGAGAAGAATGCAGAATTTAACGCAGCAAATTTGTTGTCCATAGGCGGAACAATAGTGGAAAAATATTTTTTAAATATATGAGGATATTTCATTAATCCTGTATTCGGGTCAACAAAAATTACTCCTTTCTTTTCTAGATCCTCGCGAATCTTATGATATACATTTTCAGAATTGTGAACAACAATCCCTTCTGCAACAAAAT
>Ga0213870_1001082_pt1 | contig 12506 bp, 16 predicted proteins | sample WICALVC2017_Meta_FD_160119 | JGI IMG/M metagenome (GOLD analysis project Ga0213870, IMG submission 160119) | Freshwater microbial communities from subterranean cave lake in Wind Cave National Park, South Dakota, United States - WICALVC2017 | ecosystem: Environmental > Aquatic > Deep subsurface >... | reverse complement strand
GTGTATGAACAATATCAAATTTTACATTATCTTTATCAAATTGCCACAATAAAGATGGCCATAAAAAAGTGCTTAATGAAAGTCTTGCTATATATGGCAGTCTATGAACATGAACTCCTTCTATAATCTCTTCTTTAACTTTTATTCTTGAATTTTTATCTGAGTCACAGCAATAAACATGAACTTCGTGGCCTTCTTGAACCTGTCTTTTTGCTAGTTCATACATAACTTGCTCAACTCCTCCAAAAGTAGGAAGATAAAACATATTTACATGACAGATTTTTAGTTTCCGAGATTTCATTTTGAAATGAGGATTTGAAAACTTCGAAAACCATCAGTTTTCGAGGCCTCAAAATCTTTGATTTTGAAGTCTTTGGTTTTCATTGTTTTCATTTTTTACTTTGGTAACTTGTTATATGAGATAATAAGGCGGCTAAATAAACTACATACTGAACTAACCACCTTCTTAGTTATTTTATTAATTATTTAACTTAATAATTAATATTTTTATTAATATTATTAGGGACTCTGTAAATATTATGATCATCTAAAAATCTAATTAACTCTTTTCCTTTTAAAAAACCCTTTAGTGTCCTATCTTGAGAATAAATACTAAGTTTTCCCGTATTATGCTCATATGCAAGTACGCCTAAACCTAAAACTTCTTTTTTACCTTCCATTACTTCTACTGATTCGCCTAAATGCTTTTCTAAACTTTCTTTTTCAATATCAATTGCCATTTTAATATTATTAAAATTAGGATAGAAAAGCGTTTAAATAGATTATTGAGATTGATTTTTTATATGTTAAATTATAAAGCAAAAATATACTAACATGCTAATATATTTAAATAGAAAGATTATTGATGTAGAAGATATAAAATTTGAGAGAAAAATGGAAAACAAAAAAAATATTATAATAATTATTATAGATGCTTTTAGAACTAAGAATATAAGTTTATTTGGTTACGAGAAAATTACTGATAAGAACCTAAAAAAAATTGCAAAATCTTCTATAGTATTAAATGATTTTTTTTCAAGTTCAAATGCAACAGCGCCAAGTTTAACTACTTTATTTACTGGGAAATATCCTAATAATCATGGAATAATTCATCAGTTTCCCTATACTACTCAAGAAGAAATTAATAAATTAAACAAGGTAAATTTTTGGCTTCCTAGTTTTTTAAGAGATAAGGGTTATGAGACAATAGCTATAGACTGGATTGGTCTTTGGTTTAAAGACGGTTTTAATTATTATGAGGAAAAAGAAAAAAAACAAAGTAAATTAAAAAAATTTTTAAAAATACCAATTGTAAAGAAATTTTTATTAGGTTTGCCAAATTGGGCATATAAATATGGAAAAAAAATTGTTAAGACAAGGGCTTCTGAAGAATTTACTCCAGCAAAAGATACAATGAATTTGGGAATTTCAAAAATTCAAGAAACTACATTTAGTAATAAACCATTTTTCTTATTTATGCATTTTTGGGATACTCATTTTCCATTTCCTACAACAAAATTTAGAGGTTCTGGAAAAAATGATATAAATGAAGTTGTAAAAAAAATAGATAGCAATCAAAGAGAATATTTCAAAAAAAGAATTACAGATATTAATCTTTATTCTATAAAAGACATGATTGATAAATATGACGTATCTATAAAAATGGTTGATAAACAAATTGGAGAGTTATATAAATTTCTTAAAAAAAATAATTTGTGGGATGATACAATATTAATTATTCTTGGAGATCATGGAACAAGCTTGACAGATCATGAAAATTATTTTAGCTCTTCTGGATTATTTGATGAAACTATACATGTTCCTTTTATTATACATTTACCCGGTTTTGAAGGAAAAAAAATAGATGGATTGGTCCAAAATGTAGACATTTTACCAACTATCTTAGATTATTTTGATTGGAGTGTTAATGAAGAATTTGATGGCAAATCTTTTTTAAATTTAATTAAAGGTCAGCAAATAAGAGATAAAGTTTTTTTCTTTGATGGACTAGCACCAGATATAAAAGGAGTAAGAACAAAAAATCGTAAATTAATTATTGCTAGAGAAAATTCCTGTAATTTATGCAAATCTCAACATCATAAAGGAATCGAAGAATATGATTTAATAAAAGATCCCAATGAATTAACAAACATTTTTAATGTTAGTAGCGAATTAATGAAATTTTTAGAAAATGAAGAAGATAAAAGCTTTGATAATATGGAAGGTATAAAAACGTATGTGAGATCAGAGAGCATATTTACAGAAGAGAAAGATTTATAATACTTTAATTATAAAAAATTATATGAAACAATCAAAAAAAAGAAATGAAAATAAAGTTAATTATGGAACTATTTCTTTACCATTGCCACTGGTTAAAAAAATAAAAAAAAGAATCAAAGGAACTGGAATGGCAAGCGTTTCTGCCTATGTCAGTTTTGTTTTAAGAGAGATTTTATCATCAACTTCATCCGTTTCAAAAAGTTTTTCTAAAAAAGAAATAGAAGAAGTAAAAAAAAGATTGAAGAATTTAGGATATTGAAATATAGAAATATTTATAAATTGTAATTATATATAATTATAAAAAATGGTTGAAACATTTACAAAAGAGAGAACTAAGATTTGCGAGGATTTGATGAGGCCAGAAATTAGACCTTTACTAGATCTCACTCTTAATCAAAAGATTGAAAAATCAAGAGAAATTATAAAAGAGGCTATTGAAAGATATACAAAAATAGGGTTAGGTTTTAGCGGAGGGACAGACAGTTTAGTATTGTTACATCTCGTCTTACCTTTAAAAAGAGACCTGTCTTGTGTATTTGTAGATACTCAACATGAATTCCCAGAAACTTATGAGTTTGTAAATAAAATTATTATAGAATGGGACATAAAAGACTATCAAAAAGTTAGAGCAGATCAAAAACGTACTGAAGAGTTTAAACAAAGGTTTGGATTTAAAACTCCTGAATTTACTGTAGCATATGATGGGTATCATAAAATAGCTCCTCTGATGAAAGTAATTGGTGACAGAGGATTTGATGCTTTTTTAGTTGGTTTAAGAGGAGTAGAACATGAGGAAAGAGCAAAAGAAACATTTTTCTCACCAAGAAAAAATCCAGATCATATAAGAGTACATCCATTGCTATTTTGGAGACAGTCTGATGTTTTAGAATATGTAAAAAAATTTGCTCTTGAGTGCAATCCTCTTTATGCAAAAGGATACACTTCTTTAGGATGCACTGTATTTTCAGAGAAAAACACTGATCCAAATGCACATGAAAGAGCTGGAAGAGGTATTGTAAGAGAAGAGGTAATGGAGAAATTAAGAGCTTTAGGTTATACTTGATAAAATTAGTTTGATTAATAGTTCAATTTATAACAATGTTTAAAATATCTTTTATTCTTAGATTTTTATGAAAAATAAAATCTCTGTTGTTATTCCTGTTTACAAACCAGATCCAGCTGTTTTTAATAAATTAAAGGAAATGTTGAATAAACAAACAATTTCAGTTGAAATAATTGAAAAATGGAATAATCCTGAAGCAGTTTCTATGAATCTGGGTATAAGAGAAGCTAAAGGAGATATTATAGTTATTTTAGCTCAAGATTGTGTTCCTGCAACTAAGGATTATATAGAAAAACTAATAAAGCCTTTGGAAGATAAAAATGTAGTAGCTGTTGTTTCTGATTTATTACTTCCTAAAAAATATTGGAAAAAAAGACCTTTTTTAGTTAGAATTTTTACAATAAATGATTTAAAACTGAGAAAACCAACAATGAACTTAAGTTCCTGTGCTTATAGGAAAAAAGATTTAGAAAAAATCGGTTACATCAGTGAGAATGTGTCTGCTATAGATGCTGATTTTGGACCTAAAATTACAAAATTAGGAAAAATTGAAAGAGGAAATGTAGTTGTTTATCATTTACATCCTCATTATAATTATAAAAAAACTTTATTAACTTTTTATAATTATTCAAAGTTTAATGGAGTTGCTGTAAGAGAAAATGGAATAAAAGTATGGGGATTTATTCAAAGAGTATTAAGAGCATTGCCTTATTTTGGTTTTATGTCAATTTATTATAGATATCCTTTAAAAAAATATTATTACTTGTTGCCAGTACATTTTTTAATAGGAGCTATAATAGAACATATAATTAATGTTATTGGGTTTTGGCATGGCTTTATTTTTAGCAAAGAAACTGGTGAAAGAAATAAAGAGGTTTTAAAAATGAAAAAAGATAATATATAGAAGCAAGATATAGCTTTAAAAAACAACCATTAACAATAACTATAATGTAAAAATAATGGTTATTATTAATATTACTAATATAATAAATAAAATATTGTCAATATAAATAAAAAATGAAACCTAATTTAGAAACAACACTGAAACTAAATGACTTATTTGGAAAGTTAGATCCAGAAAAAAGAGTTGAGATAATAAAACCAAAAGAAGTAAAGAGAAATGAAACTTTGGATAGAATTGTAGAGGGTTATGAAAAAGGGCTGGAAAATTATGGGCTTTATGAAGAAGACAAACTAAAAATTGAAATTCCTGAAGGTGAATATTGGTATTATTACATAGCAAAATCATCAGCTCCATCAGAAATTCAATCAAAAGAAATAACAGAATTTTCTTTGTTATTAGAAGAGCATGAAAATAAAAAGTATTTTGAAAATTTTACAGGTTATTATTTAAGTGCTTTAATTAATAGCTCAAGAGATAAAGATTTTAAGATAATTACTAATTATTTGACAAAAACTATTGATTGGATTGGATATGAAAATACTAAAAATATTGTTGTAACTGGGAATGCTGGATGGGGGGTTGGAAATAGAATGGAAGATGGAGAAATTACTGTAAATGGAAATGCTGGATGGTGGGTTGGATGGAATATGAAAGATGGAAAAATAACTATAAATGGAAATGCTGGATATGGGGTTGGAAATAGAATGGAAGATGGAGAAATTCATCTTAATGGAGATTATGAAAGTTTAGGTGGTTACATTTCTGGAGGAAATATTTATCATAAAGGAAAATTGATTGTTAGAGATGGGAGGAGGTTAATATAAATTTAGAAGATGAAAACTATCTTAAATTTAGGATGTGGAAGAGATATAAGGAAAAGTAATAAAAATGAAAAATGGGTTAATATAGATATAGCTGATTTAACTGGAATTGATGTAAAACATGATTTAACAAAATTTCCCTATCCATTTAAAGATAATTATTTTGATGAAGTTTTAAGTTTAGGCAGTTTAGAGCTAATTAATGCTGATTTTATAAAAATAATGGAAGAACTTTACAGGATTTGCAAGCCAAACGCTATTATAAAAATTAGAAGCCCTGTATTTCCTAATATGGCTTCTGCCCAAGACCCTTTAACAAAAAAATTTATGACCTATAATACCTTTGAATATTTTAACCCAGATTCTGGCTATGATTATTATTCAAAAGCCAGATTTAAAACAATAAAAAGAGAGTATATTTACTCTTTAAGTCCTAAGTTAAAATGGCTGAGCTTTATTCCTAATTTATTTCCAAAATTTTACACAAGATTTTTATTCTTTTTATTTCCTAGTAATAATATTTATTATGAGTTGAGGGTTTTGAAGTAGATTTTAATTTTTAAATATTTATAATATGGAAAATTTTAATTTTTAAATATTTATAATATGGAAAAATTAACTGAAATAAAATTAACTCCTGAAGAAATTGAGGAAGTAGAAAATGCACTTAGAGAGATAAGAGAAAAAGGAATAGAAAAAACGACTTTCAAAATAGAACAAGTTGCCAAAGAACTAAATGTGAAACTAAAGTAATAAATTAACAACTAACCATGCCTCACAGTCCACAAATCCCCAAAAGCAAAAACATCTTTCTCTTTTGTATCAGGATCTTTTGGATTATAAGGACGGCTCATTAAATACACCAAAGTAGCTGATTTATTTTCTAAAGTCATATAACCGTGCCAAACTCCTCTAGGAACTTTAATTAAAACAGGATTTTTTTCTCCTATAACAAAGGTATTAATTTTTTTCCTGCCATCTGCATATTCTTTTACAGCTATATATTTGATATTTCCTTTAACACAAACAGTATATTCATCATGCTTTTCATGTAAATGAAATCCTTTAATTACTCCTGGATATATTTCAGAAACTAAAACCTGCCCAAACTCATTGCCATAAATTTTATCATCATTTCTTAAAGTTTCAAATAAATAACCTTGGTCATTTGCAAATATTTTTAATTGCTTTATTTCAACTCCTTCAATTAGCTCTGAGCTTTGTGTTGTATCTGAATGTTGTTTAGTTTTTATTATGTCTGTATGCATTTCTTGTATTTTTTCATCATTTAATTTTAATTTATTATTTATTTGTAAATTTTCAATTCCAATTATTCTAGGTTCAGGAAGATGGACAATAAACTTTCCTCCTCTTTTCAAAAATTCTTGCTCTTTTTCAATAATTTCTTTAGCATGATTCCAGGCAAAAATTATTGCATAATCAACATTATTATCAATATTATTATAAACCTCATTATGAAACTTATCAGGACTAACTATAGGAATATGTTTTCCAGGAGTATAAAGACCTTGTTTATATGGAGTAGAATCTGAAATGTAATTTATTAAATTACTGTCAAGATTACAATAATTCTGAACAATAGTTCCTTTTGAAGCAGCTGCATAACCTACTATTTTATTGCCCTCATTTTTTAAATTTTTAATTAAATTAATAAATTTATTTTTATTTTCTTCAACTTTTTTTGTAAATTCAAGATAAGGATTTATCAAGTGAATACATTTTTGTTTTTCCTCTTCTAAATATTTTTTCAGTCTTTCTGTTTTTTCATAAACTCCTTTTTTACATACATAAACTTTCATTGATCCTCCATGAACATCTTCTTTTAAAGCATCAAAAATTTCTAAATTATGCATTGAAAAAAGATTTGTTAAAGATGTGAGCGAAAAATACCAAATATGCTCATCATAAATCTGGTCATAAGCATTTGTTTCAAGAATGTCAATTAGGTATGGATCTTCTGTAATAAAAACTCCATCATTTTCTAATAAAAGATTTACACCTTTTATAAAATCATGAATATCAATTATATTTAAAGTGACATTTGCAGAAAAAATTACTTTAAATTTTCCTTTTCTTAATAAAATTTTTTTGGCTAATTCTTGTGAAAAAAATTCTGTTATTGTTTCTATATTTTGATTAATAGCCAGTTCCGCAACATTTTCAGATGGCTCTACTCCTAAAACTCTATTATTTTTGAAATTTTTTAGAAAAATTCCGTCATTACTTCCTATTTCTAAAACTTTATCATTATAATTTAAAAATCTAAATTCAATTCCTTTTGCTACATCTAAAAAATGAGATTCCATAGATTTAGAAGTTGAAGAAAAAAAGGCATAATTTCTTTTTCCTGTTTCATCAGGAATTATGTATTTATCATAAGGTACAATATTTACAAGTTGAACCATTTTACAACTCTCACAAAAACCAACCTCCATATCATAAAAAAATTCCTTGAAATAAGGATTATTTAATTCCTCTTTTTTCAAATAAGCATTTGCAGCTGGCATTTTTCCAAAACTTATAAATCTTAATAAACTGCTGTTACAAATTTTACATTTAAGATAGTTTTCCATGTTACGCTTATTTAGAATTCGTTTAAATAGATTGTTATGATTTTTTAGTTATTTTAAAAGACCAATGTAAAATTACAAATATTCATAACCTATTTTATATTTTTTATCTATTTCTTTATTATTAATCTCAATTTCTTTATAATTAATATCCCTATTTTTATTCTCGTCTTTTTCAATTTTTTCAGCAGTTAGGCTTGATTGTTTTTTAGAAATATATTCTAAAATTTCTGACTGTTTTTTTGATAACTGAGATAGCTTTTCCATTAATATAGAGATATTATCATCTTTTGAAGGAAACTTAAATGTTTCTATAAATTCATCACTATCGCTCCAATAATCATCATCTGAAGATTCTCTTTGCCTTACAAAATTGCTAGCCCTATTTAAACTTTCAAAGGTTCCTGCATCACTCCAAAATCCTTTTATAATATCATAATAACAGCTATTTTCTTTTACATAATAATCTATAGTATCTGTAATTTCAATTTCACCTCTTGCAGAAGGTTTTTGATTTTTTATTATATCAAAAACTTTTGAATCAAACATATATAACCCTGTCATTGCAAGATTTGATTTTGGAGCTTGTGGTTTTTCTTCTACATAAACTACTTTATTCCCATCAATTAAAGCTATACCAAACCTTTTAGCTGCTTTAAGTCCTACTTCTTTTAGAAAAATTCTCGCGCCTCTTTCCTGTTTTTCAAAATCTTTTATATAATCTTTTACATTATCTTCAAATATATTATCCCCTAAAATTACAACAACACTGTCATTACCAACAAAATCTTCAGCTAAAGAAAGAGCTTGAGAAATTCCTCCTGCCTCTTCTTGTACTTCATAACTAATTTTAACCCCAAATTCTTTCCCACTTCCAAGAAGATTAACAAAATCCCCTGCATGACCTCTTCCAGAAACAACCATTATATCTTTTATTCCTGCACTAGCTAGTGTTAGTAATGGATAGTAAATCATAGGTTTATTATAAACAGGAAGTAAGTTTTTATTAGTTACCTTAGTACAAGGAAACATCCTTGACCCTGTTCCACCAGCCAAAATCACTCCTTTCATCTTCTTTTATTTTTTATTGTTTTTTTATTTTCTTTTGAGAAATTTTTTGTTTAAATGCTTTTATGTTTTGGAATATAAGTAATTTGTTATTAGTTATTGTTTCCGGTTAACTGATAATTTTAGTTAATCTCACATATATTTTTGATTACATTATTAGCTAACATAATTCAGTTAATTGAGAGATTTAGCTAACTTTAGTCACATCCTTAATAACTTTTTCTTTTAAAGGCCTCCACCAGTTTTCATTGTTTTTATACCATTCTATTGTTTCTTTAATTCCCTGTTCAAAATTTATTTTTGGTTTCCACCCAAGTTCTTTGCTTATTTTAGAAAAATCAACTGCATATCTAAAATCATGACCCTTTCTATCTTCAACATATTCTATCATTTCATCATCAAAATTAAATTCTTTCAAAAGAATTTTTGTTATATCCATGTTTTTTAATTCTGAATCTCCTCCAACACAATAAGTTTCTCCTATTTTTCCTTTATGCAAAATTAAATCAACAGCTTCGATATGGTCATGAACATGAATCCAGTCTCTAATATTTTCCCCCTGGCCATAAACAGGAACTTTTTTTCCGTCAATTAGATTAGTAATAAACAAAGGAATTAATTTTTCAGGAAACTGATAAGGACCATAATTATTACTGCAGTTAGAAATTGTTATAGGAAGTTTAAAAGTGTCAAAATATGCTCTTACTAGATGGTCTGCTGCTGCTTTTGATGCAGAATATGGAGAGTGAGGAGCATAAGGAGTTGTTTCTGAAAATTTTCCTTCTTTTCCTAAACTTCCAAAAACCTCATCAGTTGAAATATGAACAAATCTTTTATTTCCATTTCTTAAAGCAGCATCTAACAATATTTGCGTTCCAAGAACATTTGTTCTGACAAACTCGTCTGATTTTATGATGCTTCTGTCTACATGGCTCTCAGCTGCAAAGTGAACAACAACATCATTTTCACTCACTAAAGCATTTACAAGAGCTTTATTACATATATCGCCTAAAACAAATTTATAGTTTTGATTATTTTCAATGCTTCTTAAATTTTCCTTATTTCCAGCATAAGTTAGTTTATCAATATTAACTATTTCATAATTAGGGTATTTCTTTAAAATATAAAGGATAAAATTACTTCCTATAAATCCGCAGCCGCCAGTTACTAAAAGTTTCATTTGATTTTTTATTTTAAGAAAAATAGTTCATATTAAAATATTTAGGTAATCAATTATATTAACTAAATTTTTATAATTTGAAATGAAGCTATTAATTAAAGTATAAATCTAATATAAAGATATCAATAACAAAGTTATTTAAGGTTTGATAGAATAGAATTTGGATATAAGAATTATATGAAAAATTAACTAGTTTAATTCTAATCAGTTTTTTACAAAATATTTTTTGTTTTTCTATGTTTTTTCTCTATTCTTTTATTTATTTTTTTATTTTGTAGTTTTTTCCTTATTTTTTATTTGGTAGTTTTATCAGTAATTAATAAACTTCAATCTCTAAACCCTTTATTTTCTTAAAATGTTTTTCGTTTCTTGTAATCAACTTTTCATTATTAGTAATCGAAATAGCAGCTATCATTATATCTTCTAAATCTATCATATCTCCTTTTTTTATTAATTCCCCTTCGATTCTACCAGATAAAATAGCACTATCTTTATCTAAATTTAATATATTTAATGAGGAAACTAATACATTAATCTTCTCTTCTTCATTTTCTCTCATGTTTCCGATTTTTAACCCTTTTATTAATTCTATTATCGATGGAGTTGCTATTGTTACCGCTTCGCTTCCTTTATCAATATTATCTTTTAGCGATCTTACTTTTTCATTTCCTCTTATTAAATCAACTAAAAAAGTTGTATCTAGACAAACCATTATTCACCCCATAACCTTTTCATTCTTAATTCTCTTAGTTTTCTATGCTCCTCTCTTCCTTTTTTTATTGCTTCTTCTAATTTATCTGCTGATTCCTTAGATAATATTCCAAAAAAATCATTTAGTTTTACTTTTCCAGTCATTCTTTCAATTACTTTTGAAAAACTCTCATTTTCTCTTTTAAGAACAGCTAATCTTTTATATGCCTCGTCTGTTATTGAAATTGTTCTTGTTCCCATGCATATATGTATGTGTATGTATTTAAATACTTTTCTATAATTTTATAAATAATTTAAATCAAAATTATAATAATTTTTGGTGATTATTTAAATCTTCAAATTCCAACGATAAAAGATAATTTGAATGAGTTAAAAATCTCATAAAGATTTTTAAATCTTCAAATTCCAACGATAAAAGATAATTTGAATGAGTTAAAAATCTCATAAAGATTTTTAAACTTGTTTTTTCTTAATAAGATATGAAAAGAGAGTATGCAAATAAATTTGTTTTACCTGTTTTAGCTACTTTTTTAATTAGCATTTTAGTTATAATACTCTCAGTTAACTTAGTAAGTGCCCAATATCCGCAATTAGATTATTTAATTGAGCAGATAGGGCAGGCATTTGCTTCTATTTTTGGCCCTATTTTTGGTGTAGATGTATTTGATGAATTTTTATTTGCGAAAGTACTTTTGTTTTTTCTGCTTTTTGCAATTATTTTTATGTCATTAAGAAATATAGATATTTTTGCAGGAAATACTGCTATTAATGCTATTGTTTCTATAATAGTATCAATTTTTGCTGTTAGGTTTATAAAAGAAAATGAATTTATTACAGGAATACTTCTTCCTTATGGAGCTTTAGGAATTGCAATAGCTACTTTCCTTCCTTTACTAATTTATTTCTATTTTGTACACTTTTCAGGAATAGGTCCTTTTGGAAGAAGAACTGCCTGGTTTATTTATGGCGTTATTTTTTTAGTTTTATGGCTGACTAGGCCTTATGCAGATCTAGGAGTTGCTAACTGGATTTATTTGTTAGGAATTGGTTTTATTTTAATAAATTTGCTTTTTGATAGATCTATACATAACTATCTTGGACTTGCTGGATTAGCAAGATGGAGAGAGAGAGCTGAAGATGCAAGAATTGCTGCTCTTCAGTCAGAGTATGAAGATATAATAAATGTTAATAGTCCTCATGCAAGAAGGAGAAGAAGAGCTATAGAAAGAGAACTAAGAAGAAGTGGTGGCTGGCCTATTTAATAATCTAGCAATATAAATCTAGTAATCCTAATATTGAGAAATTTCAATTTACAAACTCTTCATAAAAAACTATTAATAATTACTTTATCTAAATCAATGACTGATTTCAACTATCAACTCTATAACCAATAATCTTTTTACTTTTGTAAATCCTCATTTAATCCTCAACCCTATAACATATAATCACTAGCACTCTTAAATAAAACCCTCCCAAATAGCAGTATTAAACTCCTTTCTGTTCATCAGATAACCCTTATACCCATGAGTTCCTTCAGGCCTTTCATCTAGTAAATTAACTTTTGTTTTAATAATTTTAGGAGATGTTTTGCCTAAATTAAAAATTATTTTTAATGCGTCTTCATCTGTATCTGCTCCTTCATATTTTAGTGCATAAATTTCATTAACATCATCAACACAAACATTTCTTTCATAAAGGTCATTTATAACTTTTCTCATTTTGGTTTTTTAAATTTATTACTATATATTTAATGGGTTTTTTAATTGCTATCTTGTGTTAAATATACAAAAAAGAGATTTATAAAACTTGTTGCTCTCGTGCTAGGTTTGGTTTAGCTATTAGTTTGAGTTTAGCTGAAAGTTGATAATTCTTACAATCTCACACTAAA
>Ga0213870_1001081_pt1 | contig 12508 bp, 8 predicted proteins | sample WICALVC2017_Meta_FD_160119 | JGI IMG/M metagenome (GOLD analysis project Ga0213870, IMG submission 160119) | Freshwater microbial communities from subterranean cave lake in Wind Cave National Park, South Dakota, United States - WICALVC2017 | ecosystem: Environmental > Aquatic > Deep subsurface >... | reverse complement strand
GAGTTCTGCCAACGGGCCAGAGACTTTCATCATGCCATAAACAGCCCCCAAGATCACACCGATTGCCGCGCCTTTCCCAATATTTTCTGTATGATCGCTGGCCTTATCAACAAAGGCCAAAGTGGCCGCCCCCACAAGCGCGCCTACGGCCCCGCCAGCAAGGCTCTCGGTGAAAATTCTGCCAAGAGCATTAGAATGAGAATCAGAGCCTCCGGCATAAACCGTTTTGACAGGAAGCAGTGCAACCAACATAGAGAACACTATCATGAAAGCAATCTTTTTCATTTTCTTTTCCTCCATTGTTTTTTGTTATTATTTATGCAGTGTCATCCCCATTGGCATTAACACCCGAAAGAGCAGGCGCATTCGGCGACTTCACATAAACATCACGGTACTCGCTTAAACCAGTTCCCGCAGGAATCAATCTCCCCACAATGACATTTTCTTTTAACCCCAAAAGATCATCCATGCGTCCGCTAATGGCGGCTTCTGTGAGCACCCGTGTCGTTTCTTGGAACGAGGCGGCAGAGATAAAACTGTCCGTAGAAAGTGCCGCCTTCGTAATCCCCAAGAAGATAGGCTTTGCAGTTGCTGGCTGTCCGCCTTTTGCCATCACACGCTCATTCTCTTCTTCAAAGACAAACTTATCTACTTGAGACCGCATGAGGAAATCGGTATCGCCCGAATCTTCGACGCGAACACGACGCAACATCTGCCGCACAATCACTTCAATATGCTTGTCGTTAATGGCAACACCCTGCAAGCGATACACCTCCTGTACCTCATCCACTAGAAATTTCTGAAGCTCTTTTGGCCCCAAAATATCTAAGATATCATGCGGGTTGGCAGAACCATCCATCAGAGGCTCTCCTGCCTGCACCCAATCCCCCTCATGCACATTCACATGCTTTCCTTTGGCGACATAATACTCACGCGCATCACCCATCTCATTTTTAACAATCACCTTGCGCATACCTTTTACGAATCCGCCGTATTCTACGGTACCATCAATCTCTGAGATGATCGCGTGCTCTTTTGGTTTTCGGGCCTCAAAAAGCTCTGCCACACGGGGCAAACCACCCGTAATATCTTTTGTCTTGGTGGTCTCACGCGGTATTTTCGCCAAAACATCCCCAGCGAAAACATCCTGCCCCTTTTCAACAAGAATATGCGCCCCGGCAGACAGCAAGTAACGCGCAACCGCGCCAGTCTGCGAGATTTTAATGGTTCGCCCATCATCGTCTTTAATGGAAATGCGAGGACGCAGATTCGATCCGGAATCCGAGACCACCCGACGAGAAAGCCCTGTCACCTCGTCCACCTCCTCCCGCATCGTCTGCCCTTCAACAATATCTCCAAAGGCGATTTTTCCGCTGACCTCAGTCAAAATGGAAAGAGAATAGGGATCCCACTCCACAAGCTCCTGCCCCGCAGTCACTTTTGTCTCTTTCTTAACTTTTAATTTTGCCCCATAGACAACCGCATATTTTTCTTTCTCACGTCCCGCGCTATCCACAATCGCAATCTTTCCACTGCGGCTCATCACAACCATATCCCCGTCTTTATTTTTCACGGTATTCAAATTGACATATTTCAATGTTCCCGCATTTCTTGCAACCAGAACAGTCTGCTCAATGATTCGGCTCGCGGTTCCCCCGATGTGGAACGTTCTCATCGTCAACTGGGTTCCGGGTTCTCCAATAGATTGCGCCGCAGTCACACCCACCGCCTCACCTCTTTCAATCATACGGCCGCGCGCCAAATCCCGTCCATAGCACTTCGCACAAGCCCCGCGACGGGTCTGACACGTCAGCACCGAACGAATTTTAACCTTATCAATGCCGGCGTCCACGACGGCTTGCGTTCTCTTCTCATCAAGTTCTTCTTCACGATGACAGATGACTTCAGAGGTGATCGGATCAACAATATCTTCGGCGGCAATACGACCCAACAACCGCTCTTCCAAGGGCATAATAACCTCGCCGCCTTCAACCAATGCCATGACTTCAATCCCATCGTTTGTCTGGCAATCTATTTCCTTGATAATCACATCCTGAGCCACATCCACAAGCCTGCGGGTAAGGTATCCAGAATTGGCTGTCTTGAGTGCCGTATCGGCAAGACCTTTGCGTGCGCCATGCGTAGAGATAAAATATTCTACAACCGTCAACCCTTCTCGGAAGTTTGCAACAATCGGGGTCTCAATAATTTCCCCAGACGGTTTCGCCATCAAACCTCTCATACCACCTAATTGACGCATCTGTTGCGCAGAACCTCTCGACCCTGAATCCAACATGATGTAAATAGAGTTGAACTTAAGCGGAGCCTTAGAGTCTGCGTTGCCATGCTTTGCCCTTTCTTCATCTTGCGTCAATTCTTTCATCATCTCGCTTGCCACCAATTCGGTGACGTGCGCCCAGATATCAACCACCTTGTTGTAGCGTTCTCCGTTTGTAATCAGACCTTCAGAGTATTGTCGGCCAATCTCGTTCACTTCTCTTCTGGCCTTCTCTATAATCTGCGTCTTTTTGGCAGGCATACGCATATCGTCCAGACAAACAGAAATCCCCGCCCGCATGGCATAAGAAAAACCCAGTTCCTTGAGATTATCCAACAGCACAACGGTTTCTAGCGAACCCACCTCTCGATATGCCATATCCACCAACTTGGACAATTCTTTTTTATTTAAAACCTTATTGATCGCTGAAAACGGAATACTCTTAGGAAAGACCCCGCTCATTAAGATACGGCCCACCGTGGTATCCACCCGTTTGCCGTCCATCCGCATTTTTATCTTGGTATGCTCTTCAACCTCTTCCGCATCATAAGCAATACGCACTTCGGTTGCATCCGAGAAAATCTTTCCCTCTCCCTTGGCACCCAACCGTTCTTTTGTCAGCCAATAACAGCCCAAAACCATATCCTGAGAAGGCGTCATAATCGGCTTGCCGCTGGCCGGAGATAAAATATTATTGACCGACATCATCAGCACCCGGCATTCCACCTGCGCCTCAATAGACAAAGGAAGATGCACCGCCATCTGATCGCCGTCAAAATCGGCATTAAATGCAGTACAGACAAGGGGATGCAGACGAATCGCCTTCCCTTCCACCAAAATCGGATCAAAGGCTTGAATCCCTAACCGATGCAGTGTAGGAGCGCGGTTTAACATCACAGGATGCTCTTTAATCACTTCATCTAATATGTCCCAGACTTCCGACTTTTCTTTTTCAATCAGCTTCTTCGCGCCCTTAATGGTAGTCACAAGGCCTTTTTGCTCAAGCTTCTGGAATATAAACGGCTTAAATAATTCTAGCGCCATCTTCTTAGGCAATCCGCACTGATTCAGTTTTAATTCAGGCCCCACCACAATGACCGAACGACCCGAATAATCAACCCGTTTTCCCAAAAGATTCTGTCGGAACCGCCCTTGCTTTCCCTTTAACATGTCAGAAAGAGATTTCAACTGCCGCTTGTTGGTCCCGCGAATGGCACGCCCACGACGGCCATTATCAAAAAGGGCATCTACCGATTCTTGCAACATCCGCTTCTCGTTCCGAACAATGACATTGGGTGCCCGGAGTTCAATCAATCTTTTTAAACGATTGTTTCGGTTAATCACACGGCGATATAAATCGTTCAGATCAGACGTCGCAAAACGTCCTCCATCCAGAGGAACCAACGGCCTCAATTCAGGAGGCAGAACAGGAATAACATCTAATATCATCCATTCAGGGCGGTTTCCAGCCTTACGAAAAGCCTCAATGACTTTTAGCCGCTTCATCAGCTTATTTTTGATGGCCTCTGAATTGGAAGTCTTCACCTTCCTCTGAATATCAATGTAGAGTTCCTCAAGATCAATCTTTTTTAAAAGTTCTTGAATCGCTTCAGCCCCCATACCCGCCGAAAATCCGTTTACCCCAAATTCAGCTATAGAGGTTCGATATTTATCCTCTGCGATCACCTCTTTCTCTTTGAGTGTGCTCTGCTTAGGATCGGTCACGATATAACTCTCACAATAGAGCACGCGTTCCAATTGCTTGACCTGAAGATCAAGCAATGTGCCAATCCGACTAGGCACCCCTTTTAAAAACCAAATATGAGCGACCGGCGCCGCAAGGTCAATATGCCCCATCCGTTCCCGACGCACCTTAGACTGAATCACCTCAACGCCACACTTGTCGCAAACAATACCGCGATGCTTCATCCGCTTGTATTTTCCGCAATTACATTCCCAGTCTTTCACCGGCCCAAAGATCCGCGCGCAAAAGAGACCGTCGCGTTCAGGCTTGAAGGAACGGTAGTTGATGGTTTCCGGCTTTTTAACCTCCCCGTAAGACCATGACCGAATTTTTTCCGGTGAGGCAATTTGGATTCTAATTGCGTCGAACGAAACCGGCATTTTAGGCCGATCAAATACTGCGTTTCCGACATCCATCTTTGTGAGTGTCTCCATAATAACTGCAATCTCCTTACTGTTGGGCAACCACAAGGATTGCCCCTACAATTATGTTTTCATCAACTCTACATCAAGCCCCAAACTCTGAAGCTCTTTAATTAACACATTGAAAGATTCTGGCAAGCCCGCCTCAAGGAACGGCTCCCCTTTTACAATCGCCTCATATATGCGGGATCGTCCGGCCACATCATCCGATTTCACCGTCAGAAACTCTTGCAGGGTAGAGGCCGCGCCATACGATTGCAATGCCCAGACCTCCATCTCCCCAAGCCTTTGTCCCCCAAACTGAGCCTTGCCCCCCAACGGCTGTTGCGTCACCAGTGAGTAAGGGCCATTGGAACGGGCATGAATCTTATCATCAACCAAGTGATGCAGTTTCAACATATACATCTGACCCACAGTCACTTCTCCGCGAAACGCCTCGCCGGTCTTGCCATCATAAAGTCTGGTTTGCCCGGAACTCGGAAGCTTTGCCTCTGCCAACAAATTCTTAATATCAGTTTCCGTAGTGCCATCAAAAACAGGCGTCGCCACATGAATCCCTAACACCTTCGCGGCCCAGCCCAAGTGGGTTTCCAAAATCTGTCCCACGTTCATTCGGGAAGGAACCCCGAGAGGATTTAAAACCACATCCACAGGCGTTCCATCCGCCAAGTAAGGCAGGTCTTCTTCAGGCAACACGCGCGAGACCACACCCTTATTGCCGTGCCGTCCAGCCATCTTATCCCCCACTTGAACCTTGCGCTTCATGGCAATAAACACCTTGACCCATTTAATCACCCCCGGAGGCAACTCATCTCCCCGTCGCAATCGGCCTACCTTTTCATCAAAAGACATCTGTAACTTGTCTACTTCTTCTTTCATAAATTCTTCAATCTGGCCAACCTTTTCTTGCTGTGACGGATCGTTTAAAACAAGCCCCCTCAACGCAACATCCGATATCCGATCTAAAACCTCTTTGGTAATCTCCTTTTTCTTCTTCAAGAGGACATCGCCTGTTTCTTGATCAATAATATCCGAGCCCACAGACTGCCCCATCAAAAACTTACGCATCTTTTTGTACTTTTCCTCTTCGATAATGCGGAGCTCGTCACGATGATCGCGCTGTAACCTTGCGGTCTCCTCGCTATTGAGACTCTTTTGCGGCATCTCTTGATCAAGCGATTTTCGGGCGAATATTTTTACATCCACCACAATCCCTTCTATCCCCGGCGGAACATACATTGAGGCATCCTTAAAATCCCCGGCTTTTTCTCCAAAGATAGCACGCAGAAGTTTTTCTTCAGGAGCCAGTTGCGTCTCTCCTTTAGGCACAATCTTTCCGACTAAAATATCCCCCGATTTTACCTGCGCCCCAATCCGTATAATCCCAGACTCATCAAGATTGCAAAGTGCCTCTTCGCCCACATTTGGAATATCACAGGTCATTTCCTCCTTGCCCAATTTCGTATCACGAAATTCTAGATCAAATTCCTCAATATGAATAGAGGTAAACCGATCTTCTTTGACCAATCTTTCCGAAAGCAAGATGGCGTCCTCAAAGTTGTATCCCTCCCAAGGCATAAATGCGACAAAAACATTCTGTCCCAAGGCCAACTCCCCGCCCTCCATTGCGGGGCCATCCGCCAAGACATCCCCTTTTTTGACCCTCTGCTTGAGTGATACCAACGGCTTTTGGTGTATGCAAGTAGACTGATTTGACCGCTTAAATTTCAGTAAGCGATAGACATCAAATCCCATCTCTGAGACATCAAGCGCCAATTCTTTTTCTTTGCGAGAAAGATCTGCCTTAATCACGATACGGGTTGCGTCTACACTTTCAACCACACCACTTCTTTTTGCCAAAATGCCATATCCAGAATTTCGGGCAACGGCCACCTCCATTCCCGTACCCACAATAGGAGCCTCTGCGGCCAGCAATGGAACGGCTTGCCGTTGCATGTTAGACCCCATGAGAGCGCGGTTGGCATCATCATGCTCCAAAAACGGAATAAGGGCTGTGGCCACGCTGACAATCTGCTTAGGAGAGACATCCATATACTGCACTTCTTCGGGGGCAACCGTAACAAACTCGCCTGCAAACTGCGCAGAAACACTTTCTGCCGTCAGCTTTCCTTTTGCGTTAATCAGCGTATTGGCCTGCGCAATCTTCTGCTTATCGCTATCAATCGCAGACAGAAAATCAACCGTCTCGGTTATACTGCCATCTATTACTTTTCGATAAGGCGACTCAATAAAGCCAAATTCATTCACACGCGCATAAGTCGCCAAAGATGTAATCAATCCAATGTTCGGCCCTTCTGGTGTTTCAATCGGGCAGATACGGCCATAGTGTGATGGGTGCACATCGCGCACCTCAAACCCAGCGCGATCACGGGTAAGACCTCCAGGCCCCAACGCGGACAATCTTCGCTTGTGCGTAATCTCGGCCAGCGGATTGGTCTGATCCATAAACTGCGACAACTGACTGCTTCCGAAAAATTCCTTGATCGCGGCAATCACAGGCTTGGCATTGATAAGATCGTGCGGCAAAGCAGTTTCAAGATTAAGCAAACTCATTCTTTCCTTAATGGTCTTTTCCATACGAACCAGACCAATTCGGAACTGATTTTCTAAAAGCTCTCCGACAGATCGAATTCTTCGACTTCCCAAATGATCAATATCGTCAATCTCTCCTTTTCCTCCCTTAAGATTCACGAGATACCGAACCGTCTCCAAAACATCTTCCGCTGTTAATGTTTTACAAGATAGCGGAATATTAATTCCCAATTTTTTATTTAATTTGAGACGCCCAACAGGATAAAGATCGTACCGTTTGGGATTATAAAATAGGCTGTCAAAGAGATTTTTCGCCATTTCCATTGTGGGCGTTTCTCCCGGCCTAATTCGGCGATAAATCTCAACCATGGCATCGTGCGGAGACAGCACTTTCTTAGCCGCCAAGGTATCACGTATAACAGGCGAATACGCGACATTGTCCATGTACAGAAGACCGATTAATGAAATGCCCGCCGCGATAATGCGGGTGAGATGGACTTCTGTTAATGGTTGATTTCCCTCAATCAGAATTTCCCCTGTCGCGGGATGCACAACATCATTGAGAACAATGCGGCCAATCATATCGGCCTTAGGATAAGGAATTTCGTCAACCCTCTGCGCTTGAAGTTTAAGCAGAATAGGCTGGGTTAATCGGGCACCTTCTTTTACAAGAATCTCTTTATTGCGATCCTTAATCGTTGTGGGAGAGGGAATCCCCACATGGAGGGCTGGATTGAGCTTTCGAAAGAAAAGTCCCTCTTCAATTTTAATTTCTTCAACAGGGTAAAATGACCGTAAAAGAAGTTCTTCAATCCCATCAGCTTCTATTCTTTCAGCCCCCTTGTAAGCCTCCGTATTAAAGAAATATTTCTTCTCTTTACCGCGCATCTCCTCAGAGGCAAATGCCGCGAGTAAAACCGTGACAGGAAGTTTTCGTCTTCGATCTACCCGTGCGTAAAGAATGTCTTTTGAGTCAAATTCAAAATCAAGCCATGACCCACGATAAGGAATAATGCGCCCCGAATAAAGAATCTTACCGGAGGGATGGGTCTTTCCCTTATCATGACCAAACACACAACCTGAAGAACGTTGCAACTGACTCACCACAACGCGTTCCGTGCCATTAATGATGAATGTTCCATTTTCGGTCATGAGGGGGAGGTCCCCTAAGTAAACCTCTTGCTCCTTCACATCACGCACTTTTTTCGTCTTGCCTTCTTTTTCAAAAAGAACCAGACGCACCTGTATTTTCAAAGGAACCGCAAACGTCATTCCCCGTTCCAAGCACTCTGTGGCCTCGTATTTTGGCGTACCTGTTGAGTAGTTTAAAAACTCAATAACGGCCATTTCATTGTAATCAGAGAGTGGAAATATGCTTGTAAAAACGGACTGTAATCCAACATCCTGACGGCGTTCAGGCAAGACATCCCTCTGCCAAAAACGCTCATAAGATGCCGTTTGAATCTCAATGAGATTAGGGATTTCAACCTTCATGGGATTCTTTGAGAAATCTTTTCGCGACCTTACCTCATTCGTTAGCGTTTTTGTCATATTTCCTTTTCTTAAAGATTCAATTATTGCATGAACAAACCAAGCCCAGATTACAAATCACGGCGACAAATCAGGTTATAGTGGAGTAAACCACTCCCCTACCTGTATTTTCAGCGGCCAAACCAGAGACCGCTAGCCAGTCTCCCGCTGTTTGGGACATGTTCCGTGTGGCACATGTTTTTGTGCCACCCCCCGTCACACCCTACTTAATTTCGACAGTGGCACCGGATTCTTCCAGCTTCTTTTTCATGGCTTCGGACTCTTCCTTCGTCACCCCTGTTTTAATAGGTTTAGGAGCCGCTTCTACCAAGTCTTTTGCCTCTTTAAGCCCTAGGCTTGTGATCTCTCGAACCACCTTAATCACCTGAATCTTTTTATCACCGGCAGAAGCCAAGATGACATCAAAGGCCGTCTTTTCTTCAACAACGGCGGCCGCCGCGCCAGCATCTGCAGAACCCGCAGAAGGACCAGCCGCCATCATCATCGGGGCCGCCGCCGTTACGCCAAAACGGTTTTCTACAAGTTTAATCAGCTCAGATAGCTGAAGGACCGGCATCTTTTCGATTGCCCCAATAATTTGATCGTTTGATAATTCTAATTCTGCTGTTGGCATTTTCTTCTTCTCCTTGTTGTTTTGTTATTTTTTATTTACTATCCTGATTTACTTGCCTGCTTGCTGACGAGACTCTAAAACGGCCTGAAGCGTTCGAACCCACTTGTCTAATACCCCACCAAGAGCACCCCTAAATCCAGCCATTGGGGATTTCATTCTAACGAGTAATTGGCCTAACAACACTTCCCTGCTAGGCAACTTGGCGACTGCCTTAAATGCAACCAAATCAATAACCTGTCCCTCAATCACACCCGCTTTCATCTTCAGTTTTTTTTGTTTTCCAAGCAGAGTATCCAGCGCCTTCACGGGAGGAACAGGATCTTCAGCGCCTAACGCAACGGCGACAGAACCTTTAAAATGAGAACTGATCTTTTCAAGAGGGGTTCCCTTTGCGGCGCGAATGGCCAACCGATTCTTAACGACTTTAAACTCGCCATAGGACTTTCGGATGGCATTTTTAGCTTCCTGAATTTCTTGTACGTTCATCCCCGCATAATCGGTTAAAATAGACACTTTTGCGCGCAAAAATTTCTCGCGCAATTTCTCAACAACAATTTCTTTTTCCGCTCTCTTCATCTTTTTGCCTCTCTAAACAGATTCAGATATAGGGCGCAACAAGCGGCGCCACTACAAACGCCTAACCCTGATGCTCCATACCGGTAATATCAATATGAATCCCCGGCCCCATGGTAGACGAAACCGTAATACCTCTTAAATACTGCCCCTTCACTGCGGCAGGCCTCGCTTTAATAATGGCATCAATGACTGTTTTTGCGTTTTCAAAAAGCTGTTGTGCCGTAAAAGAAATACGGCCAATAGACCCATGGAATATGCCTGCCTTCTCAACACGATATTCCACACGCCCCTGACGAAGCTCTCTAATGGCCTTTGCCACATCAAACGTAACCGTTCCCATTTTAGGATTGGGCATAAGCCCTCGCGGCCCCAGCACTTTGCCTAGCTTTCCGACTATTCCCATCACGTCTGGCGTTGCAACCGCCGTATCAAAATCCATCCAGCCTTTGTTAATCTTCTCGATCAGATCGTCCATGCCAACCACATCCGCCCCCGCCTCTCTTGCCTCTTTCTCCTTTTCACCTTTGGCAAAAACGGCAATACGCACCTTTTTGCCCGTTCCATGCGGCAAAGTTGTAGAGCCACGAACCATTTGATCCGCATGCCGTGGGTCAACCCCTAAACGAACGGCAAGATCAACCGACTCATCAAATTTCACAGAGGCCGTTTCCTTGACAAGCTTAAACGCGTCTTCCAATGTGTATGCAGGCTTTGTCACCTTTGCAATGGCGATTTTATATCTTTTTCCCATATTTTCTCCAGTTTTGAGTTTGATAAATCAAACCCCTACAGTGATCCCCATGCTACGCGCGGTGCCCTCAACAATCCGTGCCGCTCCTTCTATATCCACTGCATTCAGATCAGGCATTTTTATTTTAGCAATCTCCCGAACTTGCGCCTTCGTCACGCTCCCAACCTTTTCTTTGTTCGCCGCCGCCGCGCCTTTTGCAACCTTGGCCGCCTTTTTAAGAAGCTCGGACGCAGGAGGAGATTTCAAAACAAAGGTAAATGTTCGGTCTGTATAAATCGTGATCAGCGCCGGAATCACCATATCTTCTATCCCTGCTGTTTTTGCATTAAACTGCTTACAAAAATCCATAATGTTCAACCCGTGTTGACCCAAAGCAGGCCCCACAGGTGGCGCAGGATTCGCCTTACCTGCCGGAATTTGCAGTTTTACAGTTGCTTTTATTTCTTTTGCCATCTTGCTATACCTTTTCTACTTGTAGAAAGTTTAACTCCACCGGCGTGGAACGACCAAAAATGGAGACCAACACTTTAATCTTAGTTTGTTCAGGATGAATCTCATCAACCACCGCGTTAAATCCAAAGAACGGCCCATCGGTAATCCGAACGGCATCCCCCTTTTCAAATTGGGTTTTCTCATTGATAGGTGCCGCGCCCTCATCCACTTGCTTGAGAAGAAGATCCACTTCCGCTTGTGATAGCGGTGTCGGATCATCTCCACTGCCTAGAAATCCAGTCACCTTGGGTGTCACCTTAACCAATTGCTGTAACTGTTCGTCAAGACACATTTCCATGAGGACATACCCCGGGAAAAATTTCTTCGTAAATGCCTGCTTTTTCCCCTCTCTAATCCGAACCACTTCTTCTGTTGGAACAAGAATTTTTCCAACACGATTCTCTAGACCCAACGACTTCACTTTCTCTTCCAGTGATGTCCTAACCCTATTCTCAAAATTAGAATAAGTGTGAATAACGTACCAGCTTTTTTCCATATTTATTCCGTAACCTGCAGGGCGCAACAAATAACGCCTCTACGCATCGTTTTTCCCAACAGCCAAAACGTCGGAACGCCGACTGCGAGGTCGGAACGCCGACTGCGGGGCTGTATTACCAATCTCTGGGGACCTACGCCCCTCCATTAAAATACCCATTTCAGCAAACGGACCAGAATAGAGTCCATCAGCGCAAGAAAAATAGAAACAACAAGGGTTAAGAGAATAACAACGGTTGTTGATCCAATGACCTCGTCCTTTGTCGGATAGGAAACCTTTAGAACTTCCGCCTTGACCTCTCCAAAAAACTCCCTGACTGACTGAAACCATTTTTTTATTGTTTCCATTTATTTCTAACTAAAATAACCGTTCTTAAATCTCGCGCCTTTAAATCTCTTGAAATTTCTTTCAATTTCTTTCAGCGACCCAACGAGGCCACTATCCAGAGTACGACCGCATCCATCCCGCAGGCCAGGCGGGATTCGAACCCACAACATGCGGTTTTGGAGACCGCTGTTCTAGCCGGTTAGAACTACTGGCCTATTAAAGGTTTGTCCCCTGATTATTTTACCTCTTTATGAGGGGTATGTTTCCGACACCGGCGACAATATTTCTTTAGTTCCAACCGCTCAGGATCGTTCTTTTTATTCTTTGTTGTGGAATAATTTCTTTCCTTGCATTCCGGACAAGCCATCGTAATAATCTCTTGCATCTTAACGCCCTACCAATATCCAAGAGTGCAACAAAAGCACCCTCTTACATTTTTTTCAGCGGCCCAACGAGGCCGCTATAACCGCGGGGGCCGCGCCCCCTATTTTATAATCTTAGAAATAACGCCTGCTCCCACCGTACGACCACCTTCTCGAATCGCAAATCGCAACCCTTCCGACATCGCAATCGGCATAATAAGCGTCACTTCCATCTTCACATTGTCTCCAGGCATCACCATCTCTATACCTTCAGGCAATTTCGCAACACCTGTCACGTCCGTCGTCCTTAAATAAAACTGCGGACGATACCCATTGAAAAACG
>Ga0213870_1001080_pt1 | contig 12509 bp, 22 predicted proteins | sample WICALVC2017_Meta_FD_160119 | JGI IMG/M metagenome (GOLD analysis project Ga0213870, IMG submission 160119) | Freshwater microbial communities from subterranean cave lake in Wind Cave National Park, South Dakota, United States - WICALVC2017 | ecosystem: Environmental > Aquatic > Deep subsurface >... | reverse complement strand
GGAAAATTACATCCAGTAGATTTGAAGAATGCCGTTGCGATGTACCTAGACCAGATGATAGAACCTATAAGGGAGCATTTTGAGAAAGACAGGAAAGCCAAGAAATTATACGAGTTTGTAAAGAAACAGGAGGTTACACGTTAAAGTTTTATTAATTGTGAAACGTTGAATTTTTTTTCCGAAAAAAAGATAAATAAGCGACTACTTAATTTACCATATGGGAATAAATTACCATATCAGAATAAAAGCTGGGAGATATAACCGTGAATGGTACTTGAGCGATTTTTTAATTCCTGTTGGAGGCATGGTAGACCATTTCAAAAAAAATGGAGATACTCAACTATCATTAGACGACCGCACCACATTGCTTAACATAATTCCTGATTTTATAGTTCTTGCGGCTTGTAATGCTGGTTGGCTAACAGTATTTGCATATGCGGGGAGAGCCTGTCAGAGATTTGTTTATAACCTCTGATAACAACCAAAACCCAATGTCATATAATCACATTACTTATTTCAATATGCAGTTCTCATTTGCAACCTTCTTGCAGCACTCTTTAGCATGCTTCACTATAAGCGCATGAAACTCCTGGTAAATCTGTACATCCTTAGGAAGATTATTCTCAAAGAATTCCCTTACTTGTTCATACTTCCACGATTGTTCTATGATTCCCAATCTTGAGAAAATTCTTTTCGTGTACGCATCAACAACAAAATAAGGTTTGCTACAGGCGTAAAGCAGTATAGCATCAGCTGTTTCAGGACCTATACCATTCACTTTTAATAATTCTTCTCTTGTTATATTTCTCAGAAAATTTCCTACTGAACCAAAGTTTCCAATTGCATATCGAGCGAATGCCTTCAGCCTTTTGGCCTTTTGATTGAAAAAACCAGACGGTTTAATTAATCTTCTCAATTTGCTCATGTCCATATTCAAAATATCACCTGCTGTCCTGCAGCTGGTCTCGTCCAAGTTACGCAACGCCTTTTCAACATTCTTCCAAGCTGTGTTCTGAGTTAAGATAGCGCCTATGCAGATTTCCCATTCTTTCGGTTCTGTGAAGCCTGAAACAGGCCACCATTTCCGATGACCGTGTTCTTTCAGTAGTTTTTTGTATATTTTGAGTATCATGAAATCTAAATTTTGTTTGAAAGTATAAGTTCATAATGTCTGATTGATATTTTCTCTGATTTATGGTATTACTGGAGTAGTAACTAGTTTGAGGTTTTTTTCAATATCCAAAGCAGCTATACGCAAATATTATTTCAACTTCAGCTATTATTGGATTCAATTAACTCTAATCTCGAATAGATTATTTAATCAAAGTTGGTTGCTTATATAGAGGCATTACCTTACCTAATATTAATATGCGGGGTAAAATAGTAGATGAAGATACAAGATTATTAGCAATTTTTAGATATACCTTGACTGATGATGATGTAGGAAACATAGCAGATGATGCATATAATGTTTCAACTGCAACAGTAAATGATTGGACTCGTAATGAGGGATTAATAAGAAAAATGTGTGAAAAGGGAGAATATGTTGATGATGAAGGAAATTATCTTGTAGATGAAATGTTAACAGAAAGACACCTTGTAGCACAAGCAAGAAAACTAGCTGGACGAACAAGTCAATATAGTAATCTTGATGCTATCCATGGACACATCTGACATTATTCTCCTCAGCCTAAATAATTAGGCAACTAGTGGCATTGGAACAAAATTAAATTAGGATGTAGTACGTACTACATAATGTCCTACGTAGGACATGTAAACTATCTACCGAATTCATAGAAATGTCTCTTATCTACCTTTCCATTAACAAATTTTATCCCATCTCTTTCTAACAATTTCCTTTTAGTTTTCAAACCACCTTTACCAGAATAACCAACGAGTTTTCCGTCTGAACCGACTACTTTGTAACATGGGCAGCTAGCAGGGTCTTTGTTATATTTCATTATTCTTCCAATAGCTCTAGGAGAAGTTTTACAAACTCTAGCTAATTCACCATAGGAAACTACTTTACCTTTAGGTATACTCTTCAACAATAAAAGAGCTTGGCGCATTTTTAACTATTGTTGTCTAATAAACAAATATGGTTCAGGACATCGATAAAGAACTTGCAGAGCTTTTTGTAATTCTTGGTGTTATGTCAAATGAAGAATTGGAACGTGCTTTAAGAAAATCTAAAAGAGAAAACAGAAAATTAAGAGAAGTTATATTCGAAGAGTTTGAATTTAATCCTCAAGCATATATAAATCTTTTACGTTCACACTTTGGATTACGTACTGTAGATTTGTCCAGCATATCCTACACTCCAACAATAGAAGCTTTAAGAATAATTCCAGAAGAACTAGCTAGGACATATTCAACTTTACCGTTATCAGTGAAAGGTAGTTCACTAATAGTAGCCATGGAAAATCCCATGGATTATGATACAATCAAAAAAGTAGGGAGTTATGCAAAGAAAAAAATTAGAGTACATGTTCCATATCAAGCGAATTTAGATGTTGCAATACAGTTTGCATATGATAATAGATGGGATTTATATAGATTAGATTTGGCTTCTGGTAAATCAACCAAACCTCTCGAAATAAAGCAACTTGATTTGATTTCATCACCTAATGATCAAACTCCTTTAAAAGGAGATATAGATGAGAGAACAAGCTATTTTATCGATATGGAATTTTCACCTTATTGGATAAGTGAAGAGTTTGTAGGAAAGAACTAAATTATACTATTTTAAATCTAATTTAATAATGTAGTTTATGCTTGACATCAAACTCATAAGAGAAAATCCTGATTTAGTTAAAAATAATCTCAAAAAAAGAAATGACCCTCAAAAATTGAAACTTCTTGAAGATTTGCTAAAAGTTGATACAGAATGGAGGAAATTACAGACTGAAATAAATAAGATGAGACAAAAAAGAAATCAATTAAGCATAGAAGTAGCCAAGCTAAAAAAGTCAGGAAAGACTACAAAAAAACAATTGACGGAAGCGAAGAAAGTAGATTCGTTAATAGAAAAAAATGAACAAAAATTAACCGAACTTGAAACTAAAGAGAAATCACTTTTAATCCAGATACCAAATCTTCTTCATGAAAATGTTCCTATTGGTAAAGACGACAAAGAAAATGTTGAAATCAGGCGATGGGGACAGCCACCAAAATTTGACTTTAAACCAAAAGATCATCTGACAATTCTCACAGATCTAGGATTAATTGATTCAGAAAGAGCTGCCAAAGCTACAGGTGCAGGATTTTTTTATTTGAAAAATGACTTGGCTCTACTAGATTTTGCTTTACAACGTTATGCTTTAGATGTCCTAAGGAAAATGGGCTTTACAATTATAGAACCACCCTTCATGGTAAACAGAAAATCTTACGAAGGGATGATAGCCAATCCTTTTGATTTCGCTGAAGCCAGCTACAAGATCGAAGGTGAAGAGCTTTACTTAATACCTACAGCTGAATATCCAATTGGAGCGATGTTTACCGATGAGGTATTTACTGAAAAAGATTTACCACTTAAAATCTGCGGTATTAGTCCATCATTCAGGCGAGAAGTTGGCACGCATGGCAAATATCAAAGAGGCTTGTACAGAATGCACCAATTTAACAAGGTTGAACAGTTTATCTTCTGTACCCCAGAGCAATCATGGAAGTTATTAGAAGAACTTCAGCGCAACGCAGAAATATTGCATCAAGGATTAGGATTACATTTTAGAGTAGTTACTGTTTGTTCTGGAGATACTTCTGCAAAATATGCTAAAACATATGACACAGAAGTTTGGATGGCAGATGGGCAATTCAGGGAAGTAGGGTCTTGTTCTAGTGCAACAGATTATCAAGCACGAAGATTAGGAATTAGGTTTAAGGAGGGCGAAGGTAAACCTGTGAAAGGATTTGTTCATACCTTGAATAATACTGCATTAGCTACAAGCAGGTCTATGATTGCGATAATAGAACAATTCCAACAGAAAGATGGCAGTGTTGTTATTCCTAAAGTTTTGAGGCCTTATATGTTTGGAATTGAGAAATTAGAAAAGAAATGATGGTATGCGAAGAACTTTTTACATTCTTCTCATCGCTGTATTTGCCAGTGAATTAACTGTCGGTGTTGTAAATGTCATACTTCCACTATATTTCAGAAGTTTGCAATTGAATATGACAAGATTGAACTTAATATTCACACTGTTTGAATTGGGTTTCCTGTTTTCTATGGTATTCATTGGAAAATTGTCGGATATGATTGGCAGGAAGCATTTCGTAGCTTTTTCACTTCTACTTCATTCCGTTGTGTCTTTTTTAAATGCCGGGGCGACCAAAATATACGAATTCGCGATATTAAGGATGTTGAGGTCTGTAGCGTCTGTTTCTGATCATGTTATAGCTCCTGCTTATGTTAGTGACATTTTCAAAGATGGTAAAGGGATGAAATTAGGTTTCTTGCACGCGTTCAGGCGTTCTGGCATGGCAATTGGAGGGATGATGGGAGGGGTGTTTCTTGGGTTACTTGGCTTTCAGTCGGCATTCTATTTCACTTCGGCTTTGACATTCGTAATTTTTCTGTTCCTAGTTACATCTGCAAAAGAACCCCCTAAACAGATTGTAAAAGTTGATATTAAGAGAAAGCTATCGCCTGAATTATTGAAACTCGGAATCGTTAGTATTATCATATGGGTAGGAATACGATCACTGGTACCAACAATATTCCCAGTTTATATTTCAGAAGTTTTCAACCAACCTCCACAAATAGTTGGTGTGATTATTGGTACAGGGTTTTTATTTTTTGCTTTGTTCAATGCTATAGGAGGAAAACTAGCAGACTCTATCGGCGTAAAGAATTCTAGCATGGTTTCTATGGTAGTTAACGCCCTGCCTTTGCTATTGTTGTTCTTTGCACCAAATGTGATAATAGCATCCGTATTGTTTTTAATTATCATGGCAGGTCATGGAATAGGGAATACTGCAATCTCTACGTGGGCACTGCATTTGTCACGCGGTCATAAAAAAGCACAGGATTATGGAACTTATAGAATGATTTCTGGCATTGGTGCGATACCTGGCCTTGTTATAAGCGGATTTATAGCAGACATACTTGGCATAAGAAGTGTCTTCTTATTTGGAACAGCGATCTTTATCCTTTCATTTATTTTGATTAAAACAACTTTGAGAGATTAAATAATATTAATCAAAACTAAAATCAAATCACCGTAGAATAATGTAACTAAAAGTGCGATTGGAAATGCCACCGCAAAAGGAACTCCTAGCTTGATATTAACATGCGTTTTATTGGAGTTCTTCAATGCTTTTATCTGTTCTTCCGTGACGCCAATCAACTTCTTTTCTGATAATAACATATCACCAACTTTCAACTTTGAAATTGGTACCCTTTTCCTAAATCCGTGAAGTTCTACAGACTTTGCAAATCTCCAGACAATATACAGAACTACAACAGAAAACAAAGGATATAATGACATGTAAAACGCTCTAGTGAAATCCACAGAGCCATAAAATATTTTGTTAATGTTTAAGCCAGCGACATAAAATAAAATAAATAAACCGACCGCCCCTATAACCATAACATTAACACTTGCTTTCAAATCGGTAACGAATCCTGATAATATTTTTCTATCTCTTAGAGCAAAAACAAAAGTATAGAGCAACATGTACACAGCGCCAACTATAAATGTATTAATGAAATAACTGACAGGGAATGGAAGAATATTTTGTGTAAATCCTTGAGGTGCAACAGGTAACAAAAATCCTACCGCAGATAAAATCAAAGCGTCAGCACCTCCCCACTGACCTATGTAATACATGAAAGCACCAAATCCTAAAAATACCAACCCATAAATTACACTGTTCAAAATAGGCCAGAAGCTCCATTCGATAAAAGATTGATATCCGTAGAATAGCAAAGCAACCGCAATCATGATATACGGCAGTTGGTCAGGTACTTCTGTTGTTTTCAAATCCCAGATAGCTGCAATAGTTGTACCGATAAACGCAGTTGCTAACGGAATATACTGAAAAACCATAAATACTTTTTGTCGTTTATAATTATAAGGAAAATGAGAAGATTAAAAGAGATTCGATATCCTCTTCCAATTTTTGGATTGTGTGAGAGTTCAACTTGTTCAGAACTACAGGTTCAAACTTCTGTCTTTATTTTATATTCGGACAACGAACCAAAAAATATCTTTATTCCGCTTGCCGATTTCAATATCATGCGAGAAAACTTTCCTAATAGTTATCGCAAAAGATTTCGTATGTTCTATCGTGAAGTTAAACAAAAAGTAGAAACTTATTAACCGTATCTCTTAAATCCTAAGCTTGATGCCACTTCCCTTATACATCTCCTGCAATACAACAATCCATATTTCCTAATCACACCGCGAGAATTCCCGCATCTGCGACATTTACGTGTAGCTTTCCCAAACTTTGTAGGCAATTACCCACCCAAATTACCAAGAACTTGTAGAACTTCAGGATTTCCTGTATACTGTAGTTCCATAATCTTCTGAAATACTCGTGTATAAGTTTTAGTGAAATCCCTTTCCCATTCAGCCTGTCTAAGAATCGATCCACTCACTTCAATAGCCATTTCCATTACTTGATGAAAATCTTCATTCAATTATCACACCTCTTTGCTTAAGCCAATTTATTGTATCATCTTTATTAATTTTATGCTTTTTCCCTATAATAGCTTTTCGCACTCTTCTTTTCTTGACATGATATCCTGGACGCTCTAATGTTATCGCAACATCCATACCCAACATTCCGATTTCAGGCGAATATCTTACATTCGGCAGGTCGATATATTCCCTGATACCAAAGCTTATGTTACCCTCTTTATCGATTTGTGATTCTTTTATTATATTATCAACAGATTTAAGAACAGAGTTGAAAAATTGCGCAGCCTTGTCTTTCCTTAATGTGACTTTCACACCTAAAGGCCTACCCTTTGCAACTCCAAAAGTTGATCTTCTTTTAGATGTTGTTATCACAGGCTTGCCTTCAGTCAATTTCTCCAAAAGTTTCTGCGCGTTTTCTATCTTCTGCTTGTCATCACCACAACCAATATTCAAAGTGACTTTTTCTATTCTTACTTGTTTCATCGGATTTTCAATCATAATCTAACCACAGTAGCAAATGATTTAACTTTTATGAAATTTTTATGGCTGGTTTTTCTTTGCCGACAACAATAAAGTTTCGTTCACTGACTATTCTATCCTCTTTGTCAACTTCACATAGAACTCGTTGTGGTTCACGCATTGTTCCTTTTATTACTTCCTTAATCTTACCTAATTGACCAGCACTAGTCCCACGTGAAATTAATCCCACATTTCCTTTTTCTAATGGTAGATGTTCGATAATTTTCAGTGAAGGCAACTCTAACAGTAGCGAATCCCCAGTTTTATAATTACCATTTTCAACTAATATATTCTTGCCATCGTGAAGATTCAACTGTGTTTTTCCTTTCTTTAGAATCGACTTGTTATCCACCCTACAGATTTTCAGATTAATTTCTTTTTCATTAGTTTCAAGTAAACCCAAACCCTTTGTACTAGGAACGATACGATAATTTTTATTTATTTTCGGTACCGATACTATATCAAATAATCCAACAGGATAAGCATAATCTTTCCTTCTTTTACCGTCAACAAATACCTCGCCTTTTCTTATTATTTTTTTAGCTTCTGTTGTGGTATTGGCGATATTGATTATGTGCGTAAGAATTATTGACAATGGAATTGAATATAATTTTGGGTGTGGTCCTGCGTGAGGTGTGACTACCCATTTCTTTTCCTTCTTTGCTACTCTCCAAAATGATGGAGCTAATAATCTTTTCAAGTGTGCCATATCTTTCAAATTCTTTTGGTTTTAGAAGGTTTAAATAGATTATTTCTTAAGTGAAATTAGATAATATGGATAGACCACTTACCGTTTTGGAAGAATTGAAACTTTTCGAGTTACAAGATGCAGTAATACGAGGAAGAAGACCTCCGGAAGAAATACCACCACAAGACAGACCCTATGGAGTACAGTTCTGGTTAGATAATTGTCTCAAATATGGTTTGGGAGCTCATCCGTATGTACGAGAAGTATATCAACAACATTATGGTAAACCAATTCCTCAAGAATATGAACAACCGAATAAAGATTCAACCTAATTGTTTTTCTTCAGTTTGGACTGCAGTTACTTTAATTCCTTTTCTTTCCAAAATCTTCTGCCGTTTTTTATCATCTAGATTCAGATTAATTATCTTCAGCTTGCTCGGATGCAAAGATACTTGTGCTTCGGTCCCTACAGTTCTTTTCCTTGTTATACCCTCGATATAAACACGATATTTCTTGTAGTTCACTCGAGCAACTTTTCCTGTCTTCCCTTTGAATTTACCACGCATTACTTGAACCTCATCACCTTTTCTCACCGGTAATGCTCTTCTCTTGTATTTTTCTCTCAATTCCTTTGATAAATGCGAAGCTAGAATTTTTCTTCTAAGATGTAATGGAACAGTATACAAAAACTTCCTTTGTTTTCTTGGTTTTGCAGATTTAGGTTGTCTCATCTACACCACAATACGTGCAATCTTTCCTATAGGTGAAAATCTTTCAACAACTTCCCTTGCGATTGGACCTTTAACCTCTGTACCTTTTGGAGTACCTTCCTCATCTGTAAGCACAGCAGCATTGTCCTCAAACGAGACTCTCATCCCATCCAATCTTCTATATTCTTGCCTCTGCCTGACAATTACAGCATTGAACATCTGCTTTCTAACTTTTGGATCGCCTACTTTTACAGTGATTTTAATCATATTACCCACTCCAGCTTTAGGAACTCTTTTTCTTTTTCCCTTGTAGCCCCTAACAGAAATTATTTCTACGATTTTAGCCCCTGAATTATCTGCACATATAAGTTTAGTACCGACATTCAACGCTCTGGTAACAGAAGCTTTAATTCCTTTCATCAAATCACTTCACGTAAAACTCGTATTCACCAGCATTAGCTATTTTAGAAATTAGTTCTTTCTCTTCCATTTCTCTCAGTTTTATCCTTAGTTGATGGTAGTATCTGTTATATTTCGGGTTGTAGGTTCTTGCTTCTGAGCGTTTGAAGTTGAACATAGTGATTATAAGCTCTCTTGTTGTATTCCTGCCTTCTTTTATTAATTTCAGGATTTCATTGGTTTTGAACTTCATCCGCCCACCTTTTCAATAACAACAAAATGTTTAGTCTTGCTCAGAGGCCTACATTCAGCGATAGTTACTGTATCACCTTCCTTTGCTGATATACATTCGGGGTTATAGGCGTTAATCTTTGAATGTCTTCTTTCGTATCTTTCATATTTCGGTAGGAAATGTAAAAACTCTCGTTTGACTACAGCAGTTTTTCTGGCTTTGGTAGAAACCACCTTGCCTTGAAGAATATTACCTCTGACTGAAAGTTTACCATGCCATGCGCACTTGTCATCTGAACATTCACTCTTTGGAGCTATTGCGTCTATTCCAATGTTTCTTGCTTTCATGAGTTCACTCTATTAATTAACAAAAGATATGTTTTTATTAGTTTCTCAGTTTGGTTTATCTAGATAATTCTTCTCTGAGTTCATTTAAGAAATTAGGACCGGATACAACAGAATCTTCATACATATACACGACCAGGAGACCACGACTCATCTAAAATTCTGAGTCTCATAGCTAGCTTTTCGTGTCGTGGCGCTGTAAGATCAACAGAATAAACTTCAATAACACCATTATCAGGATCACTGTATACACGGTCTTTTGGTCTTTCTTGTCGAAGTCTAGCAGCTAAATAATTACTCACTTTTATAACACTATTTTCTGGTAGAATGTCTTTACATCCAAGGTGCAATTGTGGCAATATACCAGGACGCTCAACGTAATCTAAGACGTCCAAACCTTCAATCTGCTCCATGAATTATCTTTAGTAGGAAAAGTTTAAATCTACCATTTTGGAAGTTTTTTCTTTATCCTATCTTCTGGTCGAGAAACAAGAAGTTTACCATCTACTTCAACTTTCTTTCTATTAGGAAGGGTGAAAACAAAAACACAATTCTCTTTTATTGCAGTTTTTTCTTTATCTTTAGCTTCGATTTTTAAAGTATTGTAAGTTTCGTCTATTATCCTACCGGATATACCTCTTTGTGTTGGATCAGTAGATTTTTCTACTTTAACTTTCAACCCAATTAATTCATGTCGTACGAGAATGTATGGTGTGATTGGCATAGTTGATTTTAGATTTACATAGTTTTATTTTATTCTGATGTCCCACGTGGGACATATGATATACGTATTTCATTTCTGGTTCGTTGTATGATACATATAAGGATGTAGTACATACTGCAATTTGATTTTGTCTGACGTCAGACATTTGTTACACGTGTAACATTTTTCTTGAATGTCCCAGTTTGGACATTAATCTTATTGCGATATCTGGTATTACAATCGTGATAATTTTGTTGATGTTTTCCAAATGTAATACGTATTACATTGGGAGGAATTCTAACTAACCTCAATCTGTTCTTCAGAATAACCAAGCTTAACTAAAATTTCTTTAGCTCTATTCTTATGATTTCCTTGCAGTTCTATATGCCCTTCTTTTATCGTCCCGCCGCATGCAAGCTTGCTCTTCAACTGCTTCGCAACATCCTTCGCATTCTCAACTATCCCTTCTATCATTGTTATAGGTTTGTTGAATCTTCTCACTTCGGTGGATATCCTAATCTTCTCCGCTTCTCTCTCGAGTGTAATACAAACACAAAGGTCGAACGGTAACCCACATCTAGAACAAATATTCTGCGTCGCCTGAGCTCCACACTTAGGGCATACAGCCATCTATTTCTTTACCTCTCTTTTGATTGTTAGTATACGTGCAATATCTTTCCTAAGAACTTTGATTCTGCCAGGATTTTTAATAGCTCTCCCTCGCTTGACATTGCCAACCTCTTTCATCAAGTCCAACCTAAGTTCAGAAAGTCGTTTCTTCAAATCGGTTGTATCCATCGCACGGATTTCTTTTGTCTTCAATTAGTAACCCTCTTTATTGAATTTAATATTAGATGTTTAAATATCTATCCAGCTTCAACTCTCTTCTCAATAACAGCCTCCTTCGGCAAAGTTTTCATTATCTTCACCTTTATCCCGATTATTCCGGCCTTGATAATTGCTTGAGTATATCCAACATCCACAAGCCTCTCAGCATATTCACCTGAATGTGCAATAAAACCCGTCTTGAATTTCTGTTGTCGTGAACGTTCAACTCCTCCAATCTTCCCAGCGACTTCAATCTGTATCCCTACAGCTCCAGCTTCTATAACTCTCTCCAGATAATAGTGCGCAACCTTCTTGTAGTTCACCCCCTTTTCAATCGAGCGTGCAACTCTTCTTGCAACAATGTTAGAATCAAGAAACGGTTCATCGACTTCCCTGACATCCAGCAGAGGATTTTCAAAACCGAACTTGTCCTTGATTTCTTCTGTTATCTCATTCACCCTCCTACCGCTTCTGCCGATTACTAGTCCAGGCTTGTGTACATGAACTATTATTCTTGTTCCTAGTGGTGTTCTCTGGATTTCCGTGTGACTGTAACCAGCTTTTTCGAATCTTTTCTTCAGGAATTCTTCTACTTCAGATACTTTGATTCCTTCCTTAACAAATAATTTCTCAACGGCCATTATCTTTCCTCTACAACAATTTCTATATTCGCAGATTTCCCTTGTCGTCCCCTATGAGTTGCTCTGCTCGTCGCCATTATTCTTTTTTCAGCTTTATCTGCTCGTGCATTTCTGATGAACAGTCTTTCAACATTCATGGTTTTGTTCTTTGCATTCGCCTCAGCTGATTTTACAATATCTAATAATTTTCTAGCAGTTTTTGTATGATACTGTCCATCAACATCTTTTTTCTGATTAATTAAACCTTCCAAAAATTTCTTCACTTTATCGACTTTCCTGCCTTTAATCTCCTTCAACAATAGCCGTGAAGTTTTGAGAGACACTAATGCATTTGTTCCTTTGGCAACAGCAGTTTTCATTGTCTCACTTTATGTAGTCTTCATCGCTGCGTGCTTTGTTGATTTGGAAGCTCCGATACCTGGGGCAGAATGTTGTACTCGCTTTATAGGAATAGCAAAATCACCTAATCTGAATCCAACCATTTCAGGCATAATTGCCAGTGTCACCCACTTACTTGATTTGTCACCTTCAGCAGCCCCGCCTTTATAAACACCAAATTTCTTTCCAACCATCTCAGGTAAAATTATCATGTTTCTTATGTGCGTCTTGTGGAATTTATCTGGTTTCTTTCTTATCTTTTCGAGTAAGTTCTTCTGCCGTTCTGTCAACCCCCTTTTCAAACTTCTCCTCTCTCTTGAAGGCAGCAAGCGTGCAAACTCTTCAATAGACATACCCTTCAATTCTTCAAAGTTATGCCCGCACAAGTTAAATTCTTTCGCCATATTATCAATAGCATTATGT
>Ga0213870_1001079_pt1 | contig 12518 bp, 9 predicted proteins | sample WICALVC2017_Meta_FD_160119 | JGI IMG/M metagenome (GOLD analysis project Ga0213870, IMG submission 160119) | Freshwater microbial communities from subterranean cave lake in Wind Cave National Park, South Dakota, United States - WICALVC2017 | ecosystem: Environmental > Aquatic > Deep subsurface >... | reverse complement strand
CCGGTGAACCAACAGAAGGCGGCCATGAGGAAGGAGCGGCCCGAGACTTCAGAGGAGGAGCTCACCGATCAAGCAGTGGTCGCCGGTCTCGAGATCTTGAACCAGCTGCTTATCCGCGGTGGCGTGGCCGTGCTCATGGAGCCGGATGATTTTGTGACCATTGACAACGAGCCCGCCTGGAAAGCGGATCTCGAAGCTCACGCCATGGTCAATCACCCGGCGTTTGTGGGTTTCAACCGGATCTTCAACCGCATCCTCAAGGAAGAGTTTCGCATCGAGAGAGCAGTGCCCAAGACCACGGGTCTTTTCCCGATAAGCAAGCTTCATGGTTGGTGCGAAACCGCCGGCTTGGAGCTCGTCCGATTCGGCTATCGGGAGAATCTTATCTCGGCTGACCTGATCACCTGGTGCTACGTGCGCTTGCCGCTATGGCTCGGCAACATCACCATCCCGTTTGAGAACAAGCTCTCAATCGGACGACGCGTGGTCGAAGAAGCTCGTCAAACCTTCGGGACTAGAGAGTTCTCGACTCCCATGCACTCCCAGTCCTTCTGGCTCTGCCTTCGGAAACCGTAATCTGAGGTATGTCGTTCCCAAGCTGCGATCCCGCGATCGCAGCTTTTTTCTTGCGAAGTGCGAGAGACGAATAGCCTCACCCCTTATTGGCGAAGTCACCGCACTATCCCGAACAAGGTGAGGTTAGAGTGCACGATTCCGTACTTCCGCGATACAGATTAGTTGCGGAAGTTGCGGGACGCTTCGCCGAGAAACTATTTGCAAAATTTGGTGTTGGGGTTAATACTTATTTTATGTCTAAAGCTACTCTCAAGGATTTTCGTCTGGTTTCCATAAGCGGTTTTATTTTCGGGCTTTTTCTATTGAGATTTTTCCATTATCATTAAAGAATTATTTATGTCCTTAGCCACCAGAAGAGATTTTTTCATTGCCACGCTCATAGGTTTTGCTGTGGCGTTGTTCCTTGTCCCGATTTTAACGAACGTGAATCCGGTTTTCTGGTCGCCAAAAATTCAAAACATCGCCCCTTTAATTTTTGGCTTTATAGCGCTTGCGAACGCTGGTTTGTGGCTGGGCGGGATTTTAGGCAGACGTTCAAAAGCAATCTGGCAATTCACCAAATATTTTGCCGTGGGATCGCTCGCGACTGCCATAGATTTAGGAATTTTAAACTTACTGAGTTTTATTACCGGAATCTTTTCCGGCTATCTGATTATTGTTTTGAATATTATTTCGTTTTCTATTACCCTCGCGAATGCTTATTTTCTTCACAAGTTCTGGTCGTTTGAGAAAAATTCCCGTCCGCACATCGCCGAATTTTCTCAATATGCGGGAGTGACGATTGTGAGTGTCGTTTTAAACAGCGCCTTAGTTTATTTTTTAACCACCACTTTAGGGCCGCCGGGAGAAATGTCGCCGCCTCTTTGGGAAAACATTTCTAAAGTGATTGCCGCGGTGCCGGTCGTCATTTGGAATTTTACTTGGTATAAACTTCTAGTTTTTAAACCCGACGCCAATTCTTAAAAAATATGAGTAATATGCTTATATTTTTACTAATGATGGTCCCAGGAACTTTCCTTCTGGGCTTAAACGACGTTCTGGTGCGCAGGGTGCTCCGCCGCGGCACGACGAGCGAACAATTGCTTCTTGGTTATGAATTTGTTGCCGTAGGGATTTTGTCAATCATTCCGCTTATGATTCAAGGCCTGCCGGATATTAAGCCCGGCTTTTGGTCAGCCATAATAATCGGTACAGTACTCAATGTTTTCGCCCAATGGTCTTGGTACACGGCTTTCAAAAAAGAAGAGGCATCCCTTATATCTCCACTGCGTTTAATCACTCCGCCGCTTGTTCTTATAACCGGCTATTTGATTTTAAGAGAGGAACCGACTTTAGGAGGCATAGTAGGAGTTCTTATAACTGTCGTCGGTCTTTTGTTGCTCCTTCAATCAGAGGCAGTCTGGAGCGGTAAACGGCTAGTTGATGTGATTAAGCGGCCAGGCGTGCTCTTGGGCATTTGGGGCGCAGTATCTTTTGCAATTTCCTTACCTCTTGATAAAAAAGCGGTTGTTAATTCCTCGGCGCTCCTTACCGTGGTACTGGCTTTCTTAGGTGTTGGCCTAGCGAATGTCATCATAGGAAAATTATTAAACCTCCGCGATCAAGGCGCTAGGCGCATTGATTTTAAAAATAACTTAGGCATACTCCTCACGCTCCCTTTTATCCATGCGCTCGCGGCTTTCTTCACTTTCTCCGCCCTTAATTATGCACTAGTCGCTTATGCCGGCAGCATTAAAAGACTCTGGTCGTTTTGGACAGTGTTGCTTAGCGGCAAGCTCTTAGGCGAGCAAAATATCGGGAAAAAACTTTTAGCCACCGCGATTATGCTCGCGGGCATTGCCGTAACCGTGCTTCTCGGTTAAAGGTTATAAACTAGGTATATCTCCAAATATTAAATCCAATTTAGTTTGGGATAAAATCAATCCGCCAGCTGGCGGAGGCGTTTTTATCGTTGCCGAAGCCGGCAAGAATTTTATTCAGACTGAAGAAGATCAGCCAGTAAGTGAATATTTGAAAAATGCCAAAGGGTTGGTTGATAAAGCGATTTGGGCAGGAGCAGACGCTATTAAATTCCAGACTCATAACGTTGAAGATGAGCAGTTAAATATCGAAATAGTTTCGCCGCATTTTAAAGGGGCTGATCGTTATCGTTGGCTTACGAGAAATACGAACGCGACTCCGGTAAACGAATTCTGGAAACCCTTGAAGCATTATTGCGATGAACAGGGGATTATTTTTATGTCTACTCCGATGAGCCGTGGCGCGGCTTATAAGCTCTCCGAGGTTGGTGTGCCGATTTGGAAAATTGGCTCTGGCGATATTTTGGATTTTGTCTGCATGGACTACATGCGCAATTCTGGTCTACCAATCATTATTTCTTCCGGCATGAGCACCCTAGAAGAAATTACTCAAGGCGTGAATTTCTTAAAAGCCAAAAATAATCGCGTGGCTCTAGTGCATGCGCTTTCTAAGTATCCGGGATTCCCAGAAGAAGCTAATCTTGCGGTAATAAATTTGTTTAAAAAGAAATTTCCAGGCACGCCCATTGGTTTTTCAGAGAATTCTATTGGCATCGAACCTTCCTTAATTGCTGTTGCTTTGGGAGCCGCCATTATCGAAAAACATTTTTCCATAAGACGTGATCTTTGGGGCGCTGATCATAAAGTTTCTTCAACACCAGAAGAGTTTAAAGAAATGGTTACGGTTATTCGTAAAATTCAGGGCGATTTAAAAGAGAAAGAGAAATGGCTAAATTATACCAATATCAAAACTATTTTAGGCAAAGAGGAAAAAGTTCTAAGAACTGACGAAGAGATATTCCGTCCAATCTTTAGAAAGGCGCTGATGGCTGGCCGCGATCTTGAAAGCGGCACTCTACTTGAACCAGAAATGATCTATGCAATGCGGCCGCAGCTTTATGCTCGCGGTTTGCCTTCGGAAAAATACGAAGAGGTGGTTGGCAAAAAAACTAAAACAGCGCTCAAAAAATACGATCCTGTTCAAAAATTAAACCTCGCGTAATAAACTATTTTAGGAAATGCGAGCAGTTAGGAAATGTAAGCAGTTTACTTTTGGTTTACCCCCCAAAAAATGTTTACATTATAAATGATTAGTCTTTTATAGTGCCAACAAATCAGCCAATTACAATTAAGCTCTTGACATAATTTTATAATAGGCTTACTGTTAGCAAAGTTCTCGTAGGCGTTTTTAGCTCTAGGGCTTAGTTGTCTTAGGGGTAAACTTCTTTTCGGAGAAAGGAGAAACGCGTGGACGATCTGATTTCTTTTGCTCTCAAGGAAGATTTTCTTGATACCGGAGGGGCTCTCACTTATCGCGGCAGGAACCTCTTGCGAGTTCTGATCGAGAGGCTGCCGCAGGTGCACAAGGGTAGATGGGGAGAGCTATTTGTGCCCCTGATGAGCAGGATGGTTCCAGTCGCAGTAGAGCTCGTGATCGTGCGCAAACGGCAAGCGCTCCTTGTCCACCGCGAAGACGAGTTCTGGAATGGCTGGTATACACCCGGCACCTATCTTGGACCGCGCGAGTCGTGGCAGCAGGCGGCCGAGCGGTGCGCGGGGCGCGAGCTCGCTGTTCCTGTCCGGGTCACCGGGGAACCGCTTCGGGTATTCAGCTGTCCGGAGAACCGTCGGTTTCACGACCTATGCGTGCTTCTGCCTTGTGAGATCACAGGCGGCGAGCCGCAAGCAGGTCAGTGGTTTTCCGAAATGCCGGCTGACATCATACCGGAACACCGCAAGTATTGGCCGGTGATTGAACAACAGTTCAGTGCGTAAGCCCTTTCTCTCGGCGCAGTCGAGGCGACCCGTACGGTCGCCTCTTTTCTTAATCTTTGTTAACACTCCAAAATAAATTTAAATAAACTTATATGTCGTTATAACAGCTATAGCTTTTATAACGACAGTTGACGAATTAAAGATAATACGATAATATATTCTAGTCTTTAGTAAATTGGGCTAGAGATCCTAAGCCGCGGGCAATGGCGGTAAGTCTCGCATCAAACGGAGGTTTGGTGCGAGGGTTCAGTTCTTCTATAATTGGAGAAATGCGTATGGCAGAAAAGACAAGGGTGTTGTTCGCGCTCGAGATGGTGGGAACCGTGAACGCCTTGAAGCGTTCGCTCGGCATCCTCGAGCGGGAGCGGAACTGCGAACTGCGGTTCGCGGCTTCGGACGTGGCTTTGACCGCGCTTACGGGCATGGGTCGCGAGTGTATCACGCTCGAGCGCGATCCTCGCGAAGTTGTCGGCGAATTCCAGCCGAACGTCGTGGTCGTGGGCGTGAGCGCTTTTGAGCGTGACCACAAGAAGTGGACTGGCCTCGAGCTCAACTACGGCCTCGCGGCCATGGACGCGGGCATTCCCGTTGTCGCTTATCGCGACGACTCAGGCATTGCCATGTGGTCGCAGGAGCTTTCAGCGCACCCGAGGAGCGGGGAACTCCTTACTCTCCTCATGTTTGACCGGATGACCGCGCAAGTGGTCGAAGGTCGGCAGGCGAAGCTCATCGCGGCCGTTGGCTCTGGCTACTACGACGCTCTCCCGACCTGGGACTGGGCTGCGGCTCGTCGTGAGTCGCGCGCCAAGATCGGGATTGAAGATGGCGATCTCGTGATCACCTTTAACGTTGGGGCGGACAAAGAGCGAGTGCTCGAAGCGCTCGAGCCGGTGGTTGATGGTCTCCTGCGTATGGACGCGCCCGTCGTCTTCGTGGCGGGTTTTCATCCCAAGGATCCGGATGCTCCATATGTGGAGTCTCCGCCGAAGTCGGGTAAGTACATTGCGAGACCCTCGGCTCCCTACGATCCAGTTCTTGAGCGGCTCGAAGGCAGCCGCGTGCGCGTGATCCGTGAGCCAGTGTTCCGTAACGCGGAATCAGACTCCCAGCGCCGTATGGCCGCCTCTGACCTCATCGTCATGGGACCGGGCTCGACCGACAAGTCGACTGCGCTTTACGGCGGCATCCCGCAGGTGATCGTGGGTACGCCGCTTACCGCGGAAAAGGTGCGCTCCACCGGCATAGAGGTCGAGCAGTTCGATTTCGTTCACGACGGCACAGTGGACATCCGGTTCGACGCTGATGGACTCGCCAGCTACATCGAAGACTTCCCGGCGCATGCCGCCCACATCCGCGAGCAGGCGAGGATGGGTAAGGAGAAGTACTCCGCTGCTCCGGCCGCGCCCCGGATCGCCGAGGCAATACTTACGGCCGTCGGCGTCTCCTCCAACTAGTTCTTCTCTTTGATTCGAGATACAGGCTCCGGCCAAGCGGCTGGAGCTTTTTCTTTTAAAGGCGAAAACATTTAGCTATGCGGAGCAGTTGTCTTTTTTAATACGCTAGCTTACTATTAGAGGCATTATGACCGCAACGAAAAAATTCAAAATCGGCATTGTGGGCATCGGCATGGTAGGTGCGCCCTTGAGGCGCTGGTTCGAAGAAAACGTTTATAAGCGGGGTAAGAATCTTTTTTTATACGACATTGATGTCAAAAAGAATTATTTTGACGATGTAAATCTCGCTGACATCATTTTCATCACCTTGCCCACGCCCAGGAATCCCAAAAACGGCGCTTGTGACATTTCTATTGTTGAAGGAGCAATTAAAAAAATCACCGGCAAGAAAGTCATCGTTATCAAGTCAACTGTGCCGCCTGGCACCACTGAAGATTTTCAAAAAAGGTATCGCGGGCATAAATTCTTGTTCAATCCGGAATTTTTAACCGAAAGCCAAGCTTGGGAAGACATGATTCGACCCGACCGGCAGATCGTGGGCTTTACTAAAAAAAGTCTTGATGCCGCGAACATCGTCTTAAATCTTTTACCCAAGGCGCCGTTTATGTCGCCGTGGGGATTAGGGACTTACAATCCAGTTCGCATCACTGCCACCGAAGCTGAATTCGTAAAATACGCTGGCAATCTGCATTTTGTGCGCAAGGTGAATTGGGCAAACGCCCTCTCGCAAGTGTCCGCTCAATTGGGCGCCAACTACGAAAACGTCCGCCGCGCCATGGCCGCTGATCATCGCATTGGCGACTCGCATTTGGATGTTGCTCACGGCGGCTACAGGGGTTGGGGGGGATTTTGTTTTCCCAAGGACACCGCTGCTTTTCTTTCTTTTGCCAAAAAGCACGGCCTTAAAGACATTTATGAGCTCATTTCTGCCGATTGGCGCTTTAACGAGAAAATTTTGGGCGAGCAAGGATTAACCATCGAGGATGTAAGCAAGCATATTACTGAACTGGAGCTCACTCAAAAAAAGAAGAAGCGCCGCTAAACTCTTTCAATGAGAACAAGAGTTCTTCTATTATTAATTATTTTGGTCACCATCCTTTTGCGTTTACCAGCGCTTGGGTGGGGTGTCGGAAATGGAGATAGAGTGGGACAGTTTGAGCCTGACGAGTGGGTTCACGCTAACATTGCGGTAGAATTCATTAATCGTTTTGATAAGTCGTTGGCACCCGACAAGTCAGTAGAACGCCAGTGGACAACCCAGGGATTTGGAGTATTGATCGGGGCGTTGAGCTATCCAGTTTTAAAAATTGACGGTCTACTAGCTTACCCGGTGATAGTCCTGGTGGCTCGACTACTGTCTTTATTTACATCAGTTGCACTCATTCTTCTCGTATTCTGGATTGCAAAATTGTTTTTTGAAGATATCCGCGTTGCACTATTAAGTGCAACATTCATTGGAATTTTTGATCTTACTGCGACTTACAGTCACTATGGTACACCGGATATTCTACACACTTTTTGGTTCTATGCATCAGTATTTGCACTTTCTGTATATTTCTACCCAGAATTTTACCGACATAAAAATAGGTTTTTTCAACAACACTCGTTGATAATTGCCGCCTTAAGCTCTGGCCTTGCTATTGCTTTCCGTTACGAAATAACGCCGCTTATTCTATTTGCTATCTTCTGGATAGTAATGATAGTGAAAAATGGGTTTAGTAAAAAATTGGTTTTTGACGGTTTAATATTCGTAACGATTGTCACCACAACTTTATTTTTTATGACTGGATTCGGCTATTCAGTTGTTGATTTTACAAAGACGACGCAAAAACTTATTGAAGACAATCCCGATCCACAGTTCGGCAGCGTCTTTTTCTATAAGCCACTTCTCTATCTTGCCGTGATTATAGCTGGAACTAGTTTACCTATCTTTTTATTATCTGCATGGGCTCTAATTCTTTTAGTTCGCAAGGATTTAACAATTAGGAAGCCTGTTCTATTTTTTCTCGTTGCATTATTCATAGTTTTCATTATCCTTGAGCTGGGTCCAGTAGTCACCGTGAGACGTGCGAACGTCTTTATGCCGTTTGTTTCTTTAATATCTAGCTACGGACTCATAAAGTTTCTCGACCGTTTCAACCAAAAATTAACCAAAGGCGTACTGACTGGCTTTGTTATTGGTTATACACTTCTCGTAACATTATTTTCTCAATACTACTTCTATAATTCTAATGATCCACGGTACCAGGCAGAGAATTTTATCAACTCAAATTTTAGCGGGAAACGTATATACTACAGTAATTATGCCCAGACCGAAAGGATGACTCGTGGCAGTCCTCCAAAAATCGGTACAGCGCCAGAAATCGTTGTGATGCACGAAACACTTTACAGCCGCTATTGGAAATCTTTAGCCACCCCTTTTAAAATCCCAGTTTGTTGTGATGAGGTTTTTCATTGTGTGAATGTGACACATTGCAAGAATCTTCAAGAGATACTTGAGGGAGGGGTCACCTATAGGCTGATCAGGAAGTTTGAAGTAAAACATCCGTTGCCTGAAAGAATCGTATTTAAAAAGCTTTTTGGGAATTATGAGACTTTTTTGGGCGACTTATTGGTTTATCAAAAAGAATCCAGTATCTGATTTTTTGGTACGGACATGTTTTTCACCCGGAAAGTATTAAAGCTTTATTACCGTATTAATTCTGAATTATGGAGATATTATAAGCTATGTTATAGTTATTCGCATGGGTTTTATAAATCCTCGCACGCTTACTAATTTTTATACTTGGGCAATCAAGATTCTTGTACTCACGATCCCATTTTTGTCTCTTTGGATTGCCCGCTCTCTTTACTTTCCTTATATCACCGGCAGAAATTTTGGTTTCCGAATTCTGGTCGAGGTGGCCCTCGCCCTCTGGATTGGGCTTATGGTTTTGGATAAAAGTTATCGGCCGAGGCGGAGCTTACTCCTTTGGGTTTTGATTATTTTTACCGCTATTGTTGGCTTAGCCGATCTTTTTGGAGTCAATCCCTATCACAGCTTTTGGTCAAGCTACGAACGCATGGAGGGTTATCTCATGATTGTGCACCTCTTGGCTTACTTTTTAATTTTGACCAGTGTTTTCCGCACTAAGAAAGACTGGTTCATCCTTGGTAATATTTTTGTGATTGCCGGCGTCTTGGTTGGCGGCTATGGCGTACTCCAAATTTTAGGAATTAAAGAGGCCATCCAAGGCGGCGATGTGAGAATTGACGGTACCATCGGCAACCCTACTTATTTGGCCGTCTACCTGCTTCTCGTTCTCGCGCTCACAGCTATACTTTTTTTTAACGCTCGTAAGCGTTGGTTAAAATACTGCTACGGGGCAGTCATCCTCTTTAGTTTTCTAATCATCTATTTTACCGCCAGCCGCGGTGTGGCTTTAGCCCTCCTTATTGGTATGCCGCTCTTTCTAGTGCTGTATTTGATTTTCTTTAGAGGCGTAAATGGCGCGGAAAGGGTGTATAAAAAAATCGCGCTCGCGATTTTGGCCGCCTTAATTCTTTTACCAATCGGCTTTTGGCTCGTCAAAGATGCTCGTTTTATAGAAGAAAGCAATGTGCTTTCTCGGTTCGCCTCTATTTCTTTTGATGAAACAACAATCCGTTCCCGTTTTACCATCTGGAACATGAGTTGGCAGGGGGTCAAGGATCGTCCGCTCTTGGGCTGGGGACAGGAAAACTATATTCACGTTTTTTCCAAATACTTTAACCCCCGGCTCTACGATCAAGAACCCTGGTTTGATCGAGCTCACAACATTGTTTTTGACTGGCTAGTTAATGCCGGCCTCCTGGGCTTTATCGCCTACCTATCAATTTTTGTAGCCTTCTACCTGAGCCTTAAAGAAATTTTAAAGCGTAATGTCATCCTCAAAAAGGAAGGACTAATCTTATTGGTTTTGCCGATTGCCTACTTTATTCAAAATATTTTTGTCTTTGATAATTTTAATACTTACGTTTTATTCTTTGCTATTTTGGGCTACGTTAGTTTTTTGGGTCGTGAGCAAGATGACGTGGCTCTGGGAGAGAAAAGGCAATCAGCCCCCGAATCTCGAAGGGTCTCGACGTCACTCATTGCCGGCGGCCTAGCCTTGGTCGTCATCGGTTTAATCATCTACGCAGTTAATGTGAAACCCTGGCGTCAAGCAGGCGGCATCATCAGATCATTACAAGCCACTACTCACACTACTGATCCGATTAACACTACCATCGAATCTTTTAAGGAAACCCTTGGCCTTAATACCTTTGGCAACACGGAAACTATTGAACAGCTTTTAAGAGTAGGCGATTTGCTGGTCGGACAAGATTTCCCCGCCGAGATTAAATTGAGTTTTATTAATTTTGCCGCTTCCCGAGCCGAAGATTATTTAAAAAAATTTCCAAACAGCATCAGAGTACAGCTTATGCTTGGCACTTTCTACCAAAATGCGAGCGCCGTGGAAGGAAATTTTCTTTTTAAGGGCCGCGACCACCTGCAGTCCGCTTTGGAGTTGAGTCCGAAAAAACAGCAGATTTATTTAGTCTTGGCGGAGAATTATCTCCGTAGCCAGGAAATTCCTAAGGCGTTTGAACTTCTAGATCAGGCGATCGCGCTCGAGCCCAATAACCCAGAGCCCTATACTGTTAAGGCTCTGATGGGCGTATTAATTGGGCGCGATGATTTAGTGGCAGCTTCAATTAATGAGCTTGATCAATTGAGATTGGGGGCTAGTCCCGAGATGGCAGGCCGTGCTTTGGGTAATTATATCAGTGCTTTGGATCGAATTGCCGGTCTCTATGTGAGGGCTGGTGCGTCGCAAAAAGCTAAAGCCATACTTCTACAAATAATTAAGGTAGCGCCCAATCCAGAACCCTATCAAAAAATCCTAGACGAGCTTTAAAATAAGTTATCCACAGCCCCCCCAGTTGCATGCATTACCCGTGCTATAATAGTCGAAAAGGTCTTTAAACTTTCTTCGGGGTCGAAAAATTTAGTTAATCAATCAATCAAACAAACAACTATGTCATTTATTTTATCTCGCAGACGACAGCTTCTAACTTTTGTTGTTTCAGTCGTTTTATCGGTGTTTTTGGTTGCCATGATGGCCTCCGCTATTACTTACATTGATACGGACAGCGTCGGCGTCGCAACCTCAACTCCTGGAGCTGCAGTAAGCGCGAAGGGCGCTGGTCTCTTCGAGGGCTTTGTCCACGCTGATTACTTCACCTCAACGTCAACCAATACTTCCTGGCTATTGGGCGGCAACTTCGGATTGGGAACCACTACCCCAGGCGCGAAACTCGGAGTAAGAGGAGCTGGCTTATTCGAAGGCTTTGTCTCAGCTGATTACTTCACCTCAACATCCACAGCAACTTCTTGGCTTATGGGCGGCAACTTCGGATTGGGCACTACCACTCCCGGAGGTAAGTTAGACGTTAGAGGCGCCGGTCTCTTCGATGGCTTTGTCTCTGCCAACTACTTCACCTCTACTTCAACTACCAGTTCCTGGCTCTTTGGTAACCTCGGTATTGGCACCACTACTCCAGGCGCAGCAGTGGCAGTAGGCGGCGCCGGTCTCTTCGATGGCTTTGTCTGGGCTGATTATATAGTGGCTACCTCGACCGGCACTGCTTCTGGGTTTGGTACCACTTCGCCAGGCGCAGAATTTGCTGTTGGCGGGGGCGCCCTTTTTGAAGGCGGCATCACCGCTTCTTATTTGAATGCGACTTCAACAACTGCAACTTCCACGGTTACTGAATTCGGGCTCCAGGCTTCAACAACGGTGATCATGGACGGTGAGAGCGGCAGAGTTTCAATCGGCGCTACCACTACTCCGGATGGCGGCGTTATGGGTCTTACCGGAGGGAATCCAGATCCGACACTAAGCGTCTTTGGGTTGGGCAGCAATAACAATGCTACTGGCAGTATCTACGTCGGTAATGTGGCTGGTGGGGGCGGCGGCCAAATAATACTTAGATCAACTGATGGCGGCGGCTGCGTTTCTATTACGGCTACCAGAGGCGCTACGGCTATTGATGCTGGAGTGAGCCTTACCGTCAAGGTTGTTGCCTGTCCTAAATAAACCAAGCTCATCAAAAATTCATTTAGTTTAATTTTATGAAGCTAATTAAGACTTCAATCTTTAACTTACTTCTAATTTTTCTGGGCTTGGTTTTGATGGCGCCGCAACTCGCCTTTGGACTTGACAGCGATGTTCAATTTGGGAGCGGCAGCACCATGGTTGTTACAGCTGGAAGCGCTTTAGAGTTTACAGTAACCGGCAACATGGAAACATTGCAAGTGGCCGGCGGCACGTTTACTCCAGCTGGAACCTCTAATACAGTCATTACTTCTAATGACCGGACTACTTATACTTATGGGTCTGGCATGAATGCCACATTTAGCTGCGGAGGCAGTTCTTCAACCCTTACTCTAAATGGCGGCGGGAGCCTGGTCATAACGCCGACTGGAACCGTCTGCCAGCAATCTGGCGGTGGCAGCGGCGGCGGCGGTACATCTCCGTCACCTTCACCGCCTGCTGGCGGTGGTGGAGCGCCGGGGGCACCGGCAGCTTCTCCTTCGCCGAGTCCTCTTGCAGTAGTGCCTGCTACCCCGGCAGTGCCAGCGGTGCCTGGAGGCCCGGGAACGCCGGCAACCCCGGCCATCCCCGCCATC
>Ga0213870_1001078_pt1 | contig 12519 bp, 11 predicted proteins | sample WICALVC2017_Meta_FD_160119 | JGI IMG/M metagenome (GOLD analysis project Ga0213870, IMG submission 160119) | Freshwater microbial communities from subterranean cave lake in Wind Cave National Park, South Dakota, United States - WICALVC2017 | ecosystem: Environmental > Aquatic > Deep subsurface >... | reverse complement strand
TCTCTCACGCATGTGGGCTCAAATAAATTGAGAGATTCCTCGACTTCGCTCGGAATGACCTATGTAAACTAGGGTCTTCTCTTAAATTTGTTTATTAGGTCTCTTAATTTCAGCGTTTCATCACGAGCTTTATCAGCAAAGTCGGCTCCGCTTGAAACAAAGAGTATACCGCGAGATGAGTTGATAATAGCATTTAAGCCTTCATTATCAATACCTGCTTTAACTGTTTTTTCAACATCCCCACCTTGAGCGCCAATCCCTGGAATTAACAAAGGGAAACCATCTCCGGTTATACGTCGTACAATCTCAAGCTCAGTAGGGTAGGTTGCACCAAAGATCAAGCCGCAATTATTGTTGTAGTTCCATTTTTTGACTACATGCTCAGCTATGATTTGATAAAGATGTTTTCCTGAAATCTGAAGATCCTGAAACTCCCCCGCTCCAGTGTTTGATGAACGACAATAAATAAACATGCATTTATCTTTTAAATCCAAAAAAGGTTTTAGTCCTTCTCTACCTACATACCAATGAAGTGTAATTGCATCTGCTCCCAAATAATCAAACGCAAACTTAATGTATCCAAGGTTAGTATTGCCTATATCTGCTCTCTTTGCATCGAGAATTATGGGAATCTCAGAATATGTTTCTTTGAGATAATCCATAGTCATCTTAAGTTGTCGTATTCCTTCCACTCCTTGAGCCTCGTAAAAAGCCGAGTTTGGCTTGTATGCACATACTAAATTATTAGTTGCATCAATTATAGACTTATTAAAAGCGAAGATCGGGTTTTTTTGAGTTTTAATATGGGAAGGTATTTTCTCGAACTGACTATCTAATCCTATACAAAGAAGACTGTTATTTTTCTCTACAATTGAATTTAGTTTTTGCTGAAATGTCATTTATTTGAAAATAATAGATAAATACCAATAGCTGAAAAAATCAAACCAAAAAAAGTTTGAGTTGTAATCTTCTCCTTAAGGACTACTACACTTAGAATCGCTAAAAGTGCAATTCCGCCAATTCTCAATACGGGTATCACTACAGAAGCACCAGGTCCAATTGATAAAACTTTAAACGAGAATAAAGAAAATGTAGCTATTGTTACTCCGCCAAGCACTGCAAAGAAAATAGCGCGCGGATTATTCTCTATTTTCTTACTAAATACCAGATATGAAACTATTGCTGTTGCGGTAGCGGATAGTTGAAATACTAAGTTTGTAAAAAATGGGTCCTTTAAATTAGAAGCTAATTTTCTAAAAAGGTCAGACACACCTACAATGCCTATAGCTATTAATGAATAAATTATCCAATTCATGTTATTTATAAAACTTATTCAAACACATTATTGTTCGAGCGATCCTGAGCTTATCGAAGGAGAGTCGAGAACCTATCAATAATGCTTCTCGATTCTGCACTTCACAGTGCCTCACTCGAAGAATAACTGCGTAACTCCTATTATTTATTATGTGCAATCCCAACTAAATTTTTAAGACTTTCTATTTTTTCATTTTGCATATAGTCTCGCAAATCTTGTTTTATTTCTTCAAAAACCTTCATACCTTTAGAATATGTGGCTGAACCCACTCCAATCAGTGTGGCCCCCGCAATGATCATCTCGATTGTATCTTGCCAAGTAGACACTCCACCAATTCCGATTATTGGAATTTTTACAGCTTCATAAATATCATAGACGCAGCGAATTGCAATTGGTTTAATCCCAGAGCCTGATACACCACCTCTCTTATTTCCCAAAACAGGTCTTCTTGTTTTTATATCTATCACCATTCCAGGTCCCACAGTATTAATTGCCGAAATGGCATCTGCTCCCGCATCCTCGCAAGCTTTCGCGACTTCAGAAATATTTGAAATATTGGGTGTTAATTTAGCAATAATCGGAATTTTTCCTGCTTCTTTTTTGGCTGCCTTTACCGCTGCTCTTGAAGACTCTGCACCCATGCCCAGAGCTTTACCAAATTCACTGCTTACATGGGGACAGCTTAAATTTAGTTCAATTAAAGACGGTTTAAGTGTAACTACCTTACTTACTAATTGACTAAAGTCCTCAACGCTTGCAGCAAAGATGCTAACAATTACTGGAATTTTACTAGTTATTATAAATTCTTCGATTAATTTTAAACCTTCTTTTATACCGGGACCACGGAGTCCTACAGCATTCAAGAATCCATGTTCATAACGAATTACTCTGGGCAAAGGATATCCGACTCTGGGTTCAACAGTCAGGGATTTGAGCGTTACTCCTCCGGCACCTGCGTCAACTGCTCTTTGATGATCCTTGGGAATTTCCTGGGCGATTCCGGATGGAAGAATAAGTGGATTGGGAAAAGTCACACCGCAAAATTCTACTTTAAGATTTGCCATAATTTGCCCCAAGTATATCAACAATATTTACACATCGCAATAATTATCCGTGTCGAACTGTTTGACAAAATCATATTTTTCTCTATGATTGAGAAAATGAAAAACATCAGAATAGAACGCGACACTCTTGGTGCTGTAGAAGTCCCAAAAGATGCCTACTATGGCGCCCACACAGCAAGAGCAATTAAAAACTTTCCTATAAGCGGACTCAAACCTCACCGAGTCTACATTGAATCAATTGTTGTTATTAAAAAAGCTGCCGCACTAGTAAATTCAAAACTCAAATTATTAGATTCAAAAATTAGTAATGCCATTGTTAAAGCCTGTAACGAAATTCTGGCAGGCAAATTTGACGATTGGTTTGTAGTCGATCCCTACCAGGCAGGGGCGGGAACTTCACTAAACATGAATGTCAACGAAGTTATCGCGAATCGTGCGAACGAATTATTAGGCGCGCCTTTAGGTAGCTATAAATTCGTGCATCCAAATGATCATATCAACATGTCTCAATCAACCAATGATGTTATTCCAGCTGCGATTCGTATTGCCGCTCTCGTGTCACTACCAAAATTACTCAATACAATTAAAAGGGTAGAAAAAACTTTTCAGAAAAAATCAAAAGAGTTTAACCAGATTCTTAAAGCCGGACGAACACACCTTCAGGATGCAATGCCAATTACACTTGGTCAAGAGCTCTCAGCTTATGGGGTAGCATTGACCAAAGATAGAAAACTCATTGATAAGGCTACAATCAATCTTTATGAAATTGGTATCGGTGGAACCGCTGTCGGAACTGGCGTAAACACACATCCCAAATATCACTCAATGATGGTTAGAGAACTTTCTAAATTAACAAAATTACTCCTAAAATCTTCTCCTAACGTATTTGAATCTATGCAAAATACTGCTGACTTTTTAGACTTTTCCTCATCACTTAGGACACTCGCTCAAACTTTAATACGTATTGGAAACGATTTAAGACTACTATCCTCTGGTCCTAGAACTGGACTTTCGGAAATTATACTGCCAGAAGTTCAACCTGGTTCATCTATTATGCCGGGCAAAATAAACCCTTCAATAATCGAGATGTTAACCATGGTTTGCTTTCAGGTAATTGGTTTTGACTTAACAATACTTCTTTCTTCGCAAGCCGGACAGTTGGAATTAAATGTCATGCTCCCTCTCATTGCATATAATTTACTTGAACAACTTAATCTCCTAACTAATGCTCTCGAATCATTTAACAAGAACTGTCTTAAAGGATTGCAAGTAAACAAAGAAATCTGTCGGTTTTGGTTTGAGAGAAGTACTGGTGTTGCAGCACTTCTAAATCCATACATTGGTTATGAAAAAGCCGCAAATCTTGTCAAGCTTTCTTTACAAACAAATAGATCTATTAAGGAACTAGCAATTGAAAAAGGATATCTAACTCAGAAAAAAGTAGACATACTTTTCTCAGTGAAAAATCTGACAAAACCAAACATTCTAGCGTCATCCCGGACTTGATCCGGGATCCACTCCTTAAGTATGGATTCCTGCTTTCGCGGGAATGACGATATCATATAATGAAACACACTCAAGCCTCATTATCTTTTCACAAAAAACTTCAGGGAAAATTAGAAATCCGATCGACTGTATCACTTAAAACAAAGAAAAACTTAACCCTTGCCTACACACCAGGTGTTGGAAAAGCTGTAGAAGCAATTGTCAACGATCCTCAAAAGGTTAACGATCTTACGATTAAGCAGAATTGTATTGCAGTAATTACAGACGGTTCTTCTGTTCTCGGGTATGGGAATGTTGGTCCGGAGGCAGCTCTTCCAGTCATGGAAGGCAAATGTGCAATCTTTAAGGAATTTGCTGGAATCAATGCTTTCCCGATTTGTCTTAAAACACAAAAAGTCGATGAAATCATCTCCATAGTCAAAAACATCGCACCAGTATTTGGTGGAATTAATCTGGAGGATATCAGTGCCCCACGCTGTTTTGAGATTGAAAAAAGATTACAAAATATTGGCATCCCCGTTATGCACGATGATCAACATGCCACAGCAATTGTAGTTTTGGCTGGACTAATTAATGCCACAAAAGTAGTTGGGAAAAATTTAAGAAGTTGCAAAGTAGTAATTGTCGGAGCCGGAGCTGCAGGGACAGCAATTTTAAAATTACTTAATTATGTGAAAATTAAAAATATTATTATATTAGATAGCGAAGGAATAATTTCAAAGTCTCGCCAGAATTTGCCAGATTACAAAAGAGAACTTTTAACCATCTCTGACCCAAACAATATTAAGGGAGAATTAGAACATGCTGCTAAGGGAGCAGATATATTAATAGGGGTCTCAAAGAAAAATTTGTTTACGAAATCTATTATTCAATCACTAAATAAAAATCCTATTGTTTTTGCTCTTGCCAATCCTGATCCTGAAGTATTACCATCTAACGCAAAAAAGTGGGGCGTGAAAGTTATCGCCACCGGTAGAAGCGACTATCCCAATCAAATCAATAATGCCCTAGTTTTTCCAGGTTTTTTCAAAGGGCTTCTCGAATCTGGAAAAACCAAAATAACAAATGGAATGAAAGTTCAAGCAGCCAAAGCATTCGCTTCTTTAATCAAAAAACCATCAGTAGACAAATTTATTCCATCAATTTTCGATAGGCGAGTGGTTTCTACAATTGCAAAACAGTTTATCTAGCTAGTTCGCTCCAATTGAGGGTCGGACCCAGAGACTTATAGTATGTTGTGGCCAAAACCCGGAGAAACTAATACTTTTCCAGCTTCAAAAACTTTTGTGCCACGGATAAAAACTCTTTTAATTTTTCCATAAACTTCCCAACCAGCAAATGGACTCCAACCACATTTTGTTTTGAGATTTTTATTTTCAATTGTATACTTTTCATCCATATCTACTTCTACGTAAGTATCTTTATCTTGCTTGATTCCAAATATTTTTTGAGGATTCGTATTAGTTAACCTAATAATGTCATCAAGAGTTAATTTCTTATCTTTTAATGAGGTTAAAAGAAGTGGCAATACTGTTTCAAGTCCTGGAAAACCACTAGCAGGATTGTAAGATTCCTTTTCTTCTCTGGTATGGGGTGCATGATCTGAGACAATGCAATCAATGTCTTTTATATGTTCCCATAAATATTCAACATCTGTTCTTGTAGCCAACGGTGGCTTGACTACTGAAAACCCTTCCGAGAGATTATATATTATTTTTTCGCGGCCGCGAGTCAGTTGAAATATATTTTCTCCTCTTGTAAAAAGCATTAAATGATGAGGGGTTACATCACAAGTTACAGAAATTTTATCTTTTTTAGCCTTGATTATTTTTTCTAAATCACTTTTGGAAGCAATATGTGTTATATGCAATCTGTTTCCATATCTCTTCGCAAGCTTTATTGCCAAATCTATTTTTTCCCCTTCCGCATGAACCATTATCAATATATTTTTAGGCCATGCTTCAAATACTTTTGCAACCCGAGATTCATTCTCTATCAGAATTTTTCCTGTTGTAATATTCAAATAGACTTTCAAACCGGCTACTTTGTCATCTACTTTTTCAAATTCAGAAATATTTTCCCCATCCGTGCCAAAAAAAAAGCCGTAATCGCAAACGGCTTTTTGTTTCGCAATGTCCATCTTTTCTTTTAGTTTTTCATAAGTAAAAATTGGAGCTAAATTGTTAGGCATATCAAATACAGTTGTCACTCCCCCTGCCAGAGCCGCAGAAGTTCCAGTGTAAAAATCTTCTTTATGAGTTTGTCCGGGATCGCGCAAATGTACGTGGATATCAATAATTCCTGGAATATTAACTAATTTACTCATTGAGCTATCAGTACGGGAATTCTAACCATCATAGAGATATGAGAATTCTTAACATTCATGCCAACAAACATTGCTGAAGTATCACTTCCCCATCCAGCCATTGTTTGTGGAACGAGACCAGGACTTAGTTGACGATCGTCAATAAAAGAACTACCTCTAGCTAAAACTGGTCCTCTAATTGAAGCGAACAATGGTTTAGCTACCCCGTATGTTATTAGAAGTTCCCTCCCTGTTGCATAATCATATCCCTCTTCAAGAAGGGAAGTAGAAATTGATGAGGATACGTCATTTTCCACACCACCTAGCTGACCTGTTTCCATTAATTTGTCCAAATCTGGAGGCGTAATTTGGTCTTTTAGATTACTCAAAAATGAAAATATTCTACTGTGTGTTTTTCCATTATGGTATCTATTTCCATTAGATCCAGGCGTATCAATTAATTTTATAAATGCGATATAAGGTATATTAGGCCGCATAACATGGTTTCTAACTAGACCAGGTGATGCAAGACTATGTGGTATTTTAAATGTATCTAGTAGTCTTACAATAGGTGCATTCGGGTCAATTATAACTGGAGTATCATCATGTATATTTAACTCGGACTTTATTAAGTCGTTGAAAGTACGTAAGCGTGACTCGTTTCTCTGTGCTTCTTTCAGTTCACGCTGTCTAATTTCTGCAAGTTGTGCTTCAAGGCTTTCTCGTTGCTTACGTAATACTTCAGAACTACCTAGACTATTAAGTATATCAGCTTGTCGATGTAATTCATCTTCGAATTGATTAGCCATAATAATTCCTTCTATATCACAATCTAATAAAATAATTATTAATGCAGCCCTGATATTGAAGTCTAGTTAATGTAGAAATACTTAACTTAGCTTTAACTTGAGGCCTATAGTATGTATTATAGCATACTAGGGGTTATTTCGTCAAGTACTTATCTTCCGACTATTACCATTCACTATATCCCCGATTACTTGTTTGTAATATCTCTCTCACCTTAATCTGTGTAGGTATGAATTTCCTCCAAGTTGTAAAATCTGAGTACGTATCAGAGATTAAAACAATTTCGGAAATGCCATTTATATCCACCATATCAAGTACACACTGCATATGTTCTCCTTTTCCCGTTGGAAACTGCGAAAGAAGTGTATTTACTCCAAAAATTACGAATTTGGAAGAACTTTTTACCAAATAATATTCACCAAGTTTGCTCTTTTCATTTACCTGAATTTTCCACTTTTCATCCAAATTCTTCAAACTGCTCTGAATAATAGGAATAATAGCTTCAGTTGCAGTGTATGAGGATAGAGCAACCAAATTTTTTTTATCTCTTGCTAACTCCACTACCCTTTTCATTGCACTATCAGTAGGCCGAGCATATTTAATAAGGGATACATTAAAGATCATTTCGAAAACTTCCAGTAGCATATCGAGTAATTTATCTATATCTTTAGTGTCCTTTATTAATTTATTGGTAATTACTGGAAATTTGTAATTAGAAATATATTGTTTCATAGTAATATTGGCTCTAGAACTATCAGACTTGTAAAGAATAAGTAATTTATCAGTCCACTGTATATATTTCTCTTTATTGTTTGTTATAAAATCTTTCAATATGCTCCTCAATACTTTCCGCCAGTTAAAATGAATTTTTTCTTTCGGACTTCCAAGAAAAATTTGCGTATAATTTTTAAAATTATTTCCTGAGACTATAAAATCTCGTGCTTGAATATAAGCATATAAAAGTTCTGCTATAAAAGATTTATGTGCGTTACGGTTGTCTTGGGTTTTAAGAGGAAATAAATAAAATAAATACCTCCTTAAGGCTAAGTAGTTCTCATCTTTATTACGGCTAAGCTTCTTCTCCAAATCTTTTATAACACCTTCAGTCCTAAACAACACATTACTACAATCTATAAGATAAATACGCTTGAAAGTTTTCGATGAAATCTTATTTATACTCGCCATGAAGATAATTATATGAAAGAATTACTTATTGAACAAGAAAACTCTATATTATTTCTGAGGTATAAGTTCCTATTGTAGGCAACAATTAAATTAATTCCTAGAAGGGATTTAATAAAAAAAGAAAAGGCAAATTAACCTTGAAAGATTCCATTTTGGAAGAGGAATGAAGTTTGCGGGGTCTGCATAAAAACACTCATGCCCATCTCAGCAAGTCGAGAAGGACTTCTTCCAGCCATAACATCAGCTGCATTAGTCTGTTGAGTATGAGTTACATTTATAACTAATTGACCACCCCGTAATCCTTCTCCGACAATCTGTTGTACGTCACCAGTTATTCGTTCAAAAGTTCCATCACCAACAACCCTGTTTACTGTCTCCTTCTCCCAAACTAGACCGCCTTTATTAGTAGGACCTAGTAAGGTGTCTATGGCCTCATCCTTCAAATTATCCGGGTAATCTACACAGTCAAGACGAGAATCATATCTGATCTCACATTCTGCTATTTCAGCCAGAAGTGCGGCCACCTGAGCCGCTCGTGTGTTTATGGAAGATTTAACAACAATTTTTTTACCTGATGCCTCTTGCAATGCCTTAAAAACTACAGCCATTCCTGCAGCTTCGGCTAGAGATTGGTCCGTCAGGGAATCTTTTCTATTGTGCTCATGCTGCATCATTCTTATTTTTTGCGATGATCCCTTCAGAGAACCAGTCTCCAAATCTTGCTGTTGGCCACCATGACGCAACATTACTACTCTCCCACCTTCTCCGCTCAAACTATGCCCCAATGCGTTAACAATACCTGGAAACACCTCACGAAGTACAACACCTTCTGGGCGAAGTTTTTCTGCAACCTTATGAGTTAATTGGTTTGCTTTTTCTACTGCTTGAGGTAAAGTAAGTCCAATAATAGCCTCTCTGCTGAGAAAGTCATGAGATACATCGAGAACAGTCTTCAATCTGGGATTACTTTCAGTTAGTCTTTGGGTAAAGTCTGTTGATACTGGTGGTTTTTCTGTTTGTACCATAATTTAAGATTACAATTATTGTATCATAGATTGTCAACTTTAGGCTCTGGTGAAGTCTCAATCTTTAATAATAATTTCTATATTGGAATTATCGGAGGAATTTCTATCCTGCAGTTGACCATAGTTCCGATTCTGTAGGTTCTATGTAACCAGGTGGAGAAGGAAAACCTACGCTCAATGTCTTACAAAATTCTGGTTCAATACGAATACTATCTTTCTTCTTACCTATGCTATACTTGGAAAATTCAAGAGGTCCTTCTCTATCTCTTCGCACAGCAGCAAGGCTTGCTAAACCTTCAAACATGGATGGCATGCCCAACGCTGCCATAGCATATCTAATATCTCCTTGGCTTTTTTGTTTTATTCTTTCATATTCTTCTTCATCAAACCATTTTCTATTTGCAATACCAAACGCATACCATTCCGCTTCTCTTCCAGTTAAAAGTGACCCTGATGCCAATGGACCCTTGTCTCTATGTAACAAATCTCCATAATTGATAAGAAAATATAAAAGTTCTTTAGGATTTGCACCCCTAGCACCTGAACCTGGCCAATCTCGATTATTCCAAACTTTATATTTGGGTACTTTTATGATTTGTTTACTAAAAGCCTCATCCTGCTCCTCAAAACCCATCCATAACCATTGAAAAGGTGGCTTCTTATCGTATTTTTCTCTCCAATCATTATCTATATCATCAGTATCTATTTCTTGGACTGGATTTAAACTCACATTTGCAGCCTCTACTAACCTTTGAAAGCTTATAGGTAAAGCAACTAAAACTGGAAAAGGAAAAGTAGTACGAAATCCAGCATGTTCGACTGGTTTTAAAGCCGCTGCAATTTGTCCATATGTATCTTTTGATAACCCAACATTATGTAAAATACCTAATTTTTTGAGCTTATCGACTTGACTCCGGGCAAAGACAGAAGAAAGATCTTCATTACTATGAATCTTATCAAGAATATCGATGGGTTCTACAGATGAAGACCCCCTATGATCTTTTGTAATTTCTCTCGTATCAATCATAGATAAAGGCTATTTTTTCTATTGACTCAAGATAAGTTTCAGAAGAGCCATACGGACATACATGCCATTTTCCATTTGCTCAGTCAGATATACTGCACGAGGATCTCTATCTACTTCATATGCAATCTCGCCTACTCGTGGTAATGGATGCATAACAATCATATTCTTTTTCGCTTTTTTCATAACATCAGGAGTAATGATATAAGCTAGCTTAAGTCTCTCGTATTCGGCAAGGTCTGTAAATCGCTCTTTTTGAACTCGTGTATCATACATTACATCCAAATCTCCAATTACATCATTGTGATTTTCTACTTCTACCGTCTCACCTCCTGATTTTTCTACACGCTCTCGGATCTCTTGCGGCATCATAAGAATTTTTGGCGATACCCAGACAAATTTCTTTACCCCAAATTTGAGAATCATTTTAGTCAATGAGTGTACTGTTCTTCCGTTTTTCAGATCACCAACCATACCTACAGTCAGTGTTGCAATATCTGAAAAATGACTTTTGATGGTATAAACATCCTGAAGAGCTTGTGTCGGGTGCTCACCAGTTCCATCACCTGCATTTATGACCGGCACGGTAGCATATTTTGCCGCCTCCTGGGCGGAGCCTACTTCAGGATTTCTGATTACAAGAATATCTACAAAACAGGAAAAAGTTTTTACTGTGTCACGCAGTGATTCTCCTTTGGCCACAGATGAATAAGACATCCCGTGCATTGGAATAATCCCTCCCCCTAATCTTTGCATGGCTGACAGAAATGAAGAAAATGTTCGACTTGAAGGTTCATAGAATAAAGCTGCCAGAACTTTACCTTTCAATTCGTCATTTCCACCTTTTGATTCTACGAGCTTTTTCATCTCATCCACTTTTTCAAAAAGATAGAGAATATCTTCCTTTTCTATTTGATCAACTGTTAAATAAGACTTACCGAAAAATTTATTATTCATAAACCTCTCCTTTAATTTTAATTTCTATAATTTTATCTACCGAAACATAAAACTTACCAAATAAATTATTCTTCATATTTTTATTTTTGACTTTTGACTTTTAACTTTTAACTTTTGACTTACTAACGTATTCTTCCCAGCTTTTAACATCGAGATCATCTAGTGAATATTTGCTTAGGGCATTTACAAATAGATTAGCAATTGTAGCCTTCGTAAACAAGGGGATGTTGGCATCCACTGTCGCGCGTCTGATCAAATATCCATCTGATAATTCTTTTGAAAGTTCTTTAACCCCCAAATCACTTCTGTCACTTAAACAGATTACCAAATCCACTTTCCTATCGGTAATTAGATCAACAACATTAGGTTTTCCTTTCTCGTGTACTTTATATACATATTTTGCAGGTATATCATGTGCTTTCAAATACTGCGAAGTTTGAGCTGTCGCGTAAATAGAAAATCCCAGTTCATAGAGAAGTCTAGCTGAATGCAGTAATTTTGATTTAGACTCATCACCTCCCAGAGATAATAATGCTGCTTTTTGTGGAAGCGGTACCCCTGTAGCAAGTAGGGCTTTGAGATAGGCTTGTCTCAAATCCGTTCCAAAACAAGCTACTTCACCCGTTGAAGTCATTTCAACTCGTAACACCGGATCAACTTGACGCAGCCTTGTGAAAGAAAAATGAGGAGCTTTGACTCCAAAATAGGGAGGTCTTTTTAACACTTGTTTTTCAACTTTGGCTCCAAGCATAATTTTAGTAGCGATCTCAATAAAATTGACTCCTAAAACTTTTGATACAAATGGAAAACTGCGGGAGGCTCGAAGATTTGCCTCTATTACTAACACCTCAGGGGAAGATCTACCATCATCGTTTACCAAGTACTGAATATTGAAAGGTCCATTTATCAGAAGTGTTTTGGAAATTTTTGCAGCGGCTTCATTGACTTGATTTATAGCCTCGTCTGAGAGAGAAAAAGAAGGCAAAACAAGGGTTGCGTCGCCCGAGTGTACGCCAGCATGCTCAACATGTTCAGATATTGCCCAGACTTTAATATCGCCACGCTGCGCAACTGCATCGTAGTCAACCTCTTTTGCACCTCGTATGAATTTGGACACAACCACTGGATATTCGGCATTTATTATCGCCGAATTTAACTGCAAGAATGACTCAAGAACTTTTTGAGAATAAGCTACAAACATAGCCCGACCCGATAGTACATAAGATGGACGTACCAGCAGAGGAAAACCAATTTTACCAACAAAGGATATTGTCTCCTTTTTACTTTTCAGTCTTGCCCAAATAGGTTGTCTTATATGCAGCTTATCAAGA
>Ga0213870_1001077_pt1 | contig 12536 bp, 17 predicted proteins | sample WICALVC2017_Meta_FD_160119 | JGI IMG/M metagenome (GOLD analysis project Ga0213870, IMG submission 160119) | Freshwater microbial communities from subterranean cave lake in Wind Cave National Park, South Dakota, United States - WICALVC2017 | ecosystem: Environmental > Aquatic > Deep subsurface >... | reverse complement strand
GCAACCTGAGAGAAATTTCAGATTAATAAAAGGCGGAAGATATAGAGAATAGTGTTACCTCACCATATATGCAAGCGAATCAAGAATTTTTATAATAAACTTCTCCTTTTCAGGGTCATCAAAAATAAGCGTGCCTTTAATGCTGAAGGCCATTATTGCGCGTATAAGATACTCCAGTTTTATATCAGACCTTTCAAGCGGTATGTGCTTTATTTCTCCAGAAGGCCCGTAGGAGATTCCAGAAAAAAAGAAATAAACATTTCCCAGCCAGGGCTTTCCAAGCTGCTGGGTAGCTTTGCTCACAATAGTCTTGAAATCCCCCTCGCTTCTTAGCGCGCCTACGCCCCTTGCATGTATATGCGCCCAGTTTATCACAGGCTCTACCCTTCTAGTCCTTTTTACAATATCAATCACATCCTCCAGGCTTCCCAGCTCATCTACTTTTCCTGTTGTCTCAATACCTATTTTTACATAGGCACCCAAGGAGCCTGCTATTTCATTAAGCTTGTAAACTACAAGCTTCAGGGCCTGCTCCCTCGGCATGCGTGGGTAAAAGCTCGGATGTATGACAAAAATCCTTGCATTAATAATCCCAGCTATTGTGCTCAGGAGCTTCAGCTGCTCATCAGGCTGGTCAGTCAGAGTAGGATGGTGTATTGCAAGCTCTATGTTATACTTTTGGGCCAAGTCCTTCAGCCTTATCAAATCCCCATAATAGGATTTGTACAAATCAGTGGATGTTTTTATGTTCTGGAAAAGCGAGTATGGTAACACAAAGGCCTTCAGCCCCACTCTGTACACAACTTCTAAAGCATTAAATGCTTCTTCAAACCTCTTGACAACAGGATATTTGCTTGTTCCCTCAGAAAGCCCTATTCTCATGCCTAGCCTTTCCTGTATCTTAAGGGCCTTCTTCCTAATCATCATTTCATCCATATATTGCAGTGGGGGCATGCAAATCACACTAATACTATATATTTACAGGCCAAATAGAAAAAGCCCACCGAAAGCCTTAAATACCTAAAACACTACTATTAGATAGTGATAAGATATGTTCAGATATTTGGCAAATCTTCTTGGAAGAAGAAAACAGACCCCTGAGATAGCTGGCACATCATGCGTGTTGGAGTTTGATAATCCTGAAGGGGAGCCTGGTGAATATAAAGGCCCTTTTAACACAAAAAAATATTTTGATCTTTTGAAAGACCACTTTGAAGGGCAGACAAAAAGACCTAATATATCTTTTAGCGATGGAGAAAAACATCATTATCTTGATGGAAGTTCTGTAACTGGAGATGTTATTGATACTGACCCGCCAGGCACACTGGCTTGTTTTGGCCATAACTACCAAAAAGAAGATTCATGGGTGTGCGAGGGCTGTCTGTTTTACAGAACACATCAAAAAGCCCCGGAATAAACTCAATTAAAAATTTGTAAATAATACTTATGGATGGAGTGAAAATTAGAGAGTATAGAAATGGTTTTGAGCTTAGATACATGAAACTCCCTCTCCATAATATAATGGGCAGCCTTGTTGTGAATGTTGGCGCTGGATATGAATTGTCTCATGAATGCGGTGTTTCTCATTATGTAGAGCACACTGTTATGAGAGGAGGAACTTCAAAAATATCCCCGGAGGAGGCAGAGACAATAACTTCATTATTAGGCAAGTCAAATGCCTATACTTCTGTTAATAAAACTTCATATGATGGAAAATTCTTGCCTGAAGATCTTGATACTTATTTAGATTTTGTAAGCGATATAACACGAGACGCGCAATTTCACCCTAATGTTGTTGAGGAGGAGAGAAATGGGATTCTTTCTGAACGTGGAGGGTATGCGAACAACCCCGGAGAACTTATTGTAGAAGCTCTATATAATACCATGTATTCTATAAGTCCATTCAGGAGAAATTCTAGACTATCTCTTACTGGCCCAGAAGATAATATTAGACGCTTCACCCAAGAAGATCTTAAACAATATCATAGAAAATGGACAAACAGAGCTAACATGACTCTCTATCTTATGGGTCCATTACCTGATGATATTGAGGATAAGATTGCTGAATATTTTGGGCAGGAAGATGCTCCTTTTGAACAGTTCAGATATGAGAAAGAGCAGGGGTTTGCCGGAGTAAAAAGAGTGGGAATTACAAGAAAAGGCGCTCAAAGAACAACTGTTGTTATGGCGTGGCATGGCCCTCCGAAAGAACAGCATGATTTATTTTTAAGAGTGGACTTTATGAAGGATATGCTTAGAGGAGATTTTACCTCTGGGCTTTTAAGAGAACTTAGGGTTAAGAGAGGGCTTATTTATGGTATTGATTCAGGTTATGCAAGTGAATTTGGTGAGGGATTGTTTTTTGTTGCAACTGATGTGCACCCTGGAAAAGAATCTGAAATAGAGGAGGCTGTTATTAATTATATTTCTAGATTACAGGGAGGCGATATTGATAAGGCCTTTTTTGAAAGACAAAAAAGAAGGGAGAGATTTTTCTATGGCAGTGCTCTGGATTATCCAAAACGATTATTTTCTATGATTAGAGAAGAGAAAGAAACCGGCGTTGGCCCGGAAAGAATTCTGAAAATGGTTGAGGGATTTCAATTAAAAGATGTTGAAGAAGGTGCTCAGCATATTGATAAAAATAGATATCTATTCTTTACAGAATCCCCTGAATAATAAAAAGAATAATTAAAAAGCCCCAGAATAAGCGCGCCTAAAGCCCACTGACCTTGTAAGGTCTCTAAATTTATTTTTCCAAGTTTGATAAATTCCTGTTTCTCCGAAAAGGTAATCGCTTATTGAGGCAGCAGCGCCTTCTATATATTTGCGCGCCTCTTCCCAGCCGAACTTGTTTACGTATCTGTCTATAATACCCTCCCTTTCCTGAAGAGTGTGAAACTTCTCCTCTCCTATAACTCTTTCAGGATTAGGGGGCTTTAATCTGTACTTGGAGAGCATTTCCCTTTTCTTCCCCCCAATTTCAGGGAATATAGAGACATCGTACAGCTCTTCATTTGTGCCTATTAGTTTTGCCCCAAAGGTCTGAGCTATAGGCCTCAGATAAAATCTTATTGTGTTCTTTGTTCTTTCAATAAAAAGGCCAAATTTAGTAGGGAAGTCAACAATTCTCATTCTTACATTGCCAAGATAGGGATACGCGCCTTCCAGTCTATGATACCAGTCATACAGCTTCCTTACTACTGGTTTTGTATATTTCTTTAGTATGGATTCATAATTCTCATAAATCATTTCAGGCTCTCTAATTTCAGGAATAGCAGAATGCGGCTGCCTTAACTCCGGTTCCGAATACAGGCCTTTAAGCGCGTCCATACTGATAATGCGGAGGAAAGCTATAAAAAGCTTAATAAGCTTTGGCTGATTGTCAAATCAAACATTTATAATTAATAAAGCATAGTCTTAATTCATGGGATTCATAGAGGACTATTATATCAAGCCTTTGCTGGCAAATGGTTTTTTTAATCCTGTGAATACAATAACATACGGCCTTCTTTTGATAGCGGGTTTTGTGCTTGTTTACAAGCTACTGAAAAGGCTGCACGTGACAATTGACAACAGGCTCATGCTGGCCATACTGCCATTTGTTTTCTTCGCATCCGCGACGCGCGCTTTGAGGGATTTTATTTATAATAATATCAGGCCTGAAAATTATCCTGCTTTTTTTGAGGATTTAAATGTGAATTATTCTACGGTCGCTGGGGAGGCCTATAATTATATTATTAATATTGTGCCAGTCCACTCTCTGGCAGGATTAGAGGCATGGATTCTGGCCTTGTTCCCGACTCCAGGAAGCTATCTTTTAACTTTTATAATAGCTCTTGTAACATTACTAATATCTCTTGTAATACAAAAATATTCAAAAATTAAATACTGGAAAATAATGTTCATACTGGGAATTATTTATTCTTTGTGGACAATTATACTTCTCCCTATAAGCTTTTTACAACCGCTAACTATAATTGTTCCTATTTTTATTGGATGGATTGTTGTATTATACGGATTCAGCTACTTGTTAAGAACACAATGGTTTACAAAAAAATTCCCAAACAATTTCTTTACAAAGGCCCTCACATATGAAAACACAGGCATACTGAACGCGCACATGCTTGACGCCACTGCCACATTCACGGCCTTAACATATTTCGGTTTTATTGAGCAGCATGTTGTTCCGAGGCTGTTTATACCATTAGGGGGCCCTGCTGTGATGTTTGTACTGAAATTAGTTGTTATAGTGCCTGTTTTGTATGTTATTGATCAGCACAAAGGGGATCCAAACTTTAAGAATTTGCTTAAGATTGCTGTGCTTATACTCGGGCTTGCGCCTGCATTGAGGGATATAATAACATTGCTGTTGGTTTCTACTTAGAAAAGTTATTCAGACTCATGAAAATCCTCTTTAAATTTCCTTATATCTCCCTCTGATACACTTCTTATATTTCTAGGTACCACATCAAGGAAAACATCAGTGTAAGAGGAGCTTACCTGTATGTAAGTTATAGGTACGCCATCGTCTAATCCGCACAGCCCAAGTTTGTTTGTTTTTAAATCTCTTACTGCGCAGGCATAATCAGAATCCCATTCATTTGTAGGGAAGAATTCCCCTGACTCTTTGACAACATTTCCATTAACATCCATCTGGACAGCATGCACAACAAAATATCTTCCAACAGGCCTGTCAGGCAGATTGTGAGTACCATCACCACCAAAGCTTCCAGAATAATCCCTGTCCCTTACAAACCTACCATCACGCGTTACTTTATACACTTTTAGCTTATTATCAAAGCTCCTGATTATGCTTCCATCATCATTTATTGTTTCAGAGAAGAATACATCACGCCCATATGGTGTCTTCCTGTATTTCTCCCTCCACGCAACCCTCTCCCCATCAAATTGCTCAGAAAACCACACTTTTTCTTCCCCAGAAGAGCGTACTCTTCCTATGAATTCCCCTCTCCTTGAGAAAAAATATCTGAAATCTGTCTCCCTGTCTATCAATGCATAATATGTGCCAGCCACATAGCCTGGGAAAGGAAAGCTCTCTGTCCCATATACCATGGGGTGTGTCATCTCAAAACCCGAAGCGTCTATATTTAGCTGATCTTTTAATGTTTTCTTCATTTTGTCTTCTAATGTGGGCAGCTTTGCCTCTTGCTGAGTTACTTGCGAACTTACAGGGCTTACATTGTAAGGCTCTCTATTTGTCTGATAAGAATCCTTATCCCCACACCCAATTACACCAAGAGACAGTGCTATCCCTAACCCTGCCAGAGGTGCTCTTCTCAGATTAGATAAATATTTTATTGACATTAATATCACTACTAAATAGTTACATATAAATGTTTATAAAGCTTTCTGCAGCTATTCCCAGCTTATCCACAAAAGGACAGCAAAGCTAATGGCCTTTATCACTTCCAATATCATGGCCGCTGTTTCAGCCTGAACAGACGAATACATGACCATGCTCGTGTCAAAATACAGGCCCAAAGCACTGTGAACAAGAAAGACAAAAGCAAACAGCATAAGGCCTATTGTATATTTGGATCTCATTTTTCTATAGTTCTGGCCGTATATGTAAAGAAGGCCTAATGTGAGTATCATATTCACAACATGCAATGCCATGCTTACAGGCTCAGCCATATTAAATCATTCCTTGTGGTATTTATCTAGTTTTTCTCACTTTCATTCTCAGCTCCTCGGTTATTTCTCTTATAAGGTTTTTATTGCTTTTGAGAATATTTGAGTGGCCAAAGGTTCTCTTATATCTCTTATTAGAGCCCACTATAAGTCCTGCTTTTTCCAGGACCCTCAGGTGATATTCTATCGTCTTGTAGTCAAGGCCAACATCTTTTGCTATCTCGTTTGTTGCATGAACCTTATCCTCCAGCATGAGAAGTATATGCAGCCTTACTGCACCTCCCCTTGTACCAGCCACTGAAAGTTTGATTACTCTTTTTAGAACTTTAATGGAAGGTGGTAGCATACTAAGATTTATTATTTATTTTTTAAAAGCAGATAGGAAAAACAAAACAAATTGAGAAAACCTATATATACCCAGTTTTTTCCAATATTCAATATGAAATTATTCTCTTTCATCCCGATAGCCTTGCTTTCAGCAGTAATTCTTGTATCGGGCTGCACAACCCAGCAGACAGGAACCACAACACAGACAGGAGACAAGTTACTGGAAGATGGGACAATAGTAAAACCTGATGGCACAATGGTGAAGCCGGACGGGACTATAGTCAAACCTGATGGGACCATGATATATCCTAACGGAACTATGATAGAAAGTGAATCTATGGACAAACCAGTAAGCAGCGGTTCCACAATGGAATACAATGGCCAGGTCATTGCAGGGACAACAGCCCCACTGCTGGATTTTAAGAAAGCAGACTATGACAAGGCTTTGCAGACAGACGACCTTATTGTCCTATACTTTTATGCAGACTGGTGCCCTATATGCAGGGCAGAAGTGCCGCATTTGTATGGAGCATTTAATGACTTAAATACAGACAAAGTTACAGGTTTCAGGGTTAACTTTAATGACGGTGCCACTGACCAGGATGAGATGAATCTTGCAAGGCAGTTTGGCGTTCCATACCAGCACACAAAGGTTTTCCTTAAAAACGGCCAGCAGATACTAAAATCCCCAGAGACTTGGGACAAATCAAGATATCTTACCGAGATAAATAATGCGATAAGCTGATATGATTTTTCACGAGTTCAAGCAGAATTTAGTGATAAAAACAAAAAATAATAAACAAACCATGAACAAGAGGACAGTAATTTTCCTGAATTCAGTGGCTTTTGTCTTAGGTTTTTCTTTAATATTTTCCTTAGTGGGCGTGCTTCTTCAGACGCTTTTGTCAAATGTGGCCTTTGATGTTGTTAATGGATTAAGGATTATAGGAGGAATTGTAATTATCTTTTTTGGCATTTTCCTTATAGCATCCCTGAAATACAGTATTCCATTCCTGATGAGAGAGCATAAGCTAAAGGCCAGAAGGTTCAGCAATTCTTATATCTCCTCATTTATTTTCGGCGTTGCCTTTGCAGTTGGCTGGACACCATGTGTTGGAGCGATATTAGGCTCTATATACACTCTTGCAGCCACAGCTCCAGGAAGCGGGTTTCTCTTATTGCTTGCCTATTCTTTAGGAATAGGAATACCTTTCATGATCGTAGGCGCATTTACTTCCAGGTTTTCTGGATTCTTGGAAAGATCCCAGGGGGTTTTAAAATATTTCAATATCATAGGTGGTCTGTTTTTGATAGCAATGGGATTCCTTGTACTGTTTAATTATATTGGAATAATAGCAAGCTTCTTTGTCTCCACAGAAGGCGCAATCACAGTTACAGGCCAGCTTAATTTCCTGATAGCTTTCCTGGCAGGAATAATAACCTTCCTGTCTCCATGCATATTACCGCTAATACCCGCATTCCTCTCATACATAGCCGGTACAACTGCAATAGAGATTAAAAAACCAGAGAAATCAGCATGAGAATAGAACTTGTTGTTTTTGGTATTATTGCACTGTTTGTTGTAGGCATGACATTTTTGGTTAATGTCCCAGTTGTAGAAATGATATCTGCTCTCCCTAATCTTGGCAAAGCCCCTGAGCTTGCAGGGATAACAGGATGGATAAATTCAGAGCCGCTAAAAATTGAGGGGTTAAGAGGAAAAGTTGTACTTATAGATTTCTGGACATACAGCTGCATTAACTGCATTAGAACACTGCCTTACATCACCAGCTGGCATGAGAAATACTCGGGCAAGGGCCTTGTGATTATAGGTGTGCACACGCCTGAATTTGAATTCGAAAAGTATTATAACAATGTTCTGGACGCCGTTGAAAGATACGGGATAAAATATGCTGTTGCTCAGGACAACAATTATGAGACATGGCGCGCCTATAAGAACAACTATTGGCCAAGAAAATACCTTATAGACAAAGACGGCAACATAAGGTTTGATCACATAGGTGAGGGCGCCTACCAGGAGACAGAAAAAGCAATACAGGATCTGCTGGGAGAGATTAATTCAGGCATTTCCACCCAAACAACCCCAATTTCCACCGACACAGATTATTCCAGAATAGGAACACCTGAATTATACTTAGGATACTCCTTTGCGCGCGCACCTCTGGGAAATCCTGAAGGTTTTTCCCCTGGAAATATGGTGGATTACAAGGAAATACAGCCCACTGCTCCAAACATAATATATCTTTCAGGAAAATGGAAGAACGAGGCTGACAGGATTATTTCTGTTGGAAACCCTAAACTTTTCCTTATTTACAAGGCCAAGAAAGTAAACATAGTGGCAGGAGGCAATTCCAGGATAAAAATCCTTCTTGATGGAAAGCCCCTTGAGCAAAGCTCATTAGGTGAAGACACAAAACTAGAGAACGGAAACCCCATAGTAATAATAGACAGCCAAAGGCTGTACAATATAGTTTCAGCCCCTGATTATGGTTCTCATACACTTGAAATACAGGCAGAAGCAGGGTTTGAGCTGTACACATTCACTTTTGGGTAAATTTCAGGGCTAGTTTAACCTGTATCTTTTAATTGCTTTAATATCAGATTTTTTACAGTTAAAACTCTTAAGCTAATACTTTCTTATTTTTTGCCTGCGCTTCCGGAAAAGATTCCGCCCAGAATAAATGTCAGGCCTGTTACTATTCCAAAATGCAGGTATGCATTAGGCCCTGCATTTCCCACAAATGTGATTGCGGAGAACAGCCATATCAGGCCTATTACCTGTGCCATACCCATTTTCATTTCATGGCCTGTAACAAACATAGCAGCCCCGAACAGCACAAGCCAGAGGGCCAGTATGAACGGCACCACCATGGAGAAATCAAAGCCAGCAGGCAGGACTGCACCCAAAACATTTGGAGGCACAAAAGAGGCTATTATTGAGACTATTATCAGGAACACAACCACAAAATTCCACATCTGCTTGTTCTCAGCTGGCGGATTCGGCATTATACCTTTTCCAATAATCCATGTTAGTATTACAAAAATAATTGCGCCCACAAAAAGCGCAGGAGGGCCTAGAGAAGAAAAATATCCTGCCTGAAAGGCCCAGAATACAAGCAATATTACAATACCCAGCACAAATTGTCTAGCATCCATTAAATCTATTTAATAATTGCCTTAGGTGGTATATAAATGGATAGTAAGGCCTGAAAACCAGAAATTATCCAGAAAATTAGTATAATATTAATAATTGGTTGAGGAAGCTTAAATAGCTTTGGATTTTGTTACGTTGATTGTGATAGAATTTTTCCTAAAGAATTAAAAGCCCCAGAGGGGAGTTTCACACCACTTTTTTATTTTTATGGAAGGCGTAACGAGCGACGAGCGGAGCGAGGAAGCGAGTAGCCTCCTTTTTGCTCCACCGCTCGCACTGTTGCGAAGCAACAGGCGCTCCCTGCGAACTTTCGTTCGCAGTGGGTTTTTGAAAAAAGCGGTGTCTTGAACCCCCGACCTGCTGATATCCAGACTTTTATGCATGGGTTACCGATCATCCCGGCAGATTCCCGACCTTCTCCAATTGCACATAGTCGGGTTTCATCTTTCGGTCTCTATATCAGTCTACAAGTCAGCTGCTCTACCGTTCAGCCTGAAGCCTTCATGTTTTTGGGTGAGCCTTAGCCTTTTGAGGAAGGCCTTGGCCTCCTGTAAAAAGGCTCAGGTGACTGAGCTACTGAGGCACAGGAAGGCGTAACCGAACTCTAACTATCTGACTTTAACCAATTTTTCCAAGTCAGAATGCTGGAGTGAGGTAGCCTCCCTTTTGGGTGAAGCCTTTTATTGAAAAAGGCTTCAGCTATTGAGGCTTTTTATAATCTTATAACTTATTTTAAATTTTCTTTTACTTAAACTTTTAACCTTTTCATTAGATTATCAATCTTCTCAAACAACTCCCTTTTTACGCCCTCATTTGTGACAGAGAAATCAGCCATCCTCATTGTGCGGCCTATTATTTTTTCAGTAGGCTCGTCTTCCAGATTTAGGAACTCCTTGAAAGTTAAATCCCTTCCGCCCACTGTTTTTCTCTTAATATGATACAGCTCCAGAGTTCTTTGATATCTTATTTTCAAGTCGCATTTTACTGCGAGCAGTTTGAAACTATAATTGAACTTGTTTCTCAAATAATTCACCTCTTCTGGAAATCTTATTCCTGCAATCACATAATTATGGCCTATGTCAATTTTAGCGGCCAAAAGCCTTATAAGAGCATCCTTTCCGCCTTGTTTTTTTCTAATCTCCATTCCTAAATTTATCAGGTTTTTTCTCACAACAGCTTTATGCTTTTCAGTAAGCATTGGCGCGAGCAAGTCTTTTGTAAAATCAAGATGGATAAAGCCGTATTTCTTGGCCAAATACTCTGCCACGCTGCTTTTCCCGCTTACAGCCTTTCCTGTAACCCCAAGCACTAACATATTGAATTTATATTTAATTCTCTATAATTAAAAGAGAGGTGCACATGCCATTTCATTCAGGTGTGACAGGCCTGCTTTCAGGAATTGCAGCAAGCTTGCTGGAAATAAACCCCTTGTTCCTTTTGGCAGGCTTTATAATATTCCTTGTAATTGTTTTTTATGTGGTCAAGACTGTGATAAAAACAACCATTGTCGGCGTGTTTTCTGTTTTCCTGCTGGTGCTTGCAAATTTCCTTGGGGTTGATGTTCCTATAACACTGCAGACAATAATAATGACTGCCACTTTAGGAATTGCAATTTACATAATCCTAGGTTATGTGGAACTAGGATTTAAGATATTAAAGGCAGCAACATATCCTGTGAGAAAAGCGCTTCAAAGGAAGCCTAAAGAAAAAGAAAGCAAATAGCCTATTAGAAATTTTTATTATTTTTTATAATAATTATAGTTTTATAACTTTGAATTTTCCAATAAAAATAATATTTTAATAAAATTAGAATGAAAAAGAATAAAATTATCCGGTGGTTCCTGTAACTGAGATAAATATATACAATATCACATTATGCGGCGAATAAAACCTGTCCCCGGAAACCAGATAATTTGCCACAAAAATATTTGCTGCCTGAGTTGGCCTTGTACCAACACAAACCTCATTTGTATCGCATATCTGCACTGTGTGATTAAACCCCGGGAGATCTATTTGGCTATTAAGGCCTTCAGGATCCTCATTTTCCACATAACTCCTTAGTATTCCCTGTTCATCCAGGCCTTTCAGTATTTCATACCCCTTTTTGCTAATATCTACAGGAGCGCCCCTTAACAGAGTTGTTCCTATGGCAACCAGGAAAAAAATAAGTATGACCACAGCAATTATTGCCTCCACAGTGTACCAAAAGCCGCGCATATAAAACTATTTTAACCTGTTCTCTTATAAGTATTATATAGAGAGCTCCAATTAGATTATGGGATTAAATATATTCAAAAAATTCAGGACTTCTTCAGAGGAAAAACCTGCATTAGCTGAAGATAGTTTTGATCCGGAAAAAGCTATAAGAACAATAATCTCCGGCATTACAAAATATTATTTTAGAGCTAAGTATAGCAATAGGGGTAGCTGGAGAGCAGACTTAAGTAATGAAATAGAATCAGCTTACGATCTAATGAAGACCGGTATAGATAGGAGAACCATACATGATCGAGTAGCTGAGGAATTATTAAGCGACCGTGATGTCTTTAGGAAAAGAGATATTTTGCATTACATTTTACATGAAGCAGAAACGGAATATCAGTCAAGGCATGGAAGAGAATATGCGCGCCTCTCAACATCTCATGCGTATTTATAGCACTCTTTTTTCTCATTTTGGCAGGCAAAAATGGTGGCCTGCTTCTGGAGGATTCAAGCCGGCTGAATGGGAGATTTGTGTCGGTGCAATTCTCACACAGAATACAAGCTGGAACAATGTGGAAAAGGCGCTTGCAAATTTGAAAAAAGAAAGAATAATTGCACCTGAAGATATAATAAATATAGAAATAAAAAAACTTGAAGAATTAATAAGACCAAGCGGATTTTTTTCTCAAAAAACAAAAAGGCTTAAGGAATTTGCAAAATTTGTTTTGAGTTTTGAAAATTTTGAAAAATTCAAAGAAAAAGTCACAAGAGAGAAATTGCTTGCAGTAAAAGGCATAGGGCCAGAGACAGCGGATTCTATTTTGCTTTATGCATGTGGGAGGCCTGTTTTTGTTGTGGATGCATATGCAAAAAGAATTTTTTATAGGTTAGGGATAATTGAAAATAATTTGAATTATGAGGATATAAAAAACTTTTTTGAAAAAAATTTGCCAAGAGATACAAAACTTTACAATGAATTTCATGCGCTTATTGTGGGGCACGGCAAAACCATTTGCAAAAAGGAGCCTCTTTGCTCGCAATGCACTTTGGAGAAAATGTGCGAAAAAAGAGGCGTTGCTTAATCAGCTTTTTATTCTGGCATATTAACTATATATCATGGATATGAATAACCTGGAACGCGGTTTGCAGAAAATGAGAGAATTCACGCAAAAGAATA
>Ga0213870_1001076_pt1 | contig 12537 bp, 16 predicted proteins | sample WICALVC2017_Meta_FD_160119 | JGI IMG/M metagenome (GOLD analysis project Ga0213870, IMG submission 160119) | Freshwater microbial communities from subterranean cave lake in Wind Cave National Park, South Dakota, United States - WICALVC2017 | ecosystem: Environmental > Aquatic > Deep subsurface >... | reverse complement strand
CTACAGGCTGAACGGTCTATCTTATCAATCTGTGACACACTATCAATCAATGCTCCAATATCATTGTTTTCTACTACAAACCCTGTCTTTCCATCTACTACTACCTCAGGAATCGCGCCATTGCCAAAGGCTACGACCGGCGTCCCACACGCCATTGCCTCTATCATTACCAATCCAAAGGGTTCCTCCCAGAGAATCGGGAAGATAAACGCGTAGGCTTTCTGGTAAAGTGAAAGTTTTTCTTCAAAAGAGAGTTCTCCTTTCCAGACAATCTGTTTTCCATCAATATCGCGGGAGATTTCCAAAAAGTAGTCCTCATCCCGGACTTTTCCTGCCAGCACAAGCTTCATACCCAACTTTTTGGCAACCGCAATCGCTGCGCCTTGATTCTTATGCCTTCCAATGGTACCCATCATCAGAAGATAGTAGTCGCTTCTCTTCCCCAGCGCATAGGGAATGGGCGCATACCGATTGGTATCTACTCCGTTGTAGACAGTTTCCAGATAATTCAAATCAGGAAAGTCTTTGCGCTGATTGTTTGAGATAGATATAAGTGGGGTTTGATATGTCTTAAAAAATGCCGCAAGTTCTTTGAATAATGGCAAATGGAGGACGGTGGCATATTTTTTCCCTAGAAGTTTCGCAAGGGGTGCAAATACTGTCTCACCTCGCATGTTGTTGAGAATTACATCAAAGCGGTCTTTGTGTTCTATAAGCTTGTAGGACACATCGGCTAAATAGGTAGTCTCTTTGCGAAGTGCTCGTGAGGATTCCTTCAAGGCCTCGCCTTGCAGGTTCGCAAGGCGAGGCCTTGCGAATTCATGCGATCCGGCAACGGTATCTCCTCCTCCCACTTCTACCAATTGGTAGGAATCTGGTTGGGAGCCCTTTGCAGCAAAGAGAATAACCTCGTGTCCACGAGCCGCTAACACTTTCGCCTGATGATAGGCAATCCACTCCGTACCGCCCTGCATTGGGGGCGGAACAGGAAGGGCGACGGAACCAAGAATAGCTATACGCATTATCGTATTAAGTATAAAGTATTAAGAAGAAAGTATAAAGGCAAGTATATGCAATGATAGCGCTGATGCGAGCATGTGAAAATTTTCGCAGAACGCATATGGAGCCATGTAACAAGGTTGGTAATAATAAGAGTGAATAATCTTATAGAGTGAATATGGACTGTTCTCTCCCGGAATACAACTGATTTGCGATCAAGAAAATTTTTACTGCGAGCACAATCAGCGCGGAATTCTATTTTACGTGGTTTTTATTTTTAGGGAAATAGGCAAACCTCATATACATGAGGATAAACCGGTGGGCTATCGCATCCCAGGAAAATTTATCTTCCACGATTTTTCTGGCATTCTCCCCCATTTTGATCCGTTTTTCATCATTTGAGAGAAGAAGGTTCACTTTCTGGGCAATCTCTGTTGCATTTCGGGGACGCACGAAATAACCGTTGACAGCGTCTTTGACGGCCAATGGAATTCCCCCCTTGCGGGTGACCACCACTGGCGTCTTGGATGCCATCGCCTCCAGAATCACCAAACCCAACGGCTCATCCCAGACGGAAGGCGCCACAAAAACATCTGCCCTGTTGTAGAATTTATTGAGCTCGTTACTTGTACCCAGATGTCCGATAAACTGTACGTTGTTAAGTCCCATGTCTTTGGTGCGTTTCTCCAGATTTTCTCTTTCCGGTCCTTCGCCCAAAACGACGATTTGTGCATCAATTTTTTTGGCAGCCTGGACAAGGTAACGCACACCTTTGTATTGGGTAAGCTTCCCTGCAAACATGACAACTTTTTTTCCTTTTAGTCCATACTTGTCGTCCAAATCAGAAGTCTCAAGATTGGGATTAAATTTCTTTGCATCCACTCCTCCGGGAATTACCCTCACCTGATTTCTGAATTCATCCCCAAAAATTTTAAACAGCCAGTCTTTCGTCCAGAAAGAATTGGGCACAATACGGCGGGCTTTCCGCAGCGCATCCGCGGTGAGAGCCAGGTAACGCTTGTCTCGGCCGACAGTAGGCAATTCAGAACCGTGTATGGTAATGATATACGGCGTCTGATAGGTATTTTTTATGACACGCGCAGCCCAGGAGAGGGGGAAGGCATGCTGCACATGGATGATGTTGGGTTGGAATTTCTCGACTGCATCGGTGATAGATGACAAGTAGTCTTGATAGAGTGTGATGATATCGCGGTTTGAAATCTGTGTGAAGAGTTTACATCCCGGCCATTCTGGATGGCCGGTGAATGCCACAGGGAAACTCATCTTGAGCCGATACATCTGGACGTTGGGTACCGGCCGATCCTCTGGCGCGACCATTGCGACCTTGAAATGCCGACCTACTTCTGATGCCAAGTAGCGGGCATAGGTCCCCGATCCCGAACCCCAGAGGGGAAATAATTGTAGATAGAGAATTCTCACAACGCGGCTATTGTATCGGTTGCAAGTGTTGTTTGCAATGGGAGATTCAGCCCGACATAACAGGCCATATAATGACTAATCACTGAGACTTCCTTTCGCAAAAAATAGTTTTGTCAGTTTGTCCATATGGACAAATAAACAAATTTATTTTCTGAGATCTTTGATCTAATGAGGTTGTGGTTTTGAAGAAGGATACACTTGAGGATGTCCACCAATAGCGAGAAACCTGACAGTATTTTTCCCGATCCATTCGTAGACTATCCTAATATCATCCGTAATTGAAAATGCCCATTTCCCTTCTAGAGTTTTTGTGAGTTGATGATTATCCAAACGCGTATCATTGGGATTTTTCTGAAACCGTAACACACATTGGTCTACAGTGGATTGCAAATCTGGTTTCCCAAGTAGAAGCTTTTTAAATAGCTCGCGATACTCTCTGGCGTAACTTATTTTTACCATGTGTTTTGGGAGCATGCTTTAACACAAACTCGCTAAATGGCGTCTTTCCATCCCATACTACATCATTTTTCCTCGGTTCGGCAGCCGATTTGAGCACTTCCGCTTCAAACTCCGGCGTGAATCCGTTTTCGGTGAGGCGTGGATACAGATCGCGCCGAAGGGCAGCGCGAATGTATTCACTGATGGATGCAAAACCACGTTTGACAAGTACCTTCTTGGCATCCACCAGCATAAACTTGGGAAGCGAGATATTGATCGTCGTGTTCATAATACAAATATTGTATCTCTTCCATACAATCTTTGTCAATAAACGGTGATTGACAGATTATTAATGATGTAGTATTATTACATCATTATGAGAACGATTCCTTACGCAACTGACGAGGATGAAACGGTACGTACGCAGATTACGCTTACCACATCGCTGAAAAAAGCAATTGAGGAAAAGGCCACAAAGTCTGGACAGTCGCTTTCCGAATACCTCAGACGTGCTGCATCGCTCTCAATACTTTTGGACGAGCAGGAGAGGGAAAACCTCACTGAACTTGCGCAAATTGCTATTGGGAGTGTGGATCTGAAAAACCACCCGCAATGGAGCAATAAAACCAAAGTAACACGCTGGGTGAAAACAATGAGGAGTGAATGGCAATGAAACTAGTTCTGCCTGATACCAACATCCTCATTTTAGCTCTTTCAAACCAAAAACCGTACTCTTCATTTTTGTCTTCCTGGATTATAGATAAACAACTTATCTTTTCTTCCGTTGTAGTGGCTGAATTTTTATCGGGAGCAACAGATGAGGAAGAAAAGGTCTTTTTGAGCCTTCTCAAGCCCTTCCCTATCATACCGGTGGATCTTACTGTCGCTCAATTGGGTGCATACTATCGCAAAAAGTATCTTACACAAAAAACAAAACTTATGCTTCCTGACTGTCTTATCGCCGCAAGCTGCAAGGTCACCAAAGCCGCGCTTGCCACAGCCGACCCCAAAGATTTCCCCATCAAGGAAATCGAGGTTCTTCATCTCGACTCCAAAGTAACATAAACACATCATGCACTTTTAATCATCTGTCCTCTCGAACAAATTGAAAAGTTTATTCTATCACAAGGATGTATCAGGCATGAAGAATGTCCCAGAAGAAGCGAGCGCCGAGGAGTTGGCGCTTGAGGCGGTAGGGCTCCCTGATGAGACGAAATAGCCATTCGAGTCCCCTATCCCGCATCCATTTCGGAGCTCTGGGAATGCGCCCTGCAAGGTAATCGAAGGCGCCCCCAACGGCCATTAGCACGAGGGGACGATGATTGATGGTTAATGATTGATGGTTAATGATTGCATCTATCAAAAATTCTTGTTTCGGAAAACCGAACCCAACAAATATTATGGAAGTATTTGACCGTCGAATTTGGACTATCAGTTTTTCTACAAACTGCTTTATATCTTTTTTATTTGACCATTGACCATTGACCATTGACCATTGAATTTCCAGTCCATCAATCGCCCACCCTTTCAAATTTTTATACTTCTTCTGTAAGCACTCCAGTGCTTCGACTGCTACCCCTCTCCTTCCTCCTATAAGTCCTACTGTATAGCCTTTTCTTGACGCGACGCTTACGAGTTCTTGGACGAACTCAACCCCCGCAATACGCTCTACATTGACGCTTTTCAGTTTCTTACACGCCCACACGACTCCCGCTCCATCAGGAAGATTGATTTGGGCTGATCTGACAGTCCGTTTAAAATCTGGCATTTTTTGAGCGTATGCGATAATTTCTGGATTCGGCGTGTAGATCACCAATGGTTTAATACTCTTTTTTTGGAATTTGGAATTTGGAATTTGGAATTTGGAAAGATACTTATCTATATACTCTAGGATTAATTCCTTAGAGTCTGTAGTAATTGGTATTCCAAAAATTTCTTGCGCATTTAGACCCATATTATTTATATATATGCTTTTTATTAAGAATTCTACTTAGTATATTTTGCATTATTGAACACATTTCATACACTGTTGTATACATTATTGTACCATGCATTAATCCGATTTTATATTCATTCTTATTATTGACAACAGAGATGTTGAGGATTGCACTATAAAGTCTATATCAATTTCACCTCTGAGTACATGCGAAGAATTATCTGTTATCACTTTATATATACTATATAGGACTTTTCTTCAGCGACGAGCAATGCTTCGTTTGTAGAGGTCAATATTTTCAAGTGCAACACCGGTCCCGCGGACAACGCACAGAAGCGGATCTTCAGCGACATGAGCAGGTACACCGGTAGATTGGATAATCAGCCGGTCAAAATTGCGAAGAAGCGACGTACCTCCAGAGAGTACGATTCCTTTGTCAATTATATCTGATGCGAGTTCAGGCGGTGTATTTTCCAATACTCCCTTAATACAGTTGATGACGCTCTGAAGTGGTGCCGAAAGTGCTTGTGTGATCTCTGAGGTATCCACTTCCACCATTCTGGGTAATCCAGAGAGAGAGTCGCGACCCCGTACCTCCATTTTCAACCCCGCCCGTGCAGCAGGACCTGTAAGGGGCAGAGCACTTCCGATGCGAATTTTGACTTCCTCAGCCATCCGCTCTCCAATATAAAGGTTGTACTTTTTCTTGATAAGGGTTGCGATTGCTTCATCGAGTTTGTTACCAGCCACTCGAACCGAATTGTGAACGACAACTCCGCCAAGAGAAATAACTGCCGATTCGCATGAACCGCCTCCTATATCTACTATCATATTTCCCGATGGCTGAGCGATAGGGATTTTGGCGCCAATTGCCGCGGCAAGAGGTTCTTCAATAAGATATACGGCGCGGGCTCCTGCGGAAAGTGTCGCATCCATGACAGCTCTTCTCTCAACCTGCGTACATCCTGCAGGCACACACACCATCACCTCAGGTTTGAAGAATCTGCTCCTCCCGCAGACTTGATCTATAAAGTAACGAAGCATTGCCTCGGTCACCACATAGTCAGCAATGACACCGTCTTTGAGAGGCCGAGATGCCATAATGTTCCCGGGAGTTCTACCAAGCATCTCTTTAGCCTCGTTCCCCACTGCAACCACTCGATTATCATCGACAGAAATGGCAACCACGGTGGGTTCGTTGAGAACGACACCCTCACCAGCCAGATAGACGAGGCTGTTAGCAGTACCGAGGTCTATTCCTAAACGCTTAAATAACATATATTAGCGGCCTGCCCCGTAGACGCGCTCTTGCGACGCGTGCACGTAGAGCACGGGAGCAAGTAAGCGTTCTACCGGGGTACCGAGATCAATGCCGAGACGTTTGAAAAGCATAAAAGAAAAATAACCCAATAAATACCAATAAACCAAATATCCAATAAATGACAAATGTAAAAATGTTTGAATGATTTTTTTCATTCTCTCATTAGTTTATTTATTGGGTTATTAGATGATTGGGTTATTGGGTTATTACGGTATCATTGTACCCTTCCCGTGCTATAATTACAACGATTTTATGGTGAAAAGAATCCTCTCTATAATTCTTGCCGTTCTTATCATAATTCTTCTGGCGGGAGCGGTAATAGCCTACTCTCGCGGGTATCGGATCGATTTGGATAAAAAAACGCTCTCAACAACTGGTATACTCTCAGTAGCATCCTATCCTCAACAAGCCTCAATCATTTTGGATGGCAAGCTCACTTCAGTCACCAACGCCTCTCTCACTCTCTCCCCCGATTGGTACGATCTGCGAGTGAGCCGAGACGGATATCAAAACTGGGAAAAACGTGTACGAGTGCAAGGTGAAGTCGTGACACAAATTGATGCACTACTAATACCAACCAATCCTTCTTTGCGCGCTCTTACAACTTCTGGAATTTTAGCGCCTTCTCTTTCAGGAAGCGGCACGCAAGTAGCCTATATCGTGCCACAAGATGAAAGTATTCCAGCTACGGGTTCACCGCCCAAAACCGGTGTGTGGATCATAGAGCTTCGATCAAGCACGTTACCTCTTTCTGGACGCAGCCAACCTCGTCAAGTTTTTGCAACACGTACGGCATACGATTGGCCAAATAGTACACTGACCTGGTCGCCGGATGAACGAGCGCTCATGATCACGTTTATCAACCCCGATCGAATCGGGGTCAATCCAAAAGACAAAAATAAGCCAGTAAACCGTGCGCTTCTCATCTCACTGGTTGCCACTTCTGAGTCCATCCTATCAGGAACCGATGTGACTGCTACCTATAAAACAATTCTTTCTCAATGGAGCAAAGATCAAAAAGAAGAAAACGATGTGCAAATTGCGACTCTTCCTCCCATAGTATCAAATTTGTTAACAAACTCCGCAAGTCAGATACAATTTGCTCCCGATGACAAAAAGATTTTGTATGTTGCAACCGCATCTGCCACACTTGCCCCTGTGATCTCTCCTTCTCTAATTGGATCCAACTCGACACAAGAGTCTCGCACGATCACATCTGGAGCATATTATGTGTATGATCGCAAAGAAGACAAAAATTTTCTGATCACTGATGGCAAGACTTTGGCAAGTCCTACAACCATACGCTGGTATAGTGATGCAAAACATATAATACTGATAGAAAAAGATACTATCAATATCATTGACTACGATGGAACCAACAAACGCACTGTTTACGCAGGACCTTTTGAGAAAACGACTCTTTTCTCGTGGCCACAAGGAGGTAAAATTGTGATCACTACCAATCTCAACAACTCAAAGCAGCTACCCAATCTCTACGAAGTGGATTTGCGATAGAGAAAAAGTATCAAAAGTATCAGACGTATCAAAAGTATCAAAAGCTTTTGGTACTCCCTTTGATACCTTTATACATCCAGATCTGCCTCCGGACGAGCAAGAATAATCAGTCTCTTGAGTGTGGTCCCCGGTGGCCAGCATGTCTGAAGCGTCAGCTGTTGGTATGGAGTCGCCTGAGTAAGGAAACGGACTTCTGAGGGATCGACAATCAGCTTGTTGACTACTCGATAAATATAGCGTTTCCCTAGGTAAAACACATCGACTTCATCACCATTTTCCAATTCTTTCAGAAGGAAAAATATTGCGTTGTAACGTCCTACATTCCAGAAAGTATCGGTAGAGTGAGCAAAGAGAAATATATTGCCATCTATTCCTGGAAATACGGTGCCTAGTGCATGCGCAACACCTTTACCAAGTGCCGGCAAGTAGATAGTATCATCTCCTGCATCAATATTGGAGATGATCGGAGCATTGGCCCCAATTTTGGGAATAATGATGCCAAATTGTGAAGAGACGGGAGATAGAATTTCTATCTTGTCTCCTCCGGTAAGCTGGCCAAAAACGGTCTGCGTCGCCACTATGGTTGGAGTCGGCGTAATGGTTAATGGTTGATGTTTAATGATTGATGGAATCGGAGTCGGAGTATTGTTCATTGACCATTGACCATTATCCATCGCTACCGTGTAGCGGATATTTCTCATTTGGTTGACGCGATATTGCACCTCAAGAGCTAGTGCAGGGCCAAACGTCATTCCCATGCCATAAACGGAGAAAAGGAGGAAAAAATTTCCAATGGTACGGATGATGATGAAGCGAATTTTCTCGCGGGAGAGTTTCATTTTGGGCGGGACGTAAGAAATTTCTGAGGAAATTTCAACGTCCCAGCCACGTTTACCGCCGAAGGCGGTATTACGTGGCACCCCCACCCAGAGTCGAACTGGGAACCTTCCCGTTAGGACCGGGATGCTCTATCCTGCTTGAGCTATGGGGGCAAATTATATTCTACCGTATTTTACCATCTAGGTGGTAGAATACGTATACTTCGGGGTGTAGTTCACCGGAAGAACGAAACGTAATCCCGATTACATCGGGAAACGTTTCAGCCACGTTTATCGCCGAAGGCGATATTACGTGGCGCACGGTTCGGCCTGGCCGCCAAACCCAGGGTGTAGTTCAGTTGGTAGAACGCTACGTTCGGGACGTAGAGGTCGACGGTTCAAGTCCGTCCACCCTGACATTAGAATCTCTTTTGGCGAAACGAGAAATAGAGATTCTTATGTCCGCCAAAATTCGCTCTTTGCCTGTCCGCCTTTGGTGGAAGCCGCATTCTGTTTTATAATCAGAATAAGGCGAAAAGTATTGGCGGACAAGCAGACATGTCGAAGCCCGCCTTCGTCCCGATAAAATCGGGACTTCGGCGAGGCGAAGGTGGTGATAGAAAATGGCAGTAAAAAAAGCAAAACCTATCGGTGTAGTGACCCATTACTATGACCATATAAATGTTGCGGTACTCAAGCTCACCAAAGCTTTATCAGTTGGAGACAAAATCAAGTTTTTGGGACACGGAGTTGATTTCACTCAAGAAGTAGATTCCCTACAAATTGAGCATAAACCTATTGCGAAAGCTAAAAAAGGTGATTCCGTAGGCCTCAAAGTCAACCAGAAAGTCTCAGACAAGACCGAAGTGTATCTGGTGAAGTGATCGTTGACCGAGACATACATACGCTCTATGATAGATGAGAATGAAGAGAGTTCACCTCATCCTCACGGGCCTTTCGGCAACAATTATCCTTCTCTCACTCAATCGTCTCACGACAGCCACACTTGGCCATCTCCAACCGTTTGAATTCTTGCGCTGGCTCGACTTCAACGCGATGCTACCCATTCCTCTCCTCTCTGTTATCCTTTACTACCTTCTCAAGCGGGAAATCACCACAGAAACATCCCCATTTCTCAAAACCGGGCTCTACGCTTTCTACATGGTCCTACTAATAACTGGTATCTACTTATTCGGCGCCGGCTCCGGTACCCATGAGTTTGCCAACTATCTACATGCACGATTCTGTGATACACAAGTTCTCAATGAGACACTTTGTAATATTGTGATATACAACGACGACTCGTTTTCCCACTACGTCTATTACGCTGGGTTTATCCTTATGAATGTTGCCCTTATGCTGATTGAGTATTCTATGCCCCGCAAAAATCCTGCCAAGCGCAAAGATCTCTGGCTGATCGTCCCCAATGCACTTTTTATTGCCCTGGGTATTTTCGCAAATCTGGCGTTTGAGGAGATTGGCATCGACCTGTGGGTGTTTGGCTCCGTGATGGTCTTATCCTTAATTCTTCTTGCCAAACGTCAATGGAAATTTGGTGCTCTCCCGGTCACCTTCTACTTCGCCCTCTCCTACACAGTAGGAGTGGTAGGAACCCTCCTCTGGAAACTGAAGTAATTTAATATGAGCTAGCTAAAAGGGAAATTTTAATGCTGCCAATTGTTGGTACTGTTGATCAGATAGTCTTGAGGCTATAAAACCTCTATCTTCATATTGTGCCGACCACACACTCGCGTTATCAAGAATTATTGATCCAATTGGCATCACACTGAGCAATTCTTTGGTTAGTCGACGGGGGCCAAGATTGTTCACTTTCTCAGCAAGGTCGATAGATTCCTGTTTAGCATCAGCAATCAATGATTTTAACGTGGTAATATGTTTGGATCTCTCTTCTTCAATTGCTTTACCTAATTTAATCAACTCTTTACCAAATGTTGCATTTTTAGACAACGTTTCCATACCTGCAGCGGCTGAATGTATAAGAATAACGGAACGTCCATGCTGTAGCGGCACCGATACCAGTAAATGCTCCAGTGATGATTACCTGATATTTTGAAAAATGCTCAGTCTCCTGTACCGGTAGCATAATTGTTTCTGTTGGAAATACTGGTATTGTCCCTTCAGGAATTGGCATGAGGGCATTATACAATACGTATTGTCAGAATAATATATCTCTGGTATAAGTATGGTAGTATATCGCAAAGTCTAGAGAACAACTACAAAAGCAATGGGTGAACGAGAACAACAAGTCTATATAATTGGCCGGTCCGTCTTGATGCCCTATCAATCTCAACCAAACCTTTTGATCACTGATCCGAAAGATTTGGAATCAGTGATTTACGACCCGCAAGGATCACTAATAGGATTACTTCCTCCAGACCGATGTCAAACCCAGTATACTAATGAAGGTGGAGTGATCGGTAATTTTTTCTCAAAAGCGTCTGTTGACGGAAGAAATTTTCGAGATACATTTGCTCAATACAAGCCTTATCACTCATGGACACTTCCTAATCGGCTTTATACTTTCGGAGAAGCATTATCCACTATTGTAGCTCTTAAAGCGCTGGCATCGGCTGGCATTTCACCTGATCTCTTCGATGGTAACTCCGCTTGGATACCAAAACGTTCAAAAACCGGTACACCTCTGCGAGTTACGGTAGGTTTCAACAACAGTGTAGGTCCCATAGAAGTTTACGCACGAGGTGCGCAAGAAGGTGTTACTCGACATAATGCTGCTACTTTGGCAAGAAGTGGAATGTCAGGTTTTATCAATGTTGCAGTATTGGAAACCTTACACACACAAGGTCCGCCTCTTTATTCCCAGTCAGCCTGTACTACTGGACTCACGCTCTTACATGAGGCTGCAAGCAAACTGGCAAATGGAGAATCCGAGCTGGCTATTATAGGCGCATTCGAAGCAGCACCAAATACGACCTGGCTGTATTTATTCAATCAGCTCAGTGCATTTGCTCCTTACGAAACGTTCAAAAATAGACCACAAGACGCGCCTTCACCGTTTGCCAGGATACAGCATGGTCTCGCTTATTCTGAAGGTGCAGGCTGCTTTGTGTTGGCAACGACAAAGACTATACAGGAGTTAGGACTCAGTGAAAATAATATCCTCGTCAGGATTGCCGGCAGCAGTATAGGCCAAGATGAAGCAAGACTCAATAGCCCCTCTGATACAGATGAGGGAGTTCGTGTCGTTGGCGAAACACTCAAGCGAGCAGATATTCAACCAAAAAACTTGGACATAGCTGTGTTACACTCAACGGGAACTCCTGATGGAGAGGTTTATGACTGGACGGTAGCCAGACGTGTCTTTGGTCTACCTTTAAGAGACGTAAGTGACCTACCAGACGAACGCCATGAGAATTTACCTGACCTGACTCCTCCAAAATCACATAGTGGGCATACGTATGCACTTTCAGGTATCTTATCGGGAAATACAGTTATCGACGCAATGGGTCGTGACGAAATACCTCCCGCCCGTACACACATAGATACGGTACACGGGATGGCGGTCAATCCCGTACTTGGAGTATCGAAGCGAAGAAATGTAGATCATGGTCTAATCTTCGCTGACGGTATGGATGGGTCGATTGCTTCGGCGGTTTTTGAGAAACCTAAAATATTGTGATACCTTTGTAATTGCGTTTCACACATTGCCGAAAACTATCTTGGTCCTATCATCCCCTCGAGATTTGACCGACATAAAAAGAGTATATGAAGAGGTATACTATCAGTAGTTAGTATCGAGAATGTATCTATGGCCGAAAGAAAATCAGTGACCGAATACTGGGCTGAGTATGGGAAACTCACTGAGGCAGGAGGTGTTGTGGTGGGAGTAGCGATGATGGTTTTTGGTGCAATCGCAATACCTATTGCGCCTGTTGCTGTCCTTGCAGGTGGCATTGTTGCAGGGGGGAGTGCAGCGGCATATGCCACTGATGAATGGATTGAGCGATGGGCTAAGCGAAGGCGCAAGAGTAAAACCGTATATCAACGACAGCCCTCTGCCGCTTAGGTCTTTCCCTTACTTCCTATATAAT
>Ga0213870_1001075_pt1 | contig 12538 bp, 12 predicted proteins | sample WICALVC2017_Meta_FD_160119 | JGI IMG/M metagenome (GOLD analysis project Ga0213870, IMG submission 160119) | Freshwater microbial communities from subterranean cave lake in Wind Cave National Park, South Dakota, United States - WICALVC2017 | ecosystem: Environmental > Aquatic > Deep subsurface >... | reverse complement strand
CTCCCACCCCAACCCCCGGCGTGTTCACTGTCACTATCACTGTAAGCAATTCCGCCCCGGCTATTAACGAACTAGTTACAGTGACTGCTAACGTAAGCGGACCATTCATCCTTCCCGTTGCCTTTGATCTCGACTGTAATGGCGATGGAATATTCGAAGGAACAGGACCTGCGGTTTCGTCGTTACCCTTTACCTTTTCTAATACAATGTGCAACTATTCAACATCTGGTCAGCATACTATTACAGTTGAGGCAACTGATTCTTCTTCTCCTAACCAAACTGATTCAGGGACTACAACTGTGAATGTCTTTACTCCCACTCCTACCCCCATCCCCACCCCACAACTTGGACTACAGTGTTCGGCTCAAAATGCGCAAAACATATGCACAACTATAAATACAGCAATTGGGACAATTTCTGTTCAACCCGCTGCTTTTGTCTCAAGAATCATGTCGCTTCTTTTGGGCATATCAGGCGGGATTGCTGTTCTTCTTATAATACTAGCAGGCTACACACTTATGACCTCGCGCGACAAACCAGAAGCAATCCAAGACGCTCGCCAAAGACTCATGGCTGCAATTGCAGGGCTTCTGTTTATAGCGCTTGCATTGGTAATTCTTGAGGTTATTGGTTTTGATGTTTTACATATACCAGGGTTTGCACCATAAACGTAAATCCGAATACCAAAATCCCGAAACTAACTGATCAATTTTCAATTTGAAATTTAAAATTCGAAATGAAACCAAGTCAGACTTGGTGAAATCTAAATGAATAAATTTTCAAACAAATACGATTTGGAAGAAAGAACGGCTAAGTTTGGAGAAGACATTATTGAGCTTTGTAAAAAAGCACCGAAAAACGTAGTCACAATTCCCATTATTGGTCAACTAATAAGATCGGGAACAAGTATAGGAGCAAACTACTGCGAGGCAAACGGAGCGTCAAGCAAGAAAGATTTTAAAAATAAAATATTTATATGTAAAAAAGAGGCAAAAGAATCTAAATATTGGCTTAGGATGTTGTCAAAAGCAGAAGAAGAATTAAAAGTTGAATGTAGAAAATTATGGCAAGAAGCCCAGGAATTCACCTTAATATTTTCTAAAATTGCAGTAAATACAAAATAGTTTTTAACATTTAAAATTGAATATTGAAAATTCAATGAAAATTGAAAAATGAAAATTTAAAATTTAATACACTGGTATTCGAATTTTATCCCCAGATTACGCCTATAGTAAAGTTCCCTCTTGACAAAGAAAATAATTTATGTGTATTATATTTTTAATGAAGAAATTATTGTCCCCAACAATTGCATTTCTTTCTTATCTGATTCTTGCTTCTTCTGCTTCTGCTCAATCATTAATAGGGTGTCCACAAGCACCATTTGATGTTCTTTGTTTTAACGAAAATAGTGTTCCGGGTATTATAGGAGCAGCAATCGCATTTATTTTTGTTATTGCAGTAATTATTGCTCTATTTTACCTTCTCTTAGGAGCAGTAAAGTGGATATTCTCTGGAGGAGACAAAGCAGCTGTTGAGGCAGCAAGAGGCACTATAACTGCTGCAATTGTAGGATTAGTAATTATATTCTTAGTCTTCCTAGTCTTCACAATTGTCCTAAGATTCTTCGGTCTAGCGTTTGAAAACATCACAAATATTCCTCAGATTTAACCATATCTTCTTGAGTAATATTCTTGTTTTTTTATATTTTCTCTGCTAAGCTTAAATTATGCCTACCGCTACTCCTACTCCTATTCTTACTTTTTGGGGCGAAGCCCAATGCGTAGTTGACGGTGTTGCAACTATAAATTGTATCCCCGCAGTTCTTAAGCTCGTTATCCAATCCTTACTTCTTTTTGCAGGAATTGTTGCGATTTTTATTATAATTCAATCTGGGGCCAAATTTGTGCTCTCAAGCGGCGACCCAAAAAAAATTGAAGAAGCAAGAAATACACTTGTATATGTATTATTGGGGATTATTATTATTGCTGTTGCATATTTACTTGTAAATCTTGTCAGTTTTGTAACAGGAGTTGGGTGTTTAAACTTTATTGGCTTTGAATGCTCTCCAACCTCAGTTAGCCCCCCTCCCTCTCCCACTCCGCCTATAATTATATTTTAGCCCAAATCAACTAATTGTTCAAATGCGAAAACTGAGAAGTCAACTTACAATAATACGAGTCGGATGTATCAAGTTTTTTGGCTTTGCGTGCTTATAGTATCTTTTACCTTCCTCCCTCTTGTGCAACAAACTTAGTCGTAATGGCACCTGCTGCTACGCCGCCAACCAAAAACAACATTAAAAACTTTAGCCAATTGCTTCCAGCCTTTCTTTTAATTCTATCTACATAAGATGGGCTTCCTGAATCTGACCCGTAAATTTTATCTATTAGTTCTCTCTTTTTGGCATCATTGGCAATTGCCTGATTTATAGCGCCCTCGCCCCAGTCTCTATCAACCATCACGCGTATTTCTCCTTCGTACAATCTCCCTGATTGAATTTTCTTTGTTAGCACCGATGATGCAATTTGGTCTGTATATTTTTTAACGAAATCTTTGTCTGTCTTAATCCTTTCTTCTATCCGTGATATCTCTTGTGTTTTTCTTGCTCGCTCTTCAGGACTGTCTCTAAATCGTGGTCTTAAATCTTCAGTTAGCATCTCTTTTAATATCCCCTCTGGACCATCACCGACAAGAAGTGCCCTCATGTCTTTGTTTACGGCCTCTTTCTTTATCGTGAACCTTATATTATTACCCTTTATTTCTGCTCTGTCCCATCGGGACTGCATCTTCTTAATCAATCGCTGTTCGTCCGCATCCTTTGTTTGATCAAGCATTTCTTTGAGCTGGTTTTGATATTCCGCGGCTCTTTTTTGATTTTCATCCGCTAAAAACTCATTTGCTGCATTCGGAGCTACTCTTATCATACCCTCAATAACCGATTGCTCCTGTAGCATCTTTTGGTTTCTTGCGTCTACCAGCTCATTTTCCTTCTCATCGCGCGTATGCTGAAACTCTGTTATTTCATTCGGAAGCTCGAGTAGTCTTTGATTGAGGCGCTGTCCCTCTTTGTCAAGGTCTGCGTGTTCTATCTCAAGCTCCCCTATTCTGTCTATGTCTTTTTGAAGATCCAACATATCAGATATCATCCTCTCATCTGGATCTGTTATAGCTTCTCCTCTTGCTAATTTTTCTGCAACTTGACTTTTAATTAGATTTATGTCGGCATCGGACTTGCCGCTTATTACCTTAAGATAATCTACTGTATTATCAACTTCACTCCTATTATAAGATTCGTCTGCACGAAGTCTTTCTAGCTCCTCGAATTTACCGCCTACTGCTCCAAATTTTGTTGTGGCGTTAAACTCGTCCATTTCCATCTCAACATTTACAAGATCAACCCGTGCCCCTAATCTCTCGTTTCCTCTGTTGGTAAGAGCTTGCTGTGCTTCATCAAATGCCGTTTGTGCTTCTATCAAAGGCTTCGAGGCTTCGATAACCTCTTCTGGCTTAAGTCTTCCAGCAAGAATTTCTCCAACTTTTTTTTGGTAGGTTGGATTTGACAACATATCGATTGCGATTGCAGTCTTTTCATCAGGTGCTAATCCGTAAAAAGCTGGTCGTCTATCAAGAACATTTAATGTTAACGATGCTACTAATTCATTTTGTTGGTCAGGCGTAAGAGATTCATACCCATTTTCGGTAAGTGCTTTAGCTGCATCTCCCAACGTCTTTGCCTGATCAAAACGAGTCTGCTCATCAGCTGTCTTAGGAGCGCCTTCAACACCAAACCGACGATCTAGTTCTTTATCTAAATTAACAGAAAGCGGTGGTCTCTCCTCAACGGGCTTCAACGCCGCTAAAGGATCTTCTGCTGCTGCCTCAAGTCTTTGTCGTAGATTATCTGCAACCCCCTGATTTCGCTGCTGCTCTGGTGTAAGAGGAGCAGCACGTACTGTCGTTTCGGGAACATAGGATCGAGCGATTACCTCAGATGTTTGAGTCGCGTCTGCCATATTTTGTTTTGATATTTACGTGTTGCTTACTGTTGTTTTTGCCACATTTATTGCCTCGTCTATCTTCCCTTCTTGCGTTAAGCTTTGAACCTTATCTATAGCCTGATCTTCATTTTTATCCTTTACTTCTCCACTCTCTGTAACTAAAAGGGGAGTAAAAATTGCCCATTTAGAGGAAATCTCTCTTAAAAAGACCATAAGATCTTCATGTGTTTTGACGTTTGGCATTCTTTCTAAAATAAAAGCTGACATAGCGTTTTTATCGGCAATCGAGATTAAATTTTTTTTTAGAGAGTCAATAATTATCTCAACGAGCTTTCTTTCGACTTCTCTTTTATGCTGCTCTGTTAATTCCATAACATTATATTTTCATAATACTCAAGCAAAGTCAATACCTCAACACCGTACCCGTGTCCCACGCTTTAGGATGCTATGGCTTGAAGAAACTTTAGGTAATTTTCTTTGGTAATAAGTTTTACCGGTGTATTATATTCGTTACTAAAAGAGCCTGCTCCTCTGCTAAGTGCAGTACCAGAATACTTGAATTCAAATGCTTGAATGCCTGTATTTACAACTTTTTCAATATAATCAACCTCTGCTCCAGAATAACTTCGCCAAAAATAAGAAGAGACACTTTTTTCAAAATTCGCAAAAAGCTTTCTTCGCTCCATAAAAAGGAAGTTCTCCCATAAAAACCCGATATCTGAACGCAGTTCAACCGGATTAAAATCCCCAATTAAAGCATTTCTAATGCCCAAATCAACAAAGTAGATTTTATAGTTTCTGCCTATTTCTCTTCTCGGGTTTTTAGAATAAGGGTGAATGCTAACAATAACGTAAGCCTTTTCTAAAATATCCAGATAGCTAACTACTGTTTTACGATCAATTTTTAATCTATTAGCAAGCTCATTTTCGTTTACTTCCGAGCCAATCTGGTATGAAAGTGCCTTAGTTAAATCCTTAATCGCTTGCGCATTTTTAACCCGTTGAAAACTTAAAATATCTTTAAACAAATAGCTCTCAACAATCTTATCCAGCAGTATTTGTTTTTGCCTAAGGGTATTTTCTAAATAGACATCCGGGTATAATCCATACAGCATTGCCTGGGGTAACAATTCATCAGCCTGGTTTTTAAGAAGAACTTCATTTGGGGACTCGTTGTATCCCAGAACTTCAGTAAAAGAAAAGGGATAAAGTGTAAAGTCAAGATAGCGCCCGGTTAAAGGATCGCTGAGTTTGTTTTTTAGATCAAAACTAGAAGAGCCAGTCGCTAAAACTCTAACTTCCGGAAAATTATCATGAATAATTTTAAGAGTCAGACCGGGATTATCCAGTCTTTGGGCCTCATCAATAATTAAAAAGTCTACCGGTGATAAGACTAACAATCTTTCTAAAACAGCCTTGGAAGTAGTATTTACAGCAGTATTATCCTCTGCTAGGTCGCAGTTTAGATATAATACTTTTTTTCTTTCGTCTTCTAGTTTTCTCTCAATATTTTTAACTAGGGTGGTTTTCCCTACTTGTCTTGCTCCCAATACTAAAATTACCTTTTGAGAAGTATTTAGCTTTGAAAACACTAAATCTTCAATCAATCTTGGGATCATATTCCTAATATTAGTACTAATTATGGGATTTGTCAAGCCCTTTATGGCCTCTCATGGTTTCCCTAGCGTTTTTGTCAATATCCCACGTCTTAGAACAATTTTGAATTTTATCTTTTTCTAAGTTTTACTGTGTGATTTTTAAGCCACTCTGCAATTTCTTCAGCAACACACAGCTTGAGATTGATTTGGTTTTGCATTATAATAAAATCAACATGAAAAGACTATATTTCCTTTGGGATTATGATTTTACTGAAAAAGACGTAAAGAAAATGCTAAAACATGGGGACGAGTTCACCAAACGTTGGCTTGTGGCACGGATATTGTCGAGCGCTAATTTTAATGACGTTTTTAAGTATCTAACCATTAAGGAAATCTTAGAAATCTTTCCTAAGCTTAAAATGAGAAAAGAAATTACACAAGCTTGGGAAAGGGCTTTTGCTGCTTGGGAATACCATGTTGAATCTCAATAATAATCCAATTTTAACCGACTACCAGATACAAATATTAAAAATATTTTTTGATTCCAGTCTTGGAAAAAAATTTTTCTTAACTGGCGGAACCGCTCTATCTGCCTTTTATCTTGCTCATCGCTTAAGTAAAGACCTTGATCTTTTTTCTATTGACGAGTTCGACAATCTGGAACTGGAAAAGCTTGTTGAACAAATAGCAACTACAGTTAACGCAGAAGTTAAAACTAAAGTCAGAACAAGATCATATAACGAAATTTATCTTGAAAATAGAAAGAAAGGATGGCTACAAAGAATAGATTTTGTCAAAGAGCAGCCATTAATCTTTGGAAAAAGAAAGAGAGTAGAAAATGTTATCGTTGATTCTTTGGAAAATATTTCCTCTGGAAAGCTTCTTGCTATCTATGGACGGTTTGAGCCCAAAGATTATCTTGATCTTTACTTTATTATAAAAGAAACCGATCTTGATTTTTTTGCACTTTTCGAAAAAACCAAGAAAAAAGATTTGGGGCTTAACGAATTTTATTTCGCCAACATGATTTCCGATGTTAAAAATCTTAAAAACTTTCCCAAAACCATCAAACCTTTTGATAAAAAAGAACTGATTGATTTTTTCTTGAACCTATCTGATAAGTTGTTTAAGAAAATAAAACCTAGTTAAGTCTTCCTCACATGCCCCTTAAGCCACTTTGTCCCGCGGAGCGGGATCCTGCTTCGCAGGACAATTTCCTCAAGGCTTAAGTGTTTATTTTCGACCCGAAGGGGAAAATCAATAAATTCCTGTTGTGAGGCTTCAAGATGATAGCCATTTTGTTTTAAAAACTCGTAAGTAACACCTAACGTTGTCCTTTTATTGCCATCAAGAAATGGATGGTCTTTTTGCAAGCTCTTCCAGCGCAGGTCTGTATCTCTTAATAAATTCATCTACAGAACGTGCAAATGAAATATTTATCCCTAGCAATTTAGCAATGTAACAATAAAGCAATCGTTGCTCTTTTCACAAAACCCCGCTTTTTTAATGTCTTTCTTGACCGCGTCTGACGCGGTTGCACATACTTTGATAATCTTGAAAAGGGATTTTTCACGTTATACACTGTTTTATATGGAAGATGCTGAGAGTCACCCAATTCCCCAAGACGTAACTGGTTTCCAATTCAAAATTATTGGAGATATGACTATAAAGCAATTTGCATATCTAATGGGATCTGTCTTTTTGGGATGGGTTTTTTATCAACTGCCGATCATAACAATTATTAAGCTCCCTCTTGCTCTCTGTATAGGAGGAATTGGACCTGCTTTGGCATTTTTACCCCTAGGAGGTCGCCCAATGGACTTAATGATATTTAAATTCATCGAATCCTTTTTTAAACCAACGCGTTTTGTGTATCAAAAGACTGGAGGAAGCGCCTGGCTATCTACGGTTACTGCTCAGTTGCCCATTGGTCATAGAGAAAGAGCTCAAACACAAAAAGAATTCAAACGCGTAAAAACAACGCCTCTAGTATTAACGCAAGGAAGTGTCTCGATTGACAATAATTATCCATTGCCCTTGCCAAAAATTCAAACGGCACCACCTATTATTCAAGCTATTATTCAAGAACAAACATCTTCCCCTCACATTGTGTCAATGTATTCTTTCCCGACCTCTTCCCAAAGCGAACCATCAAAACCAATCCCAAATACTGTTGCAAAAATTCAGGGGGATAAAAACGACGCTCTTAAAAAAAGAGTTCTTGAATTAGAAAAAGACCTTGAGGCTAGAAGAAAAGAAAAGGCAGATCTTGAACAGAAGCAGTCCGTTTCCGCTTTTTCCAACGACCAAGGAGCAATAGAGCTTGAAAGACAACTACAGGGAGTTCTTGCGCAAAAGGAGGCGCTAACCAAACAATTAATAACCTTACAGCAAAAACTAGATTTGCAAAAAAAGAACGTTTTTGCGCCAACAATGGCTTCGTCCAAGTCAGACTTGGCAAAAACTCAGAACGTAAAGCAGATTCCCAAAGGTATGGGAAAAAATATTGGCCTACCAATAACACCTGAGTCCCCAAATATTATAACGGGCATAATAAAGGATCCCAGAGGAAACCCTTTGGGGAATATTTTGGTTGAGGTTAAAGACAAAGAAGGTAATCCTGTCCGAGCATTTAAAACCAATGGTTTGGGTCAGTTTATATCAGCAACCGCTCTTGCAAATGGAGAGTATACAGTCTTATTTGAAGATCCAAAAGGACAAAATAAATTTGATGCCATAGGATTTAAGGCAAGTGGAGAAATCATCTTGCCTATTGAGGTTACCTCAATAGACGAAAGAGAGGAGTTAAGAAAATCTCTTTTTAGAGAGAATTAAACCATTAGAATTATGCCAAAACCTTCTCAAAAACTACGCTCAACAACACAAAGATTCACAGAAATTGTAGACGTTACGGACAATATAGTAGTGTTTTCTTCTGGAAACGCTTGTTTAATTATCGAGGTTACTGCAACTAATTTTTCTCTTTTGTCAAAAGAGGAGCAAGATGCAAAAATTTTTGCTTATTCGTCGCTTCTTAATTCTCTTTCATTCCCAATTCAAATATTTATAAGAAGTAAAAAAATCGACATATCTTCTTACTTAAAGCTGTTAGATCAAGAGGCAAGGAAAACCCAAAATCAAGCATTAGGAAGCCGTATTAGGCAATACAGGGATTTTGTTCAAGAATTAGTCAGGGTAAATACTATTTTAGATAAAAAATTTTACATTGTTATTCCCTATTCGTTTCTTGAGGCTGGTGGACCAGGCAGAAGCCAAACGCCTGTAAGCATAAATCAAGCGCAAAAAAAAACTTTTGCAGGATCGGCAAAGATCGCTCTCGATCTTAAAGCTAAATCTCTATCGTCTCAGCTTCAGAGATTAAATTTATTTGCAAAAACGCTCGAAAAAGAAGAGCTAACGAAAGTCTTCTATGAAATATATAACGGAGATTTGCTGGAAACAAATCAAGCAGCAGACAATGTTAAAACTCTAATTGTTAGAGCCGAAAACGCTATATGAAACTGTTTGGATCGCTAAGAGAACTTAGTCCAAAAATCAACGCTCCGTCGTCACCCCAGTCCTCTTTGGAAAGAGGCATGGTTTCTCTTCCTGATATTATTGCACCATCCTCAGTTGAGGTGGACTTTAGCACTATAAGAGTAGGAGAACGGTTTTATAAAACGTTTTTTGTTGTTGGATACCCTAGATTTGTATCTGCCAGTTGGCTTTCTCCTCTTATTGATTTTGACCATTCTTTAAATATCTCAATGTTTATCTACCCAACCCAAGCTTCCGATGTGCTATCTAACCTTCGCCGCAAAATTGCAGAAATGGAAGCGCTTATTGCGTCGCAAATTGAAGAAAATAAAGTAGTTGACGTAAAAACTCAAGCAGCCCTCGAGGATGCACTGTCTCTTGCGGAAGAACTAGCTAAGGGCGTTGAGCGGTTTTTTGAGTTTAGTTTATATATTACTATTGTTTCGGATTCTTTAAAAGATCTTGATGAGACCGCGACAAGACTTACTTCAACACTCTCCTCTCTTCTAATACTAGCTAAAGTTTCAACTCTACAAATGGAGGAGGGATTCAAATCTACAATACCCATGGGACAAGACAAGCTTTTTATAACTCGCAATATGGACACAACGTCACTTGCCTCGACGTTCCCCTTTACATCAGCAATGCTCACCCAAGACAGGGGAATAATGTACGGCATAAACCAGCAAAATGGGTCTCTTATTGTTTTTGATAGGTATTCATTGGAAAATGCTAACGAAGTCGTCTTGGGTAAATCCGGATCAGGAAAATCGTACCTTATAAAACTAGAGACGATGCGGCAGTTTATGTTTGGCGTGGAGGTAATAATAATCGACCCCGAAGGAGAATACGAACCTCTAACAAAAAGCGTGGGGGGGGAATATGTTGCATTCACCCCATCTACCCCAATCAAGATAAATCCCTTTGACCTTTCCGGTTTGTACGAAGAAGGAGAAAATGAATTGGGCCTTAAGATACTTTCCCTACATGCTCTTTTGGGAATTGTCTTGGGAGAGTTAGATAGTGCTCATGATGCAATACTTGACAGAGCCTTGGTAGAAACATACAAACAAAAGGGCATAACAACTGACCCCTCAACCCAAACAAAATCCCCGCCTATTATGGAGGATCTATACAAAACCCTTCTTGGCATGGAAGATCCAATCGCCTCGGATCTTGCTCTTCGACTTGAGCGGTTTATTAAGGGTTCCTTGTCTGGAATATTCAATCAGCAATCTAATTTCGATATCAAAAACCCATTTACGGTTTTTTCAATCAAGGCTTTGGAGGGTAAATTAAGACCCATTGCAATGCATGTTGTTTTGGATTTTGTTTGGACTAAGGTTAGAAAAACTCTTAAAAAAAGACTGCTTATAATTGATGAGAGTTGGTATCTTATGAGTTACGAAGACTCTGCTTCTTTTGTTTATGGGATTGCCAAAAGGGCAAGAAAATATTATCTCGCCCTAACAACTGCTACCCAAGATGTTCAGGATTTTCTTTCAACGGATTACGGAAAAGCAGTGTTATCCAACTCCTCCATCCAAATGCTTTTAAAACAAAGCCCAACGGAAATAGATACTATAGATAAAGTTTTTTACTTATCAAGGGGAGAAAAAGAATATCTTTTGTCTTCTGGGGTTGGAGAAGGTTTATTTTTCGCAGGCTTAAATCATGTAGCAATGAGGGTTATTGCTGCTCCTTTTGAGCATACAGTTATAACCTCAAACCCACAAGAAATAGAAAAAATGCAAGAACAGCCTGTCCAGAATCAACCCATAACAGCGCCCCCAACAACAGAGGGGACACCTCAACCCATCATACTACCGCTACAAAAACAGCAAGAAACTAGCAGCTTAACTTAAATTCGTCTTTAAAATATGGATACAGAAATTAGAAATTTTGCTGAAATAGAACGACTCATAAGAGAGAATCCCAATAGAGCAAACGCTTTAGTTGCTAAATGGCAAGAGTTTGCGAGGCAAAACCCAGATACACTCCCTACAAACGCTGGCATATTACTTGGGAGAGATATAGAAGAAGTATATTTTTACCTGAGAGACCAACATGAAGATAGGCAAATGCAAGAGCAAGGAGAAATTAATCCAAATATTGTTCCAGCCGAACTTGTTGCCCTATCAATATTAGCTCTCGCATTCCGCAATCGTCCCAAAATAATAGAAGACGATAAGGATTATCAAAAATTGGCTGAGAAACATAAAAGGCTCTGGCTTGAGAAAAATCCGGGGAAAGACTTTAATAGCAAAGAGGGTTTAGATTATTTGCATGGTTCGCTTGACGATGACAACGCTCCAACGTTAAAAAAAGACGCAGAACAAGCGTTCCGAAATAATCCTAAATTCAAAAAAAGAACAGAAAGATACGATAAAGAAAGAAGGAGGGTTTATAAAAACCTCGACGAAGACCCAGCCGTAATACATACAAGGTACGAAATAGAAAATCACACAAGAGACCGGCACGCATATCTTAAAACCCACGAAGACAAGAAAACACCTGAGGAAACTAGCGCATTAATTCAAAAACGCTCATGGGAAAGATTCGCAACAGAAAACCCGGAGAAAACCAAAGCGTACGCTCAGGCAAACACTGATATAAAAAAGGCGCATGAAAAACAAGAAATTAAAAAACAACTTGCTGAGATGGAACAAAAAACAGGAAGGCAAGTGCGTTATACTGAAAAAATCCATAGGCCGCAAGGCATGGGCGTTGAAGAAGCCACTCGGAGACTAGAATCCATTCCTTCTCAGCCACGCCCAATTCCCTCTGAAAGTAGAACAACTATGCCTCAGGCAGTCGGAAGAGGATTCCAGCCGCCGGGAAGAAGGGTTGGTCTGGGTATAGGGAGACTGGGAACAAGACTGGTTACTCAGGCTGGTATGACTGTTGGAAGAGCTGTAGTAGGAACTTTGGCATCAAATCCAATAGGATGGGCTGTAATTGGCGTTATTGTTGCGATTATAATAATTGTCTTTCTTATAATTATGTTTGCCGGCGGCGGTGGAGGGGGCCAAACGCTAACCCCTGGAAGATTATATGAATGCGCCCCAGATGTAAACGCTGGCATACCGTTTGACTATGCAACCTCTCCTGCAAACTGCAGTAGCGGACCAGAAGTTGATTGTGTTATTGACACGACTACTGGCGCAACTGGTCTAGTAGCAAATGGCAACACATGCGCCGCAAACGCTGCTACATACTATAGTAATTTAGAGGGCGTTGCCATAACAGCACAATGCATTGATAAGTGTACAGACATTACCCTCAGTAACGTTTGTGACAGAAATGCATTTAATGCCTGTACGTCGCCTACTAGTGTATGTGGCAGCACAAATGAGACTTTCTGTATCGAATATATTACTCCCACTCCCACTCCCACTCCCACGC
>Ga0213870_1001074_pt1 | contig 12563 bp, 12 predicted proteins | sample WICALVC2017_Meta_FD_160119 | JGI IMG/M metagenome (GOLD analysis project Ga0213870, IMG submission 160119) | Freshwater microbial communities from subterranean cave lake in Wind Cave National Park, South Dakota, United States - WICALVC2017 | ecosystem: Environmental > Aquatic > Deep subsurface >... | reverse complement strand
CAATCATTATTATCAGTATTACTATTGTCGCATGTAGCAGATGGGGTAGGGGTGGGGGTGGGAGATCGTTTGCTACGGTCTAGACAACATACTGGATTTGCTTTATCTAGACTGCATGTAGTATTTGGATTATCTACCACTATTTCGCCTAAAGGGCAATTAGGTCGACAGACAAACTGTCCTTCATCAGTTAGTATGCCGCACTGAATTAATTGTTGTGGGATAGGAGTGGGAGTGGGGGCCGTAGTTGAAATGCATCTGTTTATGTTCTGGGCTTCAGGACAATCTAGTACAACCCAATACCATTTAGATTTGCCAACTGGACAAGCTGATGATGGTCCTACTTCGCACTTCGATCCATCCCACCCGCAGTTACCAGGACCACCAACGCAGATTGAGCAGTTTGTTCTTTTTGAACACTCAGAGATGACGGAGGTTGGAGTCTTTGTCGGAGTAGGAGTTGGGGCTGAGGTTGGCGGAACGGTTGGGGCGGGACAGAAAGCAATCTGCTGCCATTTCAAAACGGGTGGTGGAACAGGGGTAGGGGTTGCGGATGAAGCTTGACATTGGCTGTAAAGAGCCTCAACATTTCGGTTGCAGATATTATCATTATTAACGCAAGTATCTGTGCAGAGATTGTAAGCGTGAGTATAGCTCTTATCACCACCTGCATAACTAGGATATTTTTTTGGATCTAAGGCATAACAACGATCATTGCAAGAATTATATGCGCTAACACAAGAAGTATAGTCACGTGTGCAGTCTGTTTGCGCTGAAGATTTTTCTGCAAAAACAGAAGATAATAATATGATCACGGGAAATATTGCTATCAAAAATAATAAATGTTTTTTCAAATTTCTCATATTAGTAAAATTTAGTGTCTCTTTATTTGCATTCAAGTATCACAATTTCTTGAATACTAGTATTGAAAGTTTTACATTTTGTGCCAGGACTATTGCAAGTTTCATTGAGGCCTACTTTGAGACCTGGACTCCCGCAGGTTGGAATACTCTTGTCGTTACAATAATCCGGAGCTGCGCGTTGGCGCAGACTCTGCTGCTGCTGGGCGACATATACTGTCAGAGAAACTGCAACTACAAGAAGAAGCACCACTACCAGTCCCATTGTTCTTGATTGGGTGGGACGCACGGCAAAATCAATAGCCCGTCTTAGAAAGCCCATACAAATAGAATAGAAGAAATAGAAAGTAGTGTCAATAGATACTTGAATATTTGAAGTGGGAAATTCTTGACCCTTTTGAAATTGATCGCAGGATTGATATCTTGAATTCTTGAAATCAAGACGTCAAAGATTCAAGGTCAAGAAAATCAAAAATATCTAACTTCAAAAATTCTATCTCAGAGTCCTAGCAATTTTTCAGAGAAGGTGAGCAGCGTAAAGATCAATCTGCCCAAAGAAAGTTCTCCGGGAGACAAGAGAAGAAAGAAGATAATAAAAATTCCGATTGACCCCAAAGATAAAAAAGCATTAGCTAGCTTTTCCGGAAGAAGAAGCGAGAAAATTTTGGAACCATCCAATGGAGGAATGGGAACCAGATTAAAAATCGCAAGCAAAAGATTAAGCTTTGCAATTACTGTTAAAATAAATGTCAAGAAACTTAAAGCTTCTATTGTTCCTGCATTTTGAGAAAAAGAGGGATAGAGCGCGACAATAAGCTTGATGAGAAGACTTGCAGAAATAGCAATTAGAACATTAGCTAATGGTCCGGAGAGTGACACTAACGCCAAATCTTTTCTGCCGTCTCGAAGATTAAAAAGATCTACGGGAACAGGTTTGGCTGCGCCTATTATTACAGGAGAGCCGGAAATTAGAAGAATAAGAGGCAGAGCAATGCTCATCATAGGATCAATGTGTTTTTGGGGATTTAATGTCAGTCTTCCGGCAAGCCGTGCAGTTGGGTCTCCGAGACGCTCCGCAACAAAACCATGGGAAATTTCGTGCAAAATTGCTGAGAAAATCAAAATAACCAAAAATATGAGAGCGGAAAAAACATCCATGTTGTTTATGAATTTATAATATGATATCATATTTACCTATGTCTAGCGGAATGAAGTGTGCAAATTGCGGAAAAGGGGTAATGTACGGACACAATGTGTCTCATGCAAAAAACAGAACAAAAAGGCTTTTTAAACCAAATCTTCACTATGCAAGAGTTGTTACTGATGGCATTGGCAAAAGAGCAAGGCTTTGCACGAAGTGCTTGAGGATGTATAAGAAAGATTCGAGAGACGAAAAAATTTCTCCACAAACTATAACAGCTTAATAGTGTGTCTATGCAAGAGTTTGAACATAATCCTTTGAAGCAAGACCAAGGTTTAACAGCAACGAGAGAATGGTTAGGTAAACCTGTTTTTCCGGATCAGAAAAAGGGACGCAAACAGGCTTCCCAACTTGTTTCTAGGACAATTGAAGGATTCTTACAAATCGGAGAAAAAGTGATAGTTGCTGGCGCAGAGTTGGGAGCAGAGAAATATAAAAGAATGTATCCAATTGCTGAAAGAGTTTTGTCCTCTAGTAGCTGAATTTATTGCATCTGTGTAGATTTCATTTCTTAAACCACTTTTCGCATTCGTACTCAACGATTTGCACTATCGGACTGGTACAATGATACGCTATAGCGTAGTGTTGTACGTTAGTGAGTTCCTAGTTTTGAGAGGATTTCTTTTCCGATTTTTGGGTAACCGTTTGCAAAATCTTTGTAGCTTACTGGTTTTTTGCCCTCAAATTGAAGTCTTTGATTGAGCTATAGATTTACAGGTAAAAATATGTCATAATGTGACCATGAATCAGAAAGAAAAAATACAAGTCCCCGAATTTTTACGATCCTATTTTTGGGATGTAAAGTTTGAAGAGCTAGGGGTTGAAAAAAACGCTTTTTTTATCATAAAACGAGTATTAGATAGAGGGAATCTTCATGATATTCGTTGGTTGGTCGAAATCTACGGCAAAGATGAAATAAAAAAAGTGGTTATGAAGACAAGAGATCTAGCGCGTCCTACAGGTAATTTTTGGGCAGATATGCTAGGACTTAACAAACGTAAAGTGCCATGTTTACAAAAACCTTACTCCCCGATACATTTCGGGCTATCCAGCTAGTAACTGGTGTTACGGAAATTAAACAAGCATACCTTGCCGGAGGAACTGCTTTAGCGCTTCAGATTGGACATCGGACTTCTATTGATCTTGATTTTTTTACTCAACACGAATTTAACGAAAAAACACTCGCTGCAAAACTTGCAACACTTCCAGCATTTGTTCAGGATGGCACCGCGCAATGGACGGTGTGGGGAAAAATTGGTAAAACAAAGTTTAGTATGTTTTACTATAAATATCCATTACTTGAAAAGACAGTTCCATTTAAAGGTCTTCAGTTAGCAAGTCTTCCTGACATTACCGCTATGAAAATTCATGCGATTGAAGATAGGGGAACAAGAAGAGATTTTATAGATGTTTATTTGCTTTCAAAAAAGTATACGCTTGAAAAGATGCTTGATTTTTATCAAAAAAAATATGCTGTTTTGGAAGACCATTTCTATTCAATCCTGCGGTCATTAGACTATTTTGAGGATGCCGAACAGGAGAAACAAATGCCACAGATGTTGGTTAATGTCTCTTGGGAAAACGTAAAAGAATACTTTCGAAAAGAGACAAATAGACTTACTGAAAAAAAAATACAAATTTGAAAATAGAATTTCCTCAATATTCTTGATTGCTTAGATGATCCAACAAAACGTGAATTTGTTTTAGGTTTGGATAGCCGTTTTTGAAATCTTTATAGCTCATAGGTTTTTTTCCTTCAGCTTGAATTTTGTTATTAGGTAAAAGCTTTACAATTTTCTCTTTTTCGTTTGCTTTTATCTTAAACCAAACCCCAGGCCATGGATAATATGCTTTTATCATCGTATCAATTTTCGTGACGGTCGTCGTTGCATTTGATACATTCAGATATCCGTCCTGGCGGTTGAGGGGCTTGGTGAAAGTGGCTTCATTAGGGTTTTGGGGAATAGGATTAAGCTCGCCATTTATATATTTATTTAATACTTTGAGCAATAAAACTGCTCCTTTTGCAAATAGCCTTTTATATAAAGTTTCAGAGGTATCTATAGATAAGATCTCCTCTTTTCCCTGTCCTAGAATTGGTCCGTGATCAATTTCATCATCAAGTTTTATAATGCTAACTCCGGTTGTTTTATCTCCATTTAAAATAGCTGTTTGGACAGGAGTTGGACCTCGATATTTTGGCAATAGAGAGGGGTGGATATTGATAATTCCTTTTGGAAAAGCATTTAAAATATCTCTTGGAATTATTAAACCAAAATCAGCTAGGACAGCAATTGATGCGTTAATATTTAATAATTTAGATTTAATAATTGGGTTGGATAGATTTGAAACGGAAACGTAAGGTATTTTATTTTCCAGACAATAGCTAATAACCGTCCAGCTTCGCAAGGGGACGCCTTGCGAAGCTAAATTGGGTTTTGAGCCTTTTGGGTTTTCGGTGGTTAAAACCAAACGCAAGTCAAAGTTTTTGCGCAAAACCTCAAGAATTGGAATGACAAATTTTGAAGAACCAAAGAAAACAACTTTCATTAAATTTCTATTGCTTCGAAAACATCTTCGCCTTTTTCATTTTTGTGGGATTTGTAAAGGGATCCTTTTTGCTCCAAAACTCTTTTTGAAAAAAGAATTCCATTGAGATGGTCCATTTCATGCTGAACAACGGTCGCTAAAAAGTTAGAAAATTTTTGCTTGTGATGTTTTCCATTTTCATCAAGATAAGAGAGAGTTAGGGAAGATGGGCGAAGCACCGGCCCCCAGATAGCGGGGAGAGAAAGACATCCTTCGAGTTTCTTGGAAGCTTTTTCGCTGGTATCTTTTTTTGGCTCGCCTCGCTGGAGCTTTGGCGAAGCGGGTCGTTTTACATAACCTACTTTGGAAGACTTTTGGGTAATCTGCGGATTTATAAATACCATGATTTTAGATTTATCTGTGGGTTTTGCAATGAAAATTCTAACTGATTTACCAACTTGCGGGGCAGCAAGCCCAACTCCTTTGGGATCGGTTGTCTTAGCAAGCGTTTTTTTCATCTCTTCCACAAGCTCTTGCACGTTAAAATTAACCTTTGATACGGGTTTTGCAGTGTTGGATAAAGCCGGGTTTGGGGCAGTTACGATTTTAAGCACGAAACAATTATACCACAGAGATTTATTTTACCCAATTTTCAATCGACTCTAAAGCGCCGGGGTCATAAGAGGAAAAGCGATCTAGAATGTATTGCATTTGGGCGATTCCTTTTTTATTGAGAGATTCATCTATTACGTTACCATCTTTATCTATAGCCGCCTGGCGGTAAAAAAGGCCTAAAGCATAGTGAGCGTCGCGATAGTTTGGTCTGAGTTTCACTGTTTTTTCCAAAGCTTCGATACCTTTTGCGATATTGTTACTTTGTCCGTATAAAACTCCCAGGTTATACCAAATATTCGCATCGTTGGGAGCAATAAGAGAGGCTTTTTGTATGCCATCAAGAGCTCTTGGCAAATAACGAGAGTCAACTTGGGAAAGAGTATGGAAAAGTCTGACTCTTGTTTTCCAGAAAACCGCATTGTTTGGAGACTTAGAAATTATTTCATTACTTGTGTTGATCGCCTCTTGTATAAGAGCTGAAGCAACAGAGATAGTTCGTTCTTTTTGATCTTCTGCAGGTTCTTGAGCAAGCAGTCCTGCTGCTATAATCGCGTCATTTATAGAAAGTTCATCCTTAAAAACTGGTTCATCTCCTCGCAGTATCACTGCCTTATGCAAACTTTCATAACCCTTTTGATATTCACCGGCTCGATCCAGATTGTATCCAAGCGCATAATGTATGTCCGCAAGCCAGAATCGGAATAAACTGTAAATCATGAATAAAGAAGTAAGAATTATGAGAAAAATAAATGTCCATTGATATAAAGAAGTTTTGATTTCCGCGGATGACTTAGCGGATTGCACAGATATTGGCTTAATCATTCCAGACAGCACAAAAATAAAAGCCGGAATCATAAATAGATAAATATTTGTAATTACAACAGAAAATCCGAAAAAGTTAGTAACCAATATGGAGATATATCCGCTTAGAAGAACTAGTATAAGCATATTGTCTTGTGGAGCTATCATTTCGTATTTCTCACGAACATTCGCTAATCTATTTGCGAAATTCGCGAAAGAATTCGTGATTTTAGTGAGAACCAAACACAGGAATGTTATTATCATTATTAAATATGTACCAATTCCAAATATGCCGGTGGTGGCTAAATAGTTGAGGTACTCATTGTGGGTTTTGTTGTAGAGAAAATTCCATTCGGATGTTAGATTATGCTCAGCCGGTTTGTATTTGTAATAGGCAAAAGCAAATGTTTCAACTCCTGTCCCAAAAATTGGATTTGCTTTCCACGCATTTATAGCTCCTTCCCAGACCAAAAGCCTTATGAGTCCTGATTCTGTCCCCCCTTCGTTCTGCAATGCAGAACTTCGGGGGGCAGGCCCGCCGGATTCACTCTGTGTTTCAGTTCTTCTCAGTCCTTCTGTGTTTGCAGGTTTTTTAAAAGCGCTTCCTAAGCCCTCAAGAGTTAACATGCGGATCTGATTAATTGGAGTGCCTATTATGAAAGTGATAAGTAAAAATATTCCGATTATAGTTAATAGTTTATGGTTAATAGTTGATAGTTTGAGATTTTTTCGTTGGATCCAAATGTATGCCGTGAAGAAAAAAATTAGTGATAGCCATACTCCGATGATTCCGGAGCGAGCCCTTGTGTAAAGAATATCCACGTAAAATAAGACCAGAAGAGAGAGATACATCCAAATTTTCCATTTTCCATTTTCCATTTTCCATTTTTGTAAGATGTAGGCGATTGCGATTGGAATAAGAATAGCAAGGTATGCTGCTAGCCAGTCAGGCTGACCCAAAGTTGAAAAAATCCTTATTTTTGGCATGAAATCCTGGGTCCAGCAGGAAACATCTAACGTTCCTCGGAATATAAAGCAAGTCGGATCATAGCCAAAGTGAGAGGGTAGACCCCACAAAGCCACAAATAATCCTGAAATCAAGCTTATTGAAAGTAATCTTTTTACCATTCGCGCGGGTCCTGCCCCAACTTTCCCTCCCGCCAGTGCTCCTTCGGCTTTACTCAGGTGCGCGCTGTCGGGAGCCCTTCCTGTTGTGTCACCCGCTGAAAAATTACTTAAGAATGCATAATACAAAAATACATAAGATAACATTGACAATAACCCGCCGTTAAACCGGGAGTAATATCCCCAAAAAGATACATGAGAGTCCAGAGAAAAAATAGTTGATATAATTTGTGAAAGGAGAAAAAGGGCAATTGGAATATCTAAAGGCGTTCTCTGGAATAGAATCCGCCTTTGGGGAATCATTTTTGTAAACCAAACCATAGCAACAATAATGGTAAGCAGCCAGACAAGCCACATTTTATTTAGTTCGAAAAGCTCTGAAGTTTTGTCTGTAAAGGCAAGAGGAACTAGGAGAAATAAAAAGTAAAAGGAGTATTCAATGATGCGATTGCAAACCTTAATCATTTTTTTAATGTTAACATATTGGATTTGTCGGGACAAGGTGATATGATGGAAAAAGACCAGACGGTAGATGATAGAAGGTAGAAGATAGTATTTTGAAGATGGATAATAGAAAATAGAATCTACCTTCAATCTTCTAGCTTCAAAACCTACTTTCCATTTTCTACCATCTATCGTCAAATTACAACAAGAAACTATGTTTGATAAACTTTTTTCTCTTTTTTCCCACGACATCGGAATAGACTTGGGGACTGCCAATACTCTTGTGTGGGTTAAGGATAAAGGAATTGTGATTAGAGAGCCCTCTGTTGTCGCAATGCACAAAAAAACCAAAAAAGTCATTGCAATTGGGAGCGAAGCTAAAAAAATGGTTGGGAAAACACCTGCCTCAATTGTCACAGTCAGTCCTCTAAAAGGCGGAGTTATTGCAGATTTTGACGCAACTTTGGCTATGATTTCCCATTATATCCAAGTAGTTCATGAAGTCGGAAATGTTTTGCCGGTTGCGTGGGCCAGACCTAGGGTTGTCATTGGAATTCCGTCATCAGTGACAGAGGTTGAAAGGCGCGCTGTTTGGGAAGCAGCGCTTTCAGCTGGGGCGCGGGAGGCATTTTTGATAGAGGAGCCAATGGCTGCTGCAATCGGAGAGAATGTTTCGGTCTTTTCTCCAACGGGAGTCATGATTGTAGATGTTGGAGGGGGAACAACAGAAGTTGCAATTATCTCTTTGGGCGGAATTGTTGTTAGCAAATCTTTGAAAATTGCAGGACTGGAAATGGATAACGCAATCGTTCATTATGTAAGATTAAGACACGGATTAATAATGGGAGAGAGGACTGCCGAGGATGTAAAAATAAAAATAGGAAGCGCTTACGAGCTAAAGTCAAAAGTTAAAGGTGAAAAGTCAAAAGTTGAGCGTATGGCGGTTGTGAGAGGACGCGATATTGAGACCGGTCTTCCCAAGAGTTTGCGCTTGACAGAAGTAGAGGTGAGAGAAGCGTTGGCGCCGGTTCTCTCTCAAATTATCGAAGCAGTTGCAGATGTTTTGCAGGAAGCGCCTCCTGAGTTAACCAATGATATTTTGACTCACGGAATTTTGCTGACAGGCGGAGGATCTTTATTGACTGGTCTTGATCAATTAATCATTGAGCGTACCAAAATTCCGGTTGTTTTATCCGAAGATCCTTTGACTTCTGTTGTCAGGGGAACAGGCAAAGTTCTGCAAAACGACAAACTATTGCAACGCGTCAAAGTCGTTGGGGGATTGAAGTAATTTCTTATGTTTCGCGATCTCTCCAAAAAATCACCGAAGTAAAGTTGCATTGAAGTGTTATATTTATTCTAAATCTTAAATGGCGTTCGGGGTCATAAAATAGGTCTTATAGGTTTTTCATATGGATCAATATCAAATTGAGCCCGAATATCTCTTACTGTAGAAATCATACCTACAATATCAGGTTTGAAATCTGTATATCTACCTGTGTCTAAATTGTACGTGAAGCCTTCTAATGCAAACACTTCATTTTTATCTGTGATGTGCGCATGCAATTCTATCTGTTTTCCGCGCTCTTCTTGTGTCTTCCCGCGCTCTCTTTGTTTTATAAGAAGATCCATGCATGAACCCCCCTGTTTCTTTACAAAATCGTTCTTCTTGAATCAAGCAACCTATTGGTTTAGTTGGATGTTGATACATTCTGTCTTTGTATCTACGGAGATAGACATAAGTTCCATGCGGCGCTTGCTGTCTTTGTCCAAAATTTTCTCTTTCCATTTTAAAAACCCTTATGTTTACTTATAGCATAAAAGATATACTTTTACAAGCGCACGAAATTGGAAAAGATTGAAAGTCGTATGCTACTATGATTATTACGTCGAAGGTATTCCGATATGGGATCGGTACAGATAGATTACAATTCATCTCCCAGGCGTTTTACAATTCAATTAACGAATCTCTACGTGTCGGTTTAGATACAATTTTAACATTTAGCTATATCATTCTAGCATGCGATCGCTTATAATAATCATATAGCTAAATCAAGGAATCCATGCCTAGAATTGTTGTATAAGTTGAGGATCTTATTCTTAATTACAAGTGTAATTGTTAAAAACCTTTTTTCAAAGAGTTAGAGTCGTCGAGGATTAAAATAGGCTATAGTTGCAAAAGGGCCATCAAAATTCTATAATCTCTCATCATATGACTAATCCAGAAGTTAATGGCAATATTAGGAAAGGAAGATGGGTAGAAGACATATTAACCCCTATCGTTAATGATTTGGGAATATTTCATTGGGCAGAGAATGTGCTTACAGAATACAGTAGTTTGCCAAAAGTAAATAGCCAGGAAAGAAAAAGAGTAAGAAATTTAACTACACAAACAGCAGACCGACTGTTACAAGACCTACAGCGTATAGAGATTGCACCCGATGTTTGGAGGAATCAATTGGGTCAAGGGGATTCTGGGAATTCGGGAGGATCATTCTACGAACTTGTAAAAACAGAATCAGCAGAGCTCATAAAATTAAATTGGGAGAATGTTACTGCAGAACAACTGGCTGACCTTATAGGGATATATACAAATAGCCCTTCGACTCAAGACTTTGCCAAAGAAATGCTTGGAAGTTACTTTAAAGGACCAAGTAGTAGAAGGCAAAGAATTGATGCTTATTACACATTAGCATATTCAGCGCTGCATTTAGCAGAAGACGACAATGCCTTTACGCAAGCAATTAGAATTGGCCTTCATGATACAGATATTCTTCCCAAAGATCCAAATTTAATAGAAGAGACCCTTTTATTAAGTTTGCCTTACAATGAAGAAGAAATAGTTTTTCAAAAATTGCTGATTGCTAAAAATGTTATGTTCCAGTTAAGTTTTTTAAGTTCGGAAGACTTAGGAGAAGTTCGCCAAAAACATTATGATTTTTTAAGTACACATGAGAAGCTTAAAAAGAAATGGAATGAGGAACAAGCCCAAGCGATAAAGCAAATAGGATCAGACAGAGTAACAGAAATAAATAATGCAACTATGGCATTTGATCTACGTCGGGAGGATACTTTGTCTGGGGAAGAAAAACTAGAATTAAAAAAAATCTGGCCATTCAACTTATTTCTTGATGATACTGATCCTTTAAATCAAAAATTTCAAAAAGTTTTTTCCCAAATTCCTCTTGTAAGGGGATAGCAAAACTACTACAATTGGTCTATGAAAAGGAAGGAGAATTTTTTTCCTATTTTTTTTGTTGTCGCTTTTTTATGCATTATCATTCTAATTCTCTCGCTTTCTGGAAATCTTAAGTTTTTATCCTCATTTTTGGAAAAAGGAACATCTGCAGTTCAGGGAATAACATTTCATGTTTTCCGAAGTTTGCCTTTTATATCAGAAGATTCAAAGATCAAAGATCTTCGCGATGAAAATCTAAATTTGCTAAGTAAAATTGTAGATGCAGAAAAACTGAAAAGGGAGAATCAAGCTTTGTCCGATCAATTTCAAACATCTTACCCACCAAGCTATAAATTGTTAAAAGCAGATGTAATTGGGGCGCCGGGATTTGTGCCCGGAGTTTCTCAACCCTTAAATCTTATTTTAAATAAAGGTTCAAAAGACAATCTAAAGGTTGGCCTTGCAGTTGTTGTCAAAAACAATTTAGTCGGGACAATAGTGAGCGTTTCTGAAAATTTAGCAAAGGTAAACACTATTAATAATCCCTCTTCTTCTTTTACGTCTAAAGCAGAAAACGGCGCAGAGGGAATTGTTAAAGGAGGAGCAAGTCTGACTTTAAGTAATGTTCTGCTTTCCGAAAATGTCAAAGTTTCTGAAATTGTTTTAACATATGGAGATGTTGATTTTAACGGTATCGGTATACCGGCGGATCTAGTCGTTGGCAAAATTATATCGGTAGAGAGAAATCCAAGCGATCTTTTCCAAAAAGCAAAACTTGAAAGTTTTGTTGATTTTGGGAAACTTTCAACTGTTTTTGTCTATATAAATACAAAATAATGCTTCCTATTTTTATATTATTTTTTTTGCTTGCAGTAGCTTTTAGCGCAGTTACGACAATTCCTTTTTCGGTCAGCTTTCTTGTTGTGAGCGCTGTAATTTTTAAAAAATCTTGGGTTTTTTTTGCGGCTTTAGCAATAGGATTACTTTTGGATTTAGTAAATATTAGACCCTTAGGTTACACGAGTCTAGCTTTTACAATTTTTGTATTTTTAATCAGGCTTTATGAGAGAAAATTTGAGACGCAGACCTTTGCCTTTGTATTTATAGCAACGTTTTTAGGAAGCTTAATTTATTTGCTATTATTTAGTTATAATCAAGCTTTTATGCAATCGTTTGTAAACGCAGTCATTGGTATTTTATTATTCAAATTTTTATGGTTAAAATTGGGCCTGCGTTCGGAGATTATATAAGGCTTGAAAAAAGTAAAAGACATCCGAGCTTTGAAAAAATCTATAAAACTCGAGGTTTTCTTTTGCCTTTGATTTTGATTATAGGAGTAATCTTAATCTTGGGGAGACTTATTTTTCTTCAAATTATCAAAGGTTCAGACTACCGGGTTTTGTCTGATAGCAATAGGACAAAGACAGTTGCAATTCACGCGCCCCGGGGAATTATTTTTGACAGAGATGGAGTAGCTTTGGTTTTCAATGTTCCCGGATTTAGGCAAACTTTAAATGACAAAACAAAACTTTTAGAAAAAAACGAGGCTCTAAAGTTAATTTCCGAGGGGAAAACCAATTTGGAGATAGATTCTTTAAGGTCATACCCCTACAAAGACACATTTTCACACGTTTTAGGTTACATTGGCCAAATATCCAAAGAGGAACTTGAGCAAAAAGATTTTTCCAATTATAGCGGAGGAGATTTGGTAGGAAAAATTGGGATCGAAAAAGAGTACGAACGTCTTCTTCGGGGAGTTAATGGAAAAGAGTTAGTTGAGGTAGATAGTCAAGGTAAGACTATCCGAAAG
>Ga0213870_1001073_pt1 | contig 12567 bp, 12 predicted proteins | sample WICALVC2017_Meta_FD_160119 | JGI IMG/M metagenome (GOLD analysis project Ga0213870, IMG submission 160119) | Freshwater microbial communities from subterranean cave lake in Wind Cave National Park, South Dakota, United States - WICALVC2017 | ecosystem: Environmental > Aquatic > Deep subsurface >... | reverse complement strand
CCTTTGATATCAAACAAGGGATCAATTTTTTCCGGATTGGCAAACTGCACCATGCCGGATGTGACTTTAAATTCGTTGGCTCTAAAGGAGAATGTCCCTCTTGGAATATCAATTTGGCCAAAAAGCATGGGTTTTTCCAGTGTACCTTTTAGAAAAAGATCTGTTTCCAGAGGCACCTTGGCGATATTGTTGCGAATGGCCAGATTGTCTTTTCCAAAAAGATGGATAGAAAGGCGCGTGGTTCCAGCAAACGGAACAGTAATGGGCAGTCGCTCTTCCTGACTTTCCTGCCATTTGGCAAGCATCTCCCTAAGGTTAATTCGCTTTTCATAAAGTGCTTTTTGAACATGGAGCGATCCATCCAACAATTGCTCTTCTGCGGTTCCTTGAAATAATAAGGTGCCTTCCATCACCGTTTCTATGTCCTGCGCTAAACGAACCGGCATCTGTTTAAGATCAAATTGAAATCCAAACGAAGTGAGATCAAGCCCCGCAAGCACCGCCTTACCAAATCCTGAAAATTGACCTCGTCCGAGCTTCCCCGCTATCGTCTCTAAAATCAGCAGGTTTCTATTAAAGACCAGAGACAGATCCGAGATGAGAATCGGATCTGAAAAATTCACCAAAGAAAGATTGCCCGATTGCAAAGAAAGCACCCCTTGTATATTGGGGGTTGCCCATTGATCTGTGATGCGAATATCAATCTGCGCAATGCCTGATCCTGCACGCACCTTAGGCGTAAAAAGACGAAGAAGATTCATATCCGCACTTCCTTTGACAATGAGACCCAAGTTTTTAAAAGGGGTTACGCGGCCAGAGAATGCCAGATCCGTATTGATCCCTTTAAAAGATCCGCGCTCAATCAGAAAATTTCCTTTTTCGGCGACAAACTGAACAGGGCCGTCATTGGTCAGCCAATAATCTCCTAACGCCGCAGACAGGGTTTTGAGATCTGCCGTAAGATCGGCCTCCTTTATTTTTTCCAACATTCCTTTTCCCGATAGATTGCCTCCCGAGTAAATTGATAATCCGTCCAAATCATACTGATTCAGCCACGATCTTTTTAGAAACGGGTGAATCGGAAGATTTGTAAAGTGTGTTCTAAATGTAAATGGATACGGTTTGGTCGGAACAATCTCTGCCATGAAAGAAAAATCCTTTTGAGGAAAAGCGCTTAAAACCGTTACAGTTTGATCTTGCCAATTGACATGAATGTTTCCCGCTTCCATGGCGGCGTCATGGTATTGCAGATGTTTAAATACGGCCGTCATCTCCAATACAGGATGCTTAAACGTGCCCTCTCCACTGACAGTCAATGCCATTGCCCCTGATAAAGGAGGCTTCTGCTCTGGTAATGGCACTGTTGGCCCATCAGATTGAAGCCTCTGCAATAAATCAATATGCTCAAGAAAAAGCGGTGAGGTTTTGACATCAATTCTATACGCCCCTTGATATGAAATCTCGCCCTCTCCTTCAGCAGTCATGCTTTTCGCTGAACGGGAATCTCCTTTACCAGAGGGAACTTCTTTTGAAAGAAAGGTGTTTTGGAGACGCACCTCTTTTTCGTTCACTGTGAGTAAGACCTTGCCATTTTTAAAACGCTCCCCATAAAGAGACCCTTCGCCGACGGTCATCGGGCCAGAAACAATAAATTGTTTCCCCACGCCCTTGATGGAAACAGATCCCGTTGCGGTCGTCAGAAGCGGTATCGGTTTCATAAAAAGTGCGGGTATTTCTTGTGAATCCACGGAATGCGCTTCTACAGAAAAAACGTAGGCAGGCGGTTTATTAGGTTGTGCTAATCGAAATGACCCCGCAATTTTATAAAACGGATCATCGTCTTGTATCATAGGACGCAGTTGCCCAATTAAAAGACCTTCTCGAAAGGTGAGGGTTTTGTCCTGATACAGAAGATCAGTTTGCAACACACCGAGCGCCTGCTGTACCAATGTCCAATCTTTTAGTCCTAGTTTTCCGGAAAAGGACGGCTTGTCGAAAGAACCCGTCAGTGCCCCGGAAAGATGCAATTTTCCCGTGATGGGAGCACCCAGTATATCGGCCACAGGTTTGACCTCTGTAATCTCTAATGATCCGTTTAATGACATCCCATTTTCTGATTGGATCAGCCCTTCTACATAAACCTGTCCCCCTTTCATTGACAAGGTTCCTTGGTCTACGCGTATCTCATTGGCATTCTTTGTAAAGTCCCATTTCCCCTCTGTAACAAGCGAGAAAATATCAAGTGGTTTTGCTTTGGGAATGGCTTGTACGACTTCCTGCCATACCTCCATTTGGGTTGGGGCATCTTTTGGAGTCGGCTTATCCGCTATCATGAGGGAAGAAGATTCCCGTTTTAAGGTCAGCGATCCTGAACCGTTTATGGTGTCTTTCGCTTGTCCCGATAATTTTATTTCACCTTTTCCGAACAGTCCGTAAAAATGATACCCCTGCTCATGAGATACAAAAGCGTTGACAGCCTGATAAAGCGCAAGATGATTGTATCGCAAGGTCAGATCATGCGATCCCTTTTCTGAAAAGGCCGCCCCTTCTGGGAAATGAACGATGGCCTCCCCAAAGACTTCCCCAGAAAAAATCTTTGCCCGTATATTTTTAAAATCGCCCTTTTTATTTTGATAAGAAAAATCAGTGCTGACAGAACCCAATTCATCTTCTTTAAAAAATAAACGCGGCATGACGATCTTCCCTGAGGCGGTGGGATTTTGAACCGTTCCAGTCACACGTCCTTTCATAATCATTCTGCCTGAAAAATCTCTACGCGTATTGCTTACAGGTAAAATCTCCTCAATGGGAATAGACGCAGTCATTTGAATATTCAGGCCGACATTTGATCCCCTTGTCCCAGGCATAACGAAAGCCTGCGGCATCACGCCTGAAAATAGTAGCACGCCCTCTAAAGCCAATTCAGTATCGTTTGATTTCGCGCTGATCTGCGTAAAATCAATTCCTTTGGAATGGGCGACAAACGTTCCGCCGAATTGATCCAGATTTTTTTCCTGTTGTGCAAAAAGAACGCGGCCGTCCTTTCCTGAAAGGGTGACATTAAAACGATCCATTTTAAAATTAGGCGCAATCACCGCATGGAGATGAGGGAGGTAAAATTCCTGCTGATTGGCCCTGTAGGAAAAAATTCCCTCTTTAATTTGAATCCGCCTGACCACCATTTTATTGCTTTGAGATTTTAGATGCAGATCAACATCTGGCCCAAAAGAAACAGTCGGATTTTCGATCAGTACATTTTTGATAAACAAAGACTGTGTGAGTAAAGACCAAAGACTCAAAGAAATTTGTATTTTCTTTACAGAGAGCGACAGTTTTCCCTGCGAAGTGACTTCGGTCATCACCGCAGAAGGAGGAAAGAAGGCCAGTTCCGATTTCGCAATCTGAATCTGTTGACGTAAAATAGGCTCTAGGCTTGCCTTTACGAGGGTTTCTATCCTATCCGAAATAAAGTCGCTCTTGGCAAATGCGTAAACAGATACCACAAGAAACAGAACTGTCAAAAAGGATGCTATCTGTTTCTTTGACAACAAAGGCTCCTGCAGAATTTTAATGGCGGAGTTTTTTCTCTACATCTACAAATTTTATGCGAAGCGCAAAGAGGGTTTGCGCGATCATCTCTGCTTCGTCCGATGTCAGATTCCCCTTTGTCTTTTCTTCCAATAGCGTGATTAAATCAATAACCTGACGCGCAAGCGGCAACTGCACTGCGCCCGCCTGACCCTGTGGCGACCCTTCCTGTCCGAGATGCATGAGGGCCGATGTCGCCAATGACAATATGAACGAGACGAATGTAACAGGCATAACTGTATTGATCCCTGTAACAGGTTCTGTTGGTTTTTGGGTTGCTTGCTCTTTGCTTATATCCGTCTCGTCTGTAAAGTGAGATCGTTTGTCTTTTATTTCAAAATCCATACTGCCTCCTACAGGGGAAATTACCATACTCCTCTTAAGTAATGGAAGACATGGAATCCGTCAACAGGAGGGTATCAACACCCACAGTCTGCGGCTTCCAGAACTCTTTGAACTTGCCGCCTTCTGTCAGCCAAATAATATAGGGAGAGACCTTGATGTCGCCCTTGGCGTCGAATTCAATATGGCCTAATGCGCCATCGTATTTTAAATTGCGAATCGCCTCTGCGACTTTCTTCCCATCACGCATTCCATGTGCGCCCACTTGTGAGAGTGCGGTCAGAAGTATATTCGTAGCGTCATAGGCATAAATGGCATAAGGGGCCAATGCGTTGCCGTGCTTCGTTTTGTATTTTTGCAAAAACCCTTTTGCCGAGGCGATATTCTCTGGATCCGGCGCAAATGTAAGATATGTTCCTTCCGAAACACCCCCTGCAATTTCGATAAATTTGGGATCAAATACGCCATCTCCGCTGATCATTGGGGCTGTCAAACCGATCTCTTTGGCCTGCCTAACCAAAAGTCCTCCTTCTGGAAAGATGCCGCCAAAAAAGAAAAGATCAGGTTTTTTTTCCTTTAAAGAGGTTAGGATACTGCGAAAATCTTTATCCCCTTGGGTAATGCCATCAAAGGACACAATCTCCGTGTCTGCCGGCTTAAACGAGAGAATCGCCTTTTGAAATTCTTCGGCCAGTCCTTGCCCATAAGTGGTTTTATCATGCAGAATCGCAATACGCTTGGATTGCAACGATTGTACGGCAAATTGCGCCGCGACATTTCCTTGTTGATCGTCTCGTCCGCACACTCGGAATACGGTTTTAAAACCCTGATCGGTCAATTTTGGATTGGTGGAGCCCGGGGTAATCATCGGAATCCCAGCAGTATGATAAACCGATGATGCTGGAATAGATGCGCTGGAGTTAAAATGGCCAACCATGCCGACAATCCCCATATTCACCATTTTGTTGGCCACAGAAACGGCTTGTTTGGGATCATGCTGATCGTCCCCGACTTCTAGGCGAATCTTGACCCCGCTGATCCCTCCTTTTGTGTTCCATTCATCCACGGCAAGACGCACACCATTGACAATATCACCTCCCTGCTTGCTTTGGTCTCCTGTCATAGGACCTGCTGTACCAATGACAATTTCCTGCGTCTTTTTATGGCATCCGTTAGAAAAAATCAGCAAAAACCCCAGTAAAAATACCCGTAATATCATTGTTCCTCCTTATTTCATTATATGGATAGCGGCGAATTGTAGCTAATTTCTTGATTTTTTTCAAGATTTCAGTGCGTTCAATAAATAATGTGGAGGGCCGAACCCCTCATATCTGCCGCCTCACCCAGTGTCGTTATTTTTAAGCCCCTCTTCCGACATCTGCTTTGCAAGTTTTTAGAGCTTGTCTTGAGCATTAATTTCAATGCGTGAAACGCGGCGCGCGACAGTCAGGAAGCCTGAATGCGCCACCATGCGTAGTTGCGGACGAACCGATCGGCCATCAATGTTCCAAGGCCTAAGAAGCGTCTCAAATGTTTCGATAAAATCAAATTTAGATTCATTGCGAAGGGCATCTACTACTTTTTCTACTTGCGGCACAGTCGGCAGAAAGGATAGGAATATGCCGCCGCTTCGCAGTTTTTGGGCGGCGTGCGGCACCACGCGGTGCGGTTCTGGCAAGTCTAAAACAATACGATCCACTTCCTGTTCTAAAATCCCATCATAAATATCGTTGGGTCTGACAAGAAGACGACCGAATTCACTTTCATTGAGGTACTCTTTGATATTTTTGATTGCGCGGTTTGCAAAGTCTTCCCGAATTTCGTAACTGATGACCTGCCCTTTTTCGCCCACGGCCCTCAAGAGGGCCAATGTCAACGCCCCAGAGCCAACCCCTGCTTCTAATACCGTTGCGCCCGGATAAATATCAGCCCACATCGTGATGAGCGCGATATCTTTGGGATAAAGAATTTGCGCGCCGCGCGGCATGAACAGCGTGTATTGAGAGAGCGTAGGACGAAAGACAAAAAATCGCGTTCCTCGGGAAAGCGAGACTTGCACCCCATCGTTTTGACCGATCAGATCATCGTGGAGCAAGGTCTCGCCTGAAAACTTAAACGATGACCCTGCCTTCAAAGTCAAGCGATACTCTTTTTCATCCGCCGTGACAAGATGAACCAATTCCCCGTCAGACAGTTTTTGCATTTACTCCCGCTGTAGGTCGTCGGTTCCCTTTGCCGTTTGCGAATAAAAACACTTGTCTATTGCGGTTTTTACATAAGCAACCGGCATAAAAATTGCGCCTGCAAGCGATCCTATCGCAAATCTAAAGAAAAACAGCAACGGATTACTGCGTGAAGAGGTCTTCTCGTTGAGTGACTCTGCTGGCGCCGTTGTGGGAGGAACCCAAGGAGACGCGCCAGATTTCGGCTTTCTCCCCACAATCGCAATCCCATATTCTTCCTTCTTTACCCAAGAAGGCCTAAGAATGATATACCGAACATCTACAAAGCCCGCCTCTTTGTACCACAGGAGATATTCATCCACGGTTGGAAAAAGCATAAAAATATTCGCAATCAGTTTGCCTAAAAAATTCTTGGGCTGAACAGGCCCCAGATTAACGGCAAGCCCACCCTCTTTAATAACGCGATACGACTCGGCCACTCCCCTTTGCGGGTCAGGCCAATATTCGATACTGCCAGAAGAGACATACCGATCAAATTGATCGGTTGCATAAGGCAACGCTTCTGCATCTCCGATTTTAAAATGGACGCCGTTTAACTCGGGTTTTTTCTTGGCTTTTGCTTGCTGAAAATCGGATTGATCAACATGATGCACATGGGTAGGATCAACATACTTCACAATGCCCAATGTCGCAAACCCCGTTCCAGCACCGACATCCACAACATCCAAATCAGGACGATCCAGGCAGACCAGTTTTAATCCATCGTCCCTCATTTTAGGGGTATGGAACCAAGGATTAACCATGTTGTCATAAACAATGGACAGATACCGATAGAACCAATAAGCCTCTTCTTTGTGTTGTAAAAATCGCATTGTGCTACTACTCCTTATTTAATGAATTATTATTTGCACAATCGTAACGAAGTCTTGACATCGCATAGACTTCATTACGATCAAAAACGTGATATTGTATCACACACGATCTGATGCAAGCGAGAAGAAAAATAACGCGGTTTAAAGCAAGAAATGAGTTGACAGGTATAAACTTTTTGTTTATACTTCTGTGTGTGCTTCGATCTTTCGCCAATTCGGAAACCGAACGCTTTTATACCACGGGCAAATCGCGTCGCCTTCCTCCGAATATTCAGAAACGAGCGGCAATGCGGCTTACGCAGTTGGATGCGGCTATATGTGTCAAAGATTTATGCTTACCCATCTCGAATCGGTTGGAAGCATTGAAGCATAATCGTGCTGGCCAATGGAGCATACGCATCAACGACCAGTGGCGTGTGTGCTTTCGCTTTGAGAATAGTGATGCGTTTGATGTTGAGATTGTTGATTATCACTGAAAGGAGATTCTTATGTTGAAGAACGGTTTATTGCCTATTCATCCAGGGGAATTTCTGCGTGAAATCATGGAAGAACTAGAAATCTCTCAAGCGCAGTTTGCGCGCGTTATTGCCGTTTCGCCCATGCGGGTATCGCACGTGGTAAACGGCACGCGCCCGGTGACGACGGAATTGGCGCTGTTACTGGGTCGCGCGTTTGGACAGTCGCCACAATATTGGCTTAATTTGCAAATGGCTTACGACTTGAAAACAGTGCAAGCGGCCATGGGCAAGAAATTAAAGGCAGTGCATGAGTTGACCACTGTATGATTCGCCACAATCGTTTATAGCAATATGCAAAACAATAGAAACCTTCCATGGGACGCGATTGATTTTGTCTTGTTGGATTTAGACGGAACACTGCTTGATAAATATTTTGATGATCATTTCTGGGAAGAGTATATCCCTGAACAATATGCGGTACGCAAACAGATTACACACGCGTCCGCAAAGGCTTACATTCTTTCTGCATACAAAGAGCAAGAGGGGAAATTAGTCTGGACTGATATTCATTACTGGTCTGATCGCTTTGGAATGGATATTCCCGCCTTGAAAGAATCGGTTGCTGAACGTGTGGCTGTGCATGAAGGGGTATTGCCTTTTTTGGAATTTCTAAAATCCGCAGGCAAACACGTGTCTCTCTTAACCAACGCGCACGCCAAGTCCGTTGAGATAAAACTGAAACAAGTTCCGCTCAAACCTTATCTAAAAAACATTGTTTCTGCAAGCGACGTCGGCTTTCCTAAAGAGGTGCTTGGATATTGGATTGCGGCTGAAAAAATTGTCGGCTTTGATAAAAAGCGCGCCTTGTTCGTGGACGACAATGAAGAAGTCTTAACGATGGCCGAACAATTTGGGATCAAACACCTTGTGTATAAAAGTTATGCCAGCAGTCAAATTGACCGAGGAGATTCGGAACGGTTTGTGTCAATCAGAAACTTTGCGCAAATAAACCCGTTTCATATTTCCCTTGAGACCGCATAAAATCTCATAAGGAATGGTGTTGGCCTTTTTGGCTAAATCGTTCGCAAAGACGCACGCGCTACCCTCTTGCCCAATCACCGTAACAAAATCCCCTGCCAAAAGAGAGGGCGCATTCGTCACATCCAACATCGTCATATCCATACAAACACGGCCAATGACAGGAACACGCACCCCGTTTGCAATCATCTCCCCGCAGTTTGAAAGGGCGCGCGGATAGCCGTCTGCATAGCCGATTCCAATAACAGCCACGCGCGTCTCTCGTTTTGTAACAAATGTTCGTCCATAACTAATCGCCGTCCCGATAGGCACTTTTTTAATAGAAATAACCCGGCTTTTAACAGTTAATATAGGAGACAAACCGGTCTTTATTTTTTCCTGCAACGGGGAATACCCATAGAGCATCAGCCCCGGCCTGACGCTGTCTAATAATGCCTCGGGAAGATGCAGAATGGCCGCGCTATTGGCCAAATGAAATACCGCAGGGTGCTTTCCCAAAGATGTCTTAATTTTTTTTAGTTTTGATAACTGCTCGCGGGCATAGGTTAGGTCGGACAGATCAGCCTCGGCAAAGTGGCTGAAGATTCCCGAAACCGTAATCTTCGCGTCGGCCGTTTTTTGTAAAAATGTAGTCACTTCGGAAGGCGCGATGCCAAGCCTTCCCATGCCAGTATCCACCTTGATATGCGCGGCGATTTTACAACCTGTTTTTTGAACGGTTCGGGACAACAAAGAGAGGGTATTCAAATCAAATAGGGCAGGTGTGAGGCGATACGCGACAAGCTCTTGAATGCGGCTCACGGAAAACCCAGTCATCAAGAGAATCGGCGTTTTGATGCCGGATTCACGCAGGGCAATCCCTTCATCAAGGGTCGCAACCCCTAACATTGCAACCTGACGGGAAGATTTGATTAAGCGTTTTGCAATCTCGGAAGCACCATGTCCATAAGCATTGGCCTTGACCACCGCAATCATGTTTCGCTGGCCAACCCGTTTGATAACTTGGTGTAAATTTTTCTCTAATCGGCCAAGATCAATGGTTGCGATCGTATCCCCAAATGCCATACTTACACTTGAAGGATTTCTTGTTCCTTCTTATGAACCATTTCATCAACCTTAATCACCGCTTGATCGGTTGCTTTTTGGGCTTCGTCCTGACTTTTTTTAATCTCATCTTCAGAAAGTGATCCCTCTTTTTGAAGCCCCTTTAATGTATCATTGAGTTCCCTGCGGAGATTTCGGATGGTGACTTTGCACTCTTCGCCCATCTTTTTGACGACCTTGACCAGATCCTTGCGTTTTTCTTCCGTCAGCAAGGGAATCGGAATGCGGATTATTTTTCCATCGTTTTGCGGGGTCAAGCCAAGGTGAGACGATAATATGGCTTTTTCAATCTCTTGAATTGCGCTGATGTCCCACGGTGAAATGGTTACAAGACGGCTTTCGGGTGTCGCAAGAGAGGCCACCTGTTTCAAAGGGGTCATACTGCCATAATAATTCACCATCAATGCTTCAAATAAGACCAATGAAGCGCGGCCCGTGCGTACCCCCGAAAGCCCCACTTTGAGGTGCTCTAACGAAGCCTCTATCTTTTCAGATAAATGTTTTTTAAGTTCTGTGTCCATCATGATCCTTAGTGAATGAGCGTTCCAATTTTTTTGCCCATTAAAATCTTTTGTATATTGTTTCTCTTCGCGAGATTAAAGACAATCAGTGGCAGGTCATTTTCCATGCAAAGGGTGACAGCGGTTAAATCCATGACTGCCAACCGTTTCTCAATGACTTCGTGATAGGTCATGGTCTTGTACTGCTTGGCCGTCTTGTCCTTGACAGGGTCACGATCAAAGACGCCATCCACCTTGGTGCCTTTTAGGATCACCTCGGCGTCAATCTCTGCGCCGCGCAGAGCCGCCGCCGTGTCGGTTGAGAAGTAAGGATTTCCAGTGCCGCCTGCAAAGATCACCACCCGTTTTTTCTCAAGATGCCGAATTGCCTTCCGCCGAATATAGGCTTCTGAAAGCTGTTTCATCTCAATCGCCGACTGGACACGTGTATAGATTCCCTTTTGTTCCAGAATGCTTTGTAAGGCGAGTCCGTTCAGCAGGGTTGCCAACATCCCCATGTAGTCGGCGGAAGTCCGTTCCATACCCGCAGAGGCACCCGCAAGACCGCGAAAGATATTGCCGCCGCCAATCACAATGGCCAGTTCAACACCCAGCGCAACTGATTCTTGAATCTCTTCAGCGAGGGCATCAATTGTTTTGGGATCAATTCCAAACCCATGCCCACCTGCTAAAAACTCGCCGCTAATTTTCAAAAGGACCCTTTTATATTTTGGCCCCGGCATTGCTTACTCCCCGAGCTGATACCGAACAAAACGTCGCAATTGGATGTTCTCGCCCATTTTTGCAATCTTTTCCGCGATCAATTCTTTTATCTTTACAGAAGGGTCTTTAATAAACGGCATTTCCAAGAGCGCAACTTCCTTCTCTGTGCTATCAGCAGGAATATCTTCTTGGCGTATATATTGGGGTGCAGGAGAGATGCCTGCTATATGCAGTGCCAAGTCCTTAATAAGATTTTGGAATTCCGGATTGCGGGCAACAAAATCGGTTTCGCAGTTTACCTCAATCAGCACACCAATTTTTCCGTTGGAATGAATATATGCGCTAATCAAACCTTCTTTCGTCACACGTTCTGCCTTTTTGTCGGCTTGAGACAATCCCTTTTCACGAAGAAAATCAATAGCCTTTTCAATATTCCCATCAGCCTTTGTGAGGGCTGTCTTGCAATCTACAATTCCTGCGCCGGTTTTTTCTCGCAGAATTTTAACATCCTCTATGCCCATCTATACGGCCTCCGCGGCAACAAGACCCGCAACAGATGAGACGCGTTCAACAGGTGTCGCGATAGTGGGCGCACTGGCAGGTGTTGTCACAGCCGTAGCGGCCACAGTTCTCATTAATACCCCCTCTAGTATGGCGTCTACGAGGCTATTGGTAATAATGCGGATAGACCGTGTTCCATCGTCGTTTCCGGGAATGGGGTAGTCTATGCCATCGGGGTCAGAATTGGTGTCTACCATTGCAATCAATGGAATTTTAAGACGGTTTGACTCAGCCACGCAGGTACGTTCTTTTACAGTATCCACAATAAAAACAGCACCAGGCAACTGATTCATATCGCGGATCCCCGCAAGGTTTTTCAGCAATTTCCCGCGTTCTTTTTCAAGCTGTGTGATCTCTTTTTTAGGAAGCCTTTCATACGTGCCGTCTTTACTGAACTGTTCTATTTTCTTGAGCCGATCTACGCTTTTCCGAATGGTTGTAAAGTTGGTTAACATACCCCCTAGCCAGCGCTGATTGATATAAAACATACCGGCGCGAGTGGCCGCTTCTTCAATCACCGCTTGGGCTTGACGTTTTGTTCCCACAAAAAGAACCGATTGTCCTGCCGCAACAAGATTGCGAACAAAGGTACAGGCATTGTCCAATTTCTTAATTGTTTTTTGGAGATCAAGGACATAGATATTGCTTCTCTCCCCGAAAATATACCGAGCCATTTTGGGGTTCCATTTATTCATAGGATGCCCAAAATGCACCCCCGCATCTAATAATTCTTTTACTGCAAGCACACGCGTCTCCTTATAAAGTACAGATTAATCAGCACAGACCTTCAAACCGACGAAAGATACCACATCGCAGTCACGATTTGCAATGGCATTCTGGAGGTTTTGTCCACAAGGAAGTCGTACTGGGTTTTGGTAGTGCGACATAAAAGTTCACAGAATTGATAGTGGACCCCAAAACTTTCCACGAAACGGCCATCAACTTATGATGGTTTTTAAGGAGGATCCGGCATGGTATACACCACCCTGATTGTGTATCCTTGGTTTTCTAGCCATAGATCAATTTAACACCTTTTTTAATAATGCAATGACGCAAGCCTGACCCCAATTTTGATTATCCATGAGCACATAGGCGTATAGCTGATATCCAAACCGCTTCGGACTTTCTTGGAGCAACGCCATATACCGCTGACGATCAGCGTCATCCCGAAAAAGACGTTGGCCTTGATTACCACGAC
>Ga0213870_1001072_pt1 | contig 12571 bp, 15 predicted proteins | sample WICALVC2017_Meta_FD_160119 | JGI IMG/M metagenome (GOLD analysis project Ga0213870, IMG submission 160119) | Freshwater microbial communities from subterranean cave lake in Wind Cave National Park, South Dakota, United States - WICALVC2017 | ecosystem: Environmental > Aquatic > Deep subsurface >... | reverse complement strand
TTTTTAAGCTCAACATATCGCCCTGGATATGCCTCGCTTAAAAACTTCTGCGCTCGCTTCACTAGCTTGCATCTTGCTTGTCTCGCTACCAACTTAAATGCTATATCTCGGATTATTCAAAACTTTGTAATATTTCTGATGGTAGTGGAGCATCAAAATCTGGTGAAATCCAAATCTTTCCTTTATCTTTACCTAAATTCCTTTTTAGAATTGGGGAATCAAAGGATATTAATTTAGCAATCGGTTTTCCTGCATTTGCTATAATAACTTCTTCTCCCTTTTGGACTATTTGTAAAAGTTTTGAAAAATGAGTTTTTGCTTCGTATGTGTTTACTTTTTTTTGAACTTTCGCTTTCATATTTTTTATATATAGACTAGGCCTAAGACTAGGTCAATATTTTAAATAAAACGTTTAGTATACTTTTAACTCCCCCACTATTCTTTTTATTTTTTTCAAAACAAGAGATCTTGTACGCAGCGAAGGAATGACATCACAAAATAAAAAAACTTTTTTCCAGGAAAAATTTTTTGGGATTTCAAGCTCAGGCAAACGAGCAAACTGTCTGGATTTTGTTGGGGCAAAATAGAAATAATCAACCAAAGCCTTTTCAGCTATAGCAACTTTTAAAAAGGGCTTAATGTACTTATAGCCAGTAAAAAAATCTGGATTGCAATGGTGAAACGAAAAAGTTCCTATCGGTGTGCGTATGGTTTTTGAGCGATCTATAGTCACAGAATATGTTTGTGCTGGGATTTGCTCGATCATTCCATGATAATAAAGAGCTGTCTGAAGAGAAAGATAACTTTCCTGAGGTGCGGTAATAAATTCAGCCACCTGTAAAGGATCAAAATTCGAGCTCCTTAAAACCCACTTACCTTTTCTTATTTTTTCGACAAATCTCTGATCTCTTAAGTCTTTAAGGTATTTGCCAACAGAATGAGTTGATATCCCAAAAATGCTTGCAACTTCCCTTGTTTGAATAAAAGGACTACTAAGATTGCCTAACCGACTTAAAAATTCCACAGCTTTCATCTCAGCACCGTTTGCTTTTCAATAAAGGCGAGAACTTCCACTTGCAGCTGCTCCCATGCCTTTTTATTTTCGTAATGTGCCTGATAATCAGACATAAGGTATGGCCACACTTGAGATTTGAAATCTGAGAAGGATATCGACATCAATGTTTCAAGAGCCTTAGCCTTGTGCTCTTTAGAAATAGCAAACGTCCCTGACCCTGACAGTTGATCTTTAAGTGTTTTTAAATCAACTACGTCACGGACTTGTGTTTCAGTCCGATCAATAAGTGCTTTTATTTTCTGTTCAATGGCACTATTTAGCCGATAGTGTTGCAGCAATACAGGCTGCAGCTTATATCTAGAAATAATTGAGGGGGTGACAAACTGAACCTCTGAATCACTAAATGCTTTAATTCGTCTAGAAAATTCAATTTTTGTATGTAGAGTTAAGCTCTGGTTATCTAATTTTAAAGCTAACTTCCAACGCTGAGTAGTTGGGGTCTGTTTGGGTGCTGACCATTCTACTATTTCAATATTTTGGTGCTTAAGAATTGACCTGAAAGTATCGTCAGAAATTATTTTTTCAACATTTTTTTTAAGTGTCTGCAGGGAGGTGGTGTGTACATCAAAATCGATATCTTCTGAATACCGAATAGATTGAAAATAGAACCGTAGATTGCATCCACCTTTTAAACAAAAAAAGTCCCTACTCACTTTACTTGCAAGTCGGTTGGAAAAGGACAGGTGAAAATATTCTATTGCCTCTCTATTATTCATCTCTTTAATAATACATGAAATAGAATCTAATTTCTATATAATAGCTTGTTAAAATTTACAAACTACTGAATCAAAGAGTAAATTTTAACCTAATCTAGAAGTAGTCTTGACCCATAAACAAAGAAAGAGTAGAAGATCATAAAATATCAGTTTATGGGCCCGTAGCTCAACTGGGAGAGCGCCACGATGGCATTGTGGAGGTCGTCAGTTCGATCCTGATCGGGTCCACCAATTTCAGGTTAGATAAAGTCGTGATTTTCAAGTCAGTAGTCAAAAATAAAAACTAAATTAAAGCCTTAGAAGTGAACTCTATAAGGGAGTTCTTTCGCTTAAACCTGCCTCTCAATGCCTGCCACAGCCTCAAATTGGCTTTTGATTGGCTTGTATTTGGTTTTCGATACCCCAACTGATACAAAATTGCGTATGCATGTTTTTGTCGCTAATAAAGGTGATTATTACGACATTACAGACGGATTACCCCACCACAATCCACAATAATCCACCCAGCCCCGTGTTGACATCCGATCCAATTTTTTATAATTCTGATTGAGCAGTGGCGCTGCGCCTTTTAATCTAAAGGCCACAAATTCATGCTCCTTCTCGTGCTGGTAAACGGGAGAAAAGGAGCACTCATGAGTTCAATCAATAATCATTTTTCAAACACGGAAGGATACAATCGTTGGTCTTCAATCTATGACCAATACCCAAATCTTACCGTCGCTATCGATGAACTTACATTTCCTAAATTGTGGGAACATCTGCACAACAAGCACATTCTAGAAATTGGATGTGGAACAGGCAGACACACTCAAAAACTTGTTGCTGCCAGAAATCATGTTACAGGCATCGATATTTCAAACGGCATGCTGTCAGTGGCACAAATGAAGTTAACCGGAATGCCAGTTACACTAATTGAAGCAGATTTCATGACCTATGATTTGCTCAAGTCAAATACTTTTGATGCGATAATTTCTAGCCTTGTAGTGGAACACGTTAAAAATTTAGAGCACTTTTATCATCGCGTAGCCAATGTTTTAAAGGTCGATGGTGAGGTTTTCATTTCAGAGATTCATCCAAGTCGAGCTCTAAATGGCAGCTTGGCTCACTTTAATGATCCTGAATCAAATGAATGTGTCTATCTCGATAGCACGGCGCACTCACAAAACAGAATGGAAGAGGCCGCGAACCATGCGAGCCTCAAATTGATTCAAAAAATAGATGTTTTGAAAAATGACGATCTTATCGCGCTAGATCCAAAATGGTCGAAATACAAAGATCGTCCAATAATTCAAATTTGGTATTTTAAAAAATGAGACTTTTTCATTTCGAATGTTTTTATCAGCAGACCTTATTGATTGCTTGCGCTTTGACGGAACTTTTCGTTTACCTTTAGGCTCTCTGCCAATTCTCAAATCGCCTTGAACAATGAGAGAACAAGCTTGCCTTGCTTCTTCTTCAAAACTGTCAGAGGTCGCAGGCAGTAGCCGCCAATCTGTGGTTTCAGGCCCGTAAGCCTCAAGATGTCGAAGTGAAGGAAGTTCCAAGTCCGACGAGTTTTGATAGCCAGTCCATACTTTGCTCCTCTCGAAAGTTTCATCAGTCGCCACGCATTTGCCGGAGACGCTCCTTGATGGTCGTCGTTCCGACTTGAAAGTGCGCTGCCAACTGACGAAGAGTGAGGTTCTGTGATTGACGTAGTTTTGCCAGCTCAGCCAAATCTACGGAACCCTTTACCCAAGTCACTTTCCGGATAACCTTACCCGTGAGTGCTTGTTGTTCGAGAAGATAGCGCCAGCCGCCACCAATTTTTTTTGTTTGTCAAGTCGATAAGGTGACGGGCGGGCTCGAACCGCCACAGCACAGTTTTGCAAACTGTTCCCTTAACCATTTGGGTACGTCACCAAGCTATTATTTCTGTTCAAAAATAAGCCAATTCTCGCAGAAACTCCATATTTTTTTTAAAAAAAATTTTCATAGTGCTCTGTCAAGCAGAGTAAGCAAGTCTCACAACAGGACTTATGTCACATTAAAACTATTGTATTATAATACTTATTGACATAAAATTTAATACTATTTAATATAAATAATATGAGAATTACAGTTGATATTTCATATAATGATCTAAATAAAGTATTACAACTAATGGAAGAAAAACATAAAGGCCCAGCATTAGTAAAATTTATTCAAGCTTCTTTAAAACAGCAAAAGCGCAAAGAGTTTAGTAAACAAATCATGGAAGGAAAACTCCAGATTGATTTAAAAATTAAAAATCGAAGCAAAGATGATCGCAGCATATGGGATTAATAGTAGATTCTAGCGTTTGGGTTTGTTATTTTAAAAGTAATACACCGCTCTTGCTTAAAAAAAAAATTGACGTTGTTGTTAATGATTCCAGTGTGGTTCTATGCGAACCAGTTTTGTTTGAATTATATAGAGCTGCTCACTTGCAAGAACTTAAGATTTTACAAGATTACTTTTCAACTTTTTCTGTTTTAGAAACTCCAAAAGACCTATGGGAAAAAGCTACTCAATTGGGGCAAATTTGTTTTTCTAAAGGTTTTAAGCCAAGCTCTCTGGACCTCCTCATTGCTCAAATTGCCTTACACTATAAGATTCCAATCCTAACTTTTGATAAGCATTTATTTGCAATAACAAAAATATCTCACTTGAAATGTATTTCCATATAATCCGAGATATTGCATTTAAGTTGGTAGCGAGACAAGCAAGATGTAAGCTAGTGAAGCGAGCACAGAAGTTTTTAAGCGAGGCATATCCAGGGCGATATGTTGAGCTTAAAAATCTTCGAGTACGCTGCAATAGCGCCGCAGATTGGTTGTCGCAGTAGAACTTAAATGCAATATCTCGGATAATTGATGGCTTATATTGCACTAATCCAGTGGCAAGCCTTAGGTCGCACAAATGTACGAATACCAATATGTGATAAGGTTGAACCTAGCCCTGAGTCTTGCCTGCCACTCCAAGGCAGATAAGGACTCACTCGGTCACAACAATTCCAATACACGCTCCCTGCGTTTATTGCTTGTAAAATTTTTTCTGCTCGGCTTTGATCCTTAGAATACACACCGGCAGTTAATCCATAATTTGTGTCGTTCATCAGTTCAATGGCTTGCTCATCTGAAAAGACTTTTTGAATACCAATAATTGGACCAAAACTCTCTTCTCGCATTACACTCATCGTGTGGTTCACATCGGTTAAAACCGTTGCCTCAAAATAATAACCTAGACCTGAAACATTTTTTCCACCATGTAAAAGCGTTGCACTTTTTTTAAGTGCATCTTCTACTTGCAAAGATAAAACCTGTCTTTGAGCTGCTCTGGTTAAAGGACCTAAATACACACCAGACACTAATGGATCTCCCATTTTATATGTTTTAACTTCTTCAACAATGATTTTAACAAAATCATCATATATTGAAGCAGCAACGTACAAGCGCTCAACAGAACAACAGCTTTGGCCATTGTTATAAAAAACACCATCCGAGACTGCAGGTACAGTTTTTTTCAAATCTACATCTTCACAAACATAAACAGGATCTTTTCCACCCAGTTCAAATCCACAAACAAGAAGCCTGCCTGCAAGATTTTGATGAATGCGCTTACCTGTTCCAACAGAACCCGTAAAAAACACCCCATCAATAGGCAGAGAAGTTAAATAACCGCCTTGAGTCCCATCCCCAATAACACAACTAAAAACATCTTGAGGCACACCAGATTCATAGAGCATCTCAGCAATGTGGAGTCCCGTTAAAGTGGCATACTCTGAGGGCTTGTACAGCACTGCATTCCCAGCAATAAGTGCTGGCACAAACACATTGACTCCCACTAAATAAGGATAATTCCATGCAGAAACATTCACAACCACACCTAACGGCTCATAAACTGTTTTTTCAATCCTGCCAAGTGCTTCAAATACCATTTCCTCTTTTAAATATTTTTCAGAATTTTCTAAAAAATAATGAATGCGTGCACTGGCACCTTTTAACTCATTTAAGGATTGCTGCAGGGGTTTTCCTACTTCTAAAGATAAAGTACGCGAAAGCATATCCTTTTTTTCATCTAAAAAAATTGAAAATTTTCTAAGGCACTCCAGTCGTTCTATAAGACTCTTTTTTGACCAAATCTTTTGAGCAGCTTTTGCTTTTTTAAATTTTTCTTGGATGGAAGCCTCGCTATCACAAGGCACAACCTTTAATATTTCTTCTGTGGCAGGATTAATAATTTTTAGCTCTTTTTGCATAAGCTTAAACATTACTTACATAAAAAAACTTTTCAATAAAATTTTCTACCCGAAACTTTTCTTAGGATGTAAAAACGACGAAATATCTGGAACATTTACGTGATGTAAATGTGACGAAATATAATGTATACAAACATCATGTCTTTATCTATTAAAGCTTGGGCAGCATCAGCTCAAGGTTCTCATTTAGAGCAAGCATCCTTTCCACGCAACAACCTCCACTCCCATGAACTACTCATTGAAGTGTCTGCGTGTGGAATATGCCACAGTGACATCCACTTAATTGATAATGATTGGAAAATAAGCAAATATCCATTAGCCCCTGGACATGAAATCATAGGTCGGATTGTTGAAAAAGGAAAACAAGTTCCAGAGCATTTTAAAATAGGTTCAATCGTTGGAGTTGGATGGCAAAGAAGCGCGTGCCATCGCTGCCTAGAGTGTTTGAGTAATCGGGACCAAATGTGTGATAAAATTAAAGCAACTTGTGTGGGACATCCTGGCGGTTTTGCGGATTACCATGTCACAGACTGGCAATATAGTTTTTTAATCCCAGAAAATTTGCAAGTCCCACAAACTGCGCCACTCCTATGTGGCGGCATTACTGTATTTAGCCCACTTCAGATGCTTGTTCCTCAAGGTGGGCAACGTGTGGGGATTGTGGGTCTTGGTGGACTGGGGCATTTCGCTGTAAAATTTGCTAAAGCAAAAGGTTACGAAGTCACTGTTTTTACATCCTCAGAATCAAAAAAAACTGAAGCAAAAAAGCTAGGTGCAACGCATGTGGTATCTTCCACCAATCCAAAAGAAATTAAAGCAATGGGGCCCTATCTAGATTTTATGCTCGTTACTGCAAATGTAGATTTACCATGGGAAGCCTACTTGCAAGCCTTACAAGTAGATGGGGTTTTATGTTTTGTAGGGATACCACCCAATAACCTTTCCATTAACGTTGGAAGCTTGCTTGGCAAAAGAAGAAAAATCACAGCAAGTCCAATTGGCAGCCGCTATCAAATTCAAGAAATGTTGGAGTTTTGCTCCCACCATCAAATTACAGCACAAGCAGAAATATTTTCAATGGATAAAGCAAATGAAGCCCTGCTGCGGGTTCGAGAAAACCTAGTTCGGTATCGGGCTGTGCTGGTTCATTCTAGCTTAGACGGGCTCTTAAATTGACAACCCACCATGAATAGTAAAGATGTATTCGGTTTCAGGATTCACATCTGATGTATTTATATCTTCTGAGGTGGTAGCTTTAAAATCAACTCCCAGCATGCAAACCTTACAGACTTTCACATCTAAAAATATTTCAATGGATTGCTGTGAAAAATTTTTAAGTGTATGATAAAAAGTCTTATCTAGCGCTACTTTTAAATATATTCTATTTTGTAATGCCAAACGAAAACGAGCACCTTTTTCTAAGGCAATATAATCTGGTTCATCTCGAACATTTTTTCCACTAGCATCTGAGGCCACACTAACCATAACAAAAAATGGTTTTTTAACAAAAGCAAGTCCACCTTCGACACCTAGTTCACCACCTATGTAATTTTCTTCAACACCACGATAAATCGCATTGGCACTCACTTCAACGTTTCCTAGGGCCACTCCTTTTAGTGGACCAACAGAAGGAGTCGTATACCCGTATCCAAAGTTACCATCAAAACTGATCCCACCCGCAGAAGTCCAGCCCATGTTTGGTTGCTGTGCAGCACCAACTAAAACTGCATAACTCCCATCAAAAATTAGAATTTTATGGTCACTTAACGTCACAAGATGGGCTTGTCCAGCCATACCCGACATTGGGCTACCTACAATGGAAAGCTCATTTGTTGTGGGATTGAGAACAAACCTCACTCCTCCACCCCCCAAAGCTCCATTCATTTCTTCAAATAAAGGCGGGTCTTCTTCAGCAGAAATTAAAAAAGGACAGAACAAAAAAACTATAAGAGCACATACTTGCGCTCTAAGTAATATTTTAAAAAACATCTTATTCCTTGTAAAAAATAAATTGAATTCCACCTTGGAATTCATTGGATCTTGTCGCGCTCATATCGCTAGAATGCTCTAGATATCCTTGGCCTTCTTGGTCTTCTTCCTCTTTTTCAATTACTTTTGCATAAAAACCAATAAGCATCATTAAAGATGGAGTTAATGGCCGCCACTTTCGTGGAAGTTTATAGTTTAAAAAAAACTCTAAAATTTTTCTTCGGGGATCATTTTGAGTATGAGCCATCACTTTATTGATATTGAGTTGTAAATATAATGTATCTTGAACTCCAAACCTCAAGTGCCCACCAGCAAAAGCCTCTGCAAAATCTCCTTCAGGATTTAAAATAGATACAAGCCCCTCTACGTGCCCTCCAACTAAAATTATTACAGGCTTTAGAGCTACTCCAGCTCCGCCCTCTACTCCTAAACCTCCAACCAATGCATTGGGTTCTAATCCACTCGTTCTCAACGTACCAACAAACCTTCCTTTTCCTAATCCATAAACAAAAAATGCAGTTGGAGTTTTTACACCATAGCCAGCCTCAAGGCTTGCTTGTGCTCCAACTGCAGAGCCAAACTCAAAATTAAGCTTTCCTTCATAAACTATAATATGTGTTCCTTTACTCACATAAAGACCATTTAATTGAAAAGGTATTGTAACAACAAAAGTCTTTTGATCTTGAGATGGATTTACTTCTGCAATAGCGCCTACTCCAAAATGACTTGTAGTGGTCTCATCGAATAAAGTTTCTTCTTGTACACGTTCCTCTGGTTGTGCAAATACGACACTGATATTTAGCAGAAAAATAAAAAATAGGGTTTTCATCTTATAAATCCCTCTACTTCTCTATGCAATTGATTCTTGCTAAAGATATCGTTATGCCCTGCGTTTGGTATTTCTATCAATGTAGCGTTGTTACCCACTATTTTTTTTAATTTTCTAGAATGTTCAATTGAAATCACATTATCTACTTTTCCATGAATCAATAAAACGGGGCTCGATATTTTGGGTAGATATTTTTCGTTTTTATAAACATTGTCCACGAGTGCTCCCAATGGAATTAAAGGGAATAACTCAAGTGCTGCATCTCTCATTTTTGTAAAAGGCGAAACCAGAATCAGACCCTCAATGATCAAACCCTCTTTCTCTAAATCATATGCTACTTGTGTGGCTACTCCTGTACCTAAAGAATGACCCATCAAGTATAGTTTTGTGTCATGTCGGATTTGCATTATATCCTGTCGCGCGCCCATCCTGTGCACGCTCCGGCTATCAATCCTTCGGGTTCTTTTTAAAATATTTTTTGATAAAAACACCCCATCACTGACGAGAGCTTTTTCGGATGGTCTGCCCTGAGATCCATCATATCCACGATAGGCATACACAGCCATTCCCCAGTTATGTTGACTCCGAAGATTTTCTAAAACATAAACTGAAGCACCAATAGGCATTGCATTTCCACCAAAAAAAAGCACATGACTTCCATTGAGATCACTCCCCTTTTTTTCAAAACCAATAAGCGTTGTATGATCCTGCAGGACTGCTTTTTTAAAATCCCAGTTAAATGTTTCAGAAATTTTTTTGTGAATTTCAGGTGGAGTGTGCGTAGGCTGGTAGATAAGTGATTCAATACACCCTGATGTAAAAACTAAAACAATCAATATGAGGACCCGTATCAGAAACCGTGCTTCTTGAATTTTCATTGAAGCACTTAAGAAAATCGAAAACTCAAAAGAAGTAAAGCTGCGGTGCATTGGTTTTAGAGAAAAATTCAAACTCTTTCAAACACTTCTTTAATAGCATGCTGCCAAGGAAGAACTTCTACTTTTCCAACTTTTCGTGGATGTTTTTCCAAAGAAAAAATCAAGCTCTTAGAATTAGAAAATTCACTGGAAATTTTTTGAAGTTTTTGAATCTCACTATCCATACTAAACGAGACGATTTAATCTCAGCTAAAAGAATTGGTAGTCCAGGTCACTCAATAATAATATCCACCTCCAAATCATCCTTAGTTCTTAAATAACTAAATCGAAAATCTCGCTTTAAATAGTCATTGAGCCTTAGAAGCTCAAGAACAATCCAGCTTTCAAAGGTTTGACCAAAAATAAATGTACCAGGTTTTAATGGTAAATCTAAAGTAGAATCGATGGTACGCTTGATGCCGGTATCAAAAAAATAAAATTTTGGTTTCTTGGTTTGTCTCTTTCGAATAGCTCTGTGAAAAGGATCTAAAAGAAATCCTACTAAAGTATCCAATAAAATTTCAAAAAAATGCTCAACTGACTTTCTATCTAATAATGCGTCGTGTCCGATTTTTGAACTGTTTTTTTTTTGATAAACTTCGATGAATAAGAGTAGATTTTCCTGTTCCACGCGGGCCGAACAAGAAAAAACTATTGGATAATAAAGGTTTACAAATTCTATGGTACATATGTCTAAAATGCACGAACATTTTAGACATATGTACAAATTCTTATCAGCTGCTCTTAAGGCACCATTTCCAGACTGGGATAAATCTTAATAGGATGTCGCCCTCCTTAAGTTCAGATTCATATCCGTACGTTAGTACAATCCCTGTTTTTAACTGAAATCGTTTGAGTGATTGAAGTAGTGAGCGTATTTCCCTTTTCATAGTTTCCGGGTGAGTTGGATTCCAACAAACCTGAATGAAGTCTCTAACCGTTTCATTTTCTTTTACTAAAAAGTCAACTTCATGTTTCTGCTCTGTCCAATAATAATAAACTTCAAGTGAAGGATTATTTAATTTACTTCTAAGCAACTCAACAAAGACGATATTTTCTAACACTTGAGATGAACCATCCATCGCTCTATAGCCAATTGCAGTTGCTAATGCATGATCTATGGCATAAATTTTTCTGGAACTTTTTTCAATTTCCTTAAGTTTATATGAAAACCGACTTAGAAATTTTATCAAATAAGACGATTCGAGATGTCCTGAATAATGCTCTAAAGTATCAGGTGTTAACTCTAGATATTTTTCTAAGGACCGATAAGTTATGTGTGAACCGATATGGCTCAGGTAGTATCTGGTAAGTTGTTTGAGCTTCTCCTGCTTCCGAATTTTGAATCTTTTAATGAGGTCTTTTTCTAAAATGTCGGTGTAGTAAGCTAAAAGTAACTCTTTACGAAGATGCGGATCTTCTGTCAATACGACATCCGGATAACCTCCGGTCTCAAGATATTGATCAAAAACCGTAGCAGGCTCATGCTGAGGCTTAAAGAGCAGTATCTCTTGAAATGATAATGGGAACACCTGTACAGTAAGACTTCTGCCAGTAAGTAGAGTTGAAAGATCTTGGCTAAGTAACTTTGCGTTTGAGCCCGTGATACAAATCCGTGCTTTTTTTAATTCATGGACCGAGTTTACCCATCTTTCCCAATTTTCTACTTCTTGGACTTCATCTAAAAAAATGTAAATTGGCCCTTTTGGAGAAAGGCGCTCTATATACACATTGTAAATTTGTTGCAATATATCAGGACCATCAGGACCCAAAGATATCCAACGTGGATCTTCAAAATTAACAAGCAGTGTGTTGTGTGGATGAAGTTGTTTTCCTTGGATAAGCCCAACAATGAGTTGTTTTAAAATAAACGATTTACCGCTCCTTCTGGAACCCGTCAGCACAAGAATTTGATTGGACTTCGTTAAAATTGCCTGACACTTTTCTAGATAAGCCTGCCTTTTGATCCCCAAATGAGGTATTTGTCCCCAGAAATTCCAGTCTTCTAAAATATTAAAAATATCGTTTTTGTCGATCTTCATACAATCTAATCAACAAAAACATATTATTTTGTCGATTAGATTGTATTTTAACCTACACTTTTATAATAGAGCAAGTATAAATTAAAATTATCCGATATATTACATTTAAGTTCTACTGCGACAACCAATCTGCGGCGCTATTGCAGCGTACTCGAAGATTTTTAAGCTCAACATATCGCTCTGGATATGCCTCGCTTAAAAACTTCTGCGCTCGCTTCACTAGCTTGCATCTTGCTTGTCTCGCTACCAACTTAAATGCAATATCTCGGTTAAACATTCCGGCAGGGAAAGCTCTGGCCTATATGCTCCGGTTTTCTCGCAAAAATCTCCTTGTCATGAAGTCAAAATTTCTCACTTAGCGAAGTAGTGTTAAATAAGAGGTGTGCTATAAAAAATTGTATTTACCGTGCATCTTCTTTAAATTTGCAACACCCCGTCTGTTAATAAATAATGATCTATTTTTGGATTAAAGATTCCTGCTTTGTGCGGGTTCATTGCAATATAGCGAAGCACCCCCAGTAAATCTTTTCCAAAAGATACAATCCGTGTCCATGCTCGCTCTTTCCAAAATGGTTTGAGGTTTTTGTGTGCATCCTCCTGCTGCAAATTCTCATGGAGTTGTGTCGGATTTGTGTCACAATTTGTCGCCTGCAGATTGGTACCGCTCACTTTTTCTCCCGCACCAAGTGTGCGGGTGGCGCTCTCGACACGTGCATGCTCCGGCCGCAAATCCTCCAGAGTACGC
>Ga0213870_1001071_pt1 | contig 12575 bp, 13 predicted proteins | sample WICALVC2017_Meta_FD_160119 | JGI IMG/M metagenome (GOLD analysis project Ga0213870, IMG submission 160119) | Freshwater microbial communities from subterranean cave lake in Wind Cave National Park, South Dakota, United States - WICALVC2017 | ecosystem: Environmental > Aquatic > Deep subsurface >... | reverse complement strand
TGCAATAGCAGACAAGGAGGCACTAAACCTGCTAGTAAAATCGCTGCTTGACAGAGATGTTAGGCTCTCACTTGATGCAAGCGCACTTGTAAACTATATTCTGCCGCTGATTCAAAACAAAAATGTCGTAGTGACCCCACATGCTGGCGAGTTTAAAAGAATGTTTGGAGACGCACTGCCAGAGTCAAAAAAAGATAGAGTCGCAATTGTAGAAAAGCATGCAAGGGAAAACTCTGTAACTATACTTTTGAAGGGTGCAACAGACATTATCTCGGATGGAAAAAAGACATTTCTTAACACAAAACTGACTCCGGCAATGACAGTTGGCGGAACAGGCGACGTGCTGTCAGGAATTGTAGCAAGCATGCTTTCAAGAAACAGAAATCCATTGGAATCATCAGCTGCTGCGTCATTTGTAAATGGCATGGCAGCAAAAGTTGTTCAGAGAAAGGTTGGCCTTCACATGGTGGCATCAGATCTTTTTGATGCAATCCCAATTGCGCTAAAACCATTTGACAAGATCAAACAATGAATCAAATTCTAAAACAGGTTGACAAAAACTTTTCATCTCTTATTTCTGATCTGCAGTTACTGATACGCCAGCCAAGCGTTTCAGCAAAAAATGAGGGGATACAGGAATGTGCAAAACTTACAGCAAAAATAATGAAAAAGGCAGGAATTTCCTCCCAAATATTATCGCTTAAAGGGGTAGCACCTGTTGTCTTTGGCAAGGTAAAATCGAGAAAAAACCCAAACAAAACAATACTGTTTTACAATCACTACGATGTCCAGCCAGCAGAGCCATTCTCGCTGTGGGAAAATGATCCATTTAGCGGAAAAATCATAGGAAACAAAATTTTTGGCAGGGGCTCATCTGATGACAAGGGCGAGCTTGTCACAAGAATATTTGCAGTAAAGTCTTTTCTTGACGCATTTGGCGATGTTCCATGTAATATCAAGTTTGTAATAGAAGGCGAAGAAGAAACAGGCAGCGCAAATATTGAAAAGTATCTAAGAAAATACAAAAAGAAATTTTCCTGTGATGGGGTGATCTGGGAGTTTGGATATGTTGATTCTAAAAACAGACCAATAATCGGGCTTGGCATGAAAGGTCTGCTCTATGTTGAGCTTTCTGCAAAGGAGGCAAAACGAGATGCACATTCTAGTCTTGCAGTGCTGATAAAAAATCCAGCTTGGCGACTAGTTGAGGCAATAAATACGCTCAGAGACAATAATGGAAAAATTCTGATTAAAGACTGGTACAAGGAGGTGCAGCCATTTAGCAAGACTGACCTGAAAATAATAAGCTCAGAACCATTTGACGAAAATTCATTCAAGACTGAATATGGAATAAAGGATTTTGTTGGAGGCAAAAATGGTCTTGATGCAAAAAAGGCACTTGTCGGTACACCAACATGCAACATTGCAGGGTTTGTCTCAGGTTACACAGAGAGTGGTGCAAAAACTGTCCTTCCCGCAACCGCTGTTGCAAAAATTGATTTTCGGCTAGTGCCAAGGATGGATCCTAAAAAGCAGATTGCAAGACTAAGAAAGCATCTAAAGCAAAAAGGGTTTGGCGATATCAGAATCAAGGTGTATCATGGCGAGGCTGCAGCAAGAACTAGTCCTAATGAACCGCTAGTGTCTTTTGTAAAAAAAGCAGCAGACAAGGCGTTTGGAAAATCAATTATCAACGTTTCAAATGCAGGCACTGGCCCAATGCATTCATTTGTCAAAGTACTGAGAGCACCATGCGTTTCAGTTGGCGGAACCTACATGTTTGCAAGGATACATTCACCAAATGAATTTGCAAGACTTGACTTGCTAAAAAAGACAACAAAGTGCATGTGTCTTGTAATTGACAACTTTGCAAATTAATGCAAGAATCGCGGTAACTTTTTTACAATGTGAGTTATTGATACTCTGCCTGGGCCTGCAGCTATCATGCTCAAAGCTGAGGCCAATAGTAAAAGATCAATCTCAAATCCTCCCTGGCCTGTAAGATGGTCTGCCTTTTTTACATAAAATATAGCACCCATCATCATCAAAGACAAAACAACGCCTCCAATTCTTGTCAGCACTCCAGCAATTAGCAAAATTCCGGGAACCGTTTCTGCAAGTGCAAGTATTATCTGCATCTCATGTGGAACTCCAATGTTTGTCAAAAAGTCCAAAAAGCCGGGATCAAACTTTGGCAGTCCGTGAGCCAAAAAGATCACGCCAACAGCTACGCGCACACCCATGTGTGCAATGTCATGAAACTTGCTTTGATTGAATGTTGCCTCTGCCAACAGTCTACAAAAATTTTATGCTGTATAAATTTCTGAGCCAAAAAAGATGAGAAAGGACTTTATTTCACCCTAAAATTAGTGGACATATGTCGTACATGTACATGCCTGGCGCAACTGCCGTGGGAATATCATTTGATGACGGCATAGTTCTTGCAAGTGAGCGCAGGATCGCATATGGCAATTTCTTGGTAAGCAAATCAACAAAAAAGACCTTCCCGCTAACCCCAAATGTTGCCGCAGCATGCGCAGGCCTTGTAGCAGACATGCAGCTATTGTCTTTGCAGATAAAGGCACTGGCAAAAATCAGAAAAATGGAGATAAAGCGAGATGTTCCTCCAAACTCTATTGCAAAAATGATGTCTAATTTGATGTACGAAAGGCGATTCTTTCCACTACTTACCCAAGTTATTGTAGGAGGCCGAGTCGATAAACCCTCAATTTACACACTAGACCCGCTTGGTTCTGTCCTGCCAGATGAGTATGCAGCTGTTGGCACCGGTGCAGAAATGGCACTGGGTGTGCTTGATCAAAGCTACAAAGAAAAGCTTACAGAAAAGGAAGCAGTTGATCTTGCAATAAAGTCTGTCCGCTCTGCAATAATGAGGGACTCTTTTAGCGGTGACGGAATTGACATTCTTGTCATAAACAAGCAAGGAACCAAGGAATTTACAGAAAAAAACTAGTCTCTAATTTCTTTTTTGGCTTCCCAGTATTTGTCTGAGATGTAATGCAAATTTTTTACAACCTCGCCTTTTGCAAATGATTCCATCTCGGCACTTGATACAAGTGATTTTCCTACTGCAAGAAATTTCTGTTTTGACTCTTCTTTGACGCAAACTATCTGGTCTTTTTCAAAGTCGGTATATTTTCTGATGCCGGGCCTCATCACGTTTGCTCCATTGCAGACAAACTTGACTGCACCCATATCTACAACCACGTGTGGAAACTTTTCAAGAACTTCGGTATTTGATAAAAACGGTAAATATTCGTCCTCTCTTTTTAAAATGGTAATGCCGTTTCCTGTAATTATCTCAGCATTGTCCTGTAAATAATGACAATTTAGATTTTTTATTTTTGGAATATCAATTTTCCATTTTGATGAAATCTCATCCAGTATTGCAGCTGTTTCGCTTTTTGAAATTAAGTGAGACGCGACTGTCTTTTCCTTATTCATTTTCTAGTGATACAATTAGGAATCAATGCTTCCGCCCTGGCCATAGAGGACTGGCATGGTATATGATGCTGTTATGTGTTTGATGATTCTGATCTTCCTTACTACCTTGTCTATTCCATCTGGATCACTTGATGCTACCTTGACAATAATGTCGTATCTTCCCATAATGCCGTTGACTTCATCTACTTCAGGTATTCTTTTTAATTCTGCAATGGTTTCTTTTTCCAGTCCAGGTACGCAGTTTAACAGTATGTAAGCTTGCATATTCTCAGGCGCTCAATTTACCTACAAATAGTTACCTGCACCGTTTCTTGAAATCTCTTGTCTTATGTCAAGAAGGTCGCGCAGAATTGAGCTTGCAGTTTCAACGCCTCCTGCACCACGGCCTATTATTGTCTGTGTGCCAGAGTGCTCAGAGGTAAAAGAGATTGCATTTAGTGTTCCATTTACACACAAGGGGTCATCACGTGAAACCTCTTTTGGTGCCACAATCAGCTCTTTGTTGCAAGATGCAATCAGCTTTATTACACAATTTTTCCTTTCTGCCTTTTTGATATCACTAGATGAGACATTGCGGATTCCAGTTCGCTTAATGTCTGGTAGGGTAACTCGCATGCCCATTATCCAGTTTGCAAGTATGACTAGTTTTGCTGCAGCATCAAGACCGTCTAGGTCAAGTGACTCGTCTGCCTCTACATATCCCTTTTTTTTGGCATCTGACAGGGCTGATTTGAAGGACATGCCGTTTGCCATGTTTGTCAGGATATAGTTTGTCGTTCCATTTAGTATGCCCTGAAATGATAGCACCCTTTCTCCCCTCAAACTATTTTTGGCATAGTTGAGAATTGGTGTTCCTCCGCCAACAGTACCACTAAATCGCAGCAGCACCTGATTATATTCTGCAAGCTCCATTAGTGAAGGAAACGCAAGTGCCAGCGGTCCCTTGTTAACAGATACAACATGCAGTCCTCTTTTTAGCGCACTTGTAATGTGTGTCATGCCAGGCTCTGCATCTTTGTAGTTGCTTACAGTTGATTCAACTAAAACATCGGCATCAAGATCATCTATCAAGTCTAGGCCAGAAAGGTTGCAGTTTTTGCTTGCATATTTTTTTACGGTTCCAAACTTTTTCTTTACCTCTACTAGTCTGTTTAGCTCAAGGCCTGACGAGTCAACAGCAGAGCCATTGCTATCAAAGACTCCCACAATTTTTGGTTTTATCCCATACTGTGCATAAAGGTCTTCTGTTCTTGAATCAAGCAGCTTTGCAAGACTCTGGCCTACTACTCCAAATCCACATAGTATTATTCGCAATTTATCTCAGACTCTGCTAACATTTGGCCTGTTTTATTAATGATTTTTCTATAAACTAGTCGTCTTTTTTGTCAAGATCCAATGAAATTGAATTAATGCAAAAGCGTAGGTTGGTTGGAGCTGGGCCGTCATCAAAAAGATGACCCAGGTGCGCACCACACTTGTTGCACATTACCTCTGTTCTAAGTATGCCATAGCTTGTATCTGTTTCATATTTTATGTTGTCATTTTTGAGTGGCTTCCAAAAACTTGGCCAGCCTGTACCTGAATTAAATTTAGTATCAGAGCTAAACAGCTCAGTTCCACAACAAACACATTTGTAGACTCCCTTGTCCTTGCACTCATAATATTTTCCTGAAAATGGTCTCTCGGTATCCTTTTTTCGACACACCATATACTGTTCAGGCGTCAGTGTATTTTGCCATTCTTCATTCGTCTTTGAATTCTCTTTACTCATAATTTTTTATCACACAATCCAGTATATCATTTTTTGTCCAGTTTTTTCCTTTTCTCTTCTGTTCTTTTCTCTGACTCAAATCGCTCCAAGTCATATTTTTTCAAATCAACAAACTTGAAAATTTTACTCAAGACAGGATGAACCTTGTTTATTTCCTTGTACATTGATTGGGCAACCATTCTGTAATCAATGTGACCCTGTGGAACTGTTCTCAGCTCAATTAGATGGCACGCCTCGCGCAAATTAAGATGAATAAAGTATGGATAGTTGTATGCAAAGTTTACAACATATTGGGCTTGTTCTGGAAGTTTTTTCCGAATCGTATCAAAAACTTCTTTTGCCTTGTACATACAATCCTTAAACTCTTTTTCAATCCCAAGTGTTGCAATCTCTTTTGGAACTGCAAAGCCATGGTCTGTTGTCAGTAGCTGTCGCTCAATAGTAAGCACTCGATGTCTGTGAAAGTCACGAAACATCCCAAAGTTTGTCACAAGATCAAAAGTGTATTCAGACATTTCAAATGCCCGTGGTGGCCTGTGCCGTCTGTTTTTTCGAATATCTGCAAATGACGAGATGATTTTGCCTTTTTCCTTTGACTCCAATTTTTTTACATTTACAAGTATTTTGTAGTATGGAGTGCCGGGGGCTTGCTCGTATATTGCAGCAGCAACTATCTTGTCTAGTGCATCTGATTCAGGCTCATGGTCAACTAACCTCACAAATGTGCCATAAACTTTATCACTTTGAGCATATTTTTTAGCAAGATTTGAGGCTGTTTTTTGAATCGCCTTAAAGTATTCTTGCAGCTCCTTGCCGTATTTGTCGTTTGAGCGTCGAACAAATGACTTGATGGTAGAATCAAGTTCGTCCTTAATCTGTCTAGCAAGTATTTGTTCCTCCTTTAGGCTTGAGCTAAACAGGATTGTGAGCAGATATTCAAAGGCGCGCCCGTTCCCTGTAATGCCTACATTAGTTAGAGTCGATGCAGGTAAAAGGCTTCGTAGCACATCAAGTGCCTTTGCTTTTGTTGATCCCCTGTAAATTGTATTTGCAGATTTTATCTCATCATCTGTTTTTAGTTTTGAAAAAGGTTTTTCATTTCCATCAGAGTCTTTGAATGTATATCTGTCGATTGGAAATTTTTCCCTAATGTAATTTATCATTGGCTCAATGTTTTTTGAATAAACATCAAAGTCAAGGTTGCATGATTCCAAGTACATCTCAGAATATTTTGACTTCATGATTGCAGGTTCTTTGTAAAACTTATAGCTGCCCTTTACCTTCTTGTCCCATGCAACATATCGCGAAGACTTTTCAAGATATGATAGGCCTATTCTGCGGTCCTCAATTTTTTTTACAGCAAGATTTGATAGTCCTTCTATTGCAATTTGTGCGCCACCAAGCTCTGCTACAGAGTCATCGCCGTACTCCAATAGAACGCGGTTGTAGAACTCTTCTCCGCGATTTTTGTTTGATAAAAACTCGTCAAGAAAAACTCGGCGCATGCTCTTGTCAGTCCTGCTGTATCTTGACATCAACGCACCACGGTCAACTTGCTTTGATGTAATTATTGCAAATACATGACTGTCAGCGTTTGAGAAATGATCCAAAAGAATTTTTTTTTCATCTTCTGAAAACTTGTCAGACATTGCAAGCTGAAAAGTTGACTAATTATTAATAGTCTATCCTTTTTTTATCTGAATAAGATCAGAAGACTTTTTTTGTCCTTTGGTTTGCCATCTTAGCAGAACTTCCTTTAGTGTTTCTGCTTCTGCCTCATCATCTGTATACATTAGCGTTGTTATCCATTTGCCTTTTCCAGCTTGCCCGCCAACAGAGTTCATCCAAAAGTTTGTTGGCATATCTATGAATGCTTTATGATCAGGATTTCTGCTCATGTCAATCCAGTGTTTTGAAACAAAGTGAAGAATCTGATCTAATTGATCTTTTGTAATCATTGACAAATTTTTTTACTTGTTTGAATTTTAAAATTGCGCATTTTATCCATACCGCTAGGAATTAGTTAAAATGATCTAACCAAAACCGGAAACCTTGTTAACACTTTGCTGGTTATACAAATCAGTAAATCAGTAGGCAATGAGCAGCGACGAGATCGAAATTGTCGGAAAATCAGTAAAAGACATGTATGGCACAGCAATGGGAAAAGTTGTCGGAACAATTACTGCCATTGATGGAAGCATTGATACAGTCGGAATAGATTGTGGCTCAGACGTACTAAAACAAGCCCCATTTGAACAACTTGTGGTCAAAGAAGATGTTGTAATTTTTATTCCAAAGTGGCGACTTGATTCACACAGACTTTTGCGGGCAAAAGAGCTGGCATTGCGAAGACTCAAGGCGCTGATGAATCTCTCAGCAGAAAATGAGGAAATGAAAGAAGATGCCGGACTGATTCATGAAAAATACAAGACACAGCTACAATCGCTTAATGAAACTGAGGCAAAAATAAAAAACATGCTAGACAAAAGAAAAGCCGAGCTTGACGAGCATCTAAAATCTGTAAAGATGTTCCTGTTTGATGCAAAGGTACAGTTTAACAGCGATGAGATAGCTCAATCAAAGTTTGACTCTATAAAGTCACAGACTGCAGAAATTATGGAACGCATTTCTCATGAAAAAGCGGAGATACTTAACATACAGCAGCGCATTGCAGACTTGTCACTTGATGACTTGCCAACAGAAACACCAAAACAGCAGATTGAAGAATCAGCCCAGTCGTATCTGGAATCAGCAAAAGATGAAGAACCTGTTGTAGCACTACCTGAAGTTCCACAAAATGTCGAGGCACTACCAGAAGTTCCTCACGATGTTGAAACAAAGGACGCAGTACACAACTATGCATGTATAATTGCACAGCAAAACAAAAAGCCAGATGACACAGAACCCGGAGACTGGCTTACAAGAATGCAAGCGCAATAAGTCTGAAAATTAGTTCTTTAACATTTAGAAATGCCTGATACATAGTATCGGCGTGAGTTCTAAAATATACAACATCGGACTTGGACATAATGATACTCTAACAAGAAAAAAGGCCGATTCTGATTTTATTTTGTTTTGGAATGAACAGGCAAAAAACCTGTCTTGGTTTAAAACTTGGGATAAAACACTAGAATGGAATCCTCCTTTTGCAAAGTGGTTTGTTGGAGGCACGATAAATGCATCATACAATGCACTTGATGTCAACCTCAAAAAAAAGGCAAAAAAGACTGCGATTTTGTGGGAAGGCGAAAATGGAGACAGGCGCGCTTTAACATATGAAGAGCTCTGGCTTGAGGTAAACAAGTTTGCAAATGTCCTAAAATCGCTTGGCGTAAAAAAAGGGGACAGGGTCACAATTTACCTCCCAATGGTGCCTGAGCTGCCAATCTCGATGCTTGCGTGTGCAAGAATCGGCGCCATACATACTGTAGTGTTTTCAGGATTTAGCCCAAACTCACTAAGAGACAGAATCGAAGATTCCAGATCTAAAATCATCATCACAGCAGATGGAGGATATAGGCGAGGAAACATAATCAAGCTAAAAGAGGTAGTAGATGACGCAATAAAAGATCTTGATTTTGTGCAAAATGTCATAGTTTATGAAAGAACAAAGCATGGAATATCACTAAACAAAAAAGACAAGCTATGGAATGAGTTAATGAAAAACGCAAAAACAAGTTGTGAGCCTGAAAAATTAGAAAGTATTCACCCGCTCTACATACTTTACACATCTGGAACTACTGGAAAGCCAAAGGGGGTGCTGCACGGGACAGGTGGGTATCTTACCCACCTGTACTCTACTTTTCAGTGGGCCTTTGACATAAAAAATTCTGATGTTTACTTTTGTAGTGCAGACATTGGATGGGTGACAGGCCACAGCTATGTAGTTTATGGACCATTGATGCATGGGGCAACTCAGCTAATGTATGAGGGGGCGCCTGACTATCCAGATCCGTCAAGGATGTGGGATTTGATTCAACGATACAAAATTACAATATTTTACACAACACCTACAGCGCTTCGAATGTTTATGAAATTTGGCGATTCAATTCCAAACTCATTTGATCTCTCATCATTGCGTTTGCTTGGAACAGTAGGTGAGCCAATCAACCCTGAAGTTTGGGTCTGGTATTTTAAAACAATTGGAAAAGAAAAGTGCCCAATCGTTGATACTTGGTGGCAAACAGAGACAGGAGGCCTGATGATATCAAATCTCCCAGGCCTTGAAACAATCCCACTAAAGCCTGGCTCTGCAACAAAACCAATTCCAGGTGCACAAATTTCAGTTGTTGATGATAAAGGAAATGATCTTGCAGTAAACACAAAGGGTTTCTTGGTAATTAAAAATCCGTGGCCTGGAATGCTCTTGACACTATGGAATGATGATGCAAAATACAAGTCAGTCTACTGGTCAAAATATGAAAACGCCTACTATTCAGGGGATTATGCAATAAAAGACAATGATGGCTATATCTGGCTGCTTGGGAGGGCAGATGATGTCTTGAAGGTTGCAGGCCACAGGATTGGAACTGCAGAGCTAGAAAGCAGCATTGTTTCGCACAAGGATGTGGCAGAGGCAGCAGTGTGCGGCATTCCTCATGAGATCAAAGGCGAGGCTATAATCGCATTTGTTGTGCTAAAAGAGGGAGTCAAGAAAACTGGTGACCTCCTAAAAAAGGAGATAATTGAGGTAATTCGCTCAGGCGTTGGCGCTATAGCCACACCTGAACAGATTCACTTTGTGACAAGGCTGCCAAAGACACGCAGTGGCAAGATAATGCGGCGACTGCTAAAAGCAATTGCAAATAATGATAATATCGGCGATGTGAGTACACTTGAAGACGGTGCCGCAGTAAGTGAGGTCAAAGACGCACTAGATGAATTAAAATCTTCGATTAAAAATAACTAGGTTTGGCTTTTGCACACAAATGGATGTAGTTTTTCCTCGTTGTATAATGTTACGATTCCATTTATGTCACATTCTGAAATGTAGGCATTTTCAACTGAAAAGCTAGAGTTCATCAGATCTCTTGGTGACATTACATGAGGTAGTCCAAGGGCATGACCAAGTTCATGTCTTACAACTGCTTCCACAGTTTGATCAGAAATCTCATTGACTTGGTAGACTGTAATATGTGCCTTTAATATCTCATTTCGAAAACTATCAACAAGTATTTTTGTGGATCCTAATTTACCATCGCCATTACGTAGTGGCGAAAATGTAATTGTAATGTCACCTTCGCCTCTTTCTGAACTAATAATCTGAAACTTTTGCGGAATAGGTCTTATTGTCTCTTGTGTAGCTGCAGTTTCTAATGCATTTTGCCAACCAAGATAGTGTGTCTTTGTGCTTTTACCAATTACCCCCACATCATTTGATACTATTTGATTAGAATAAACCACCTTTCTTACAATGGAATTTTTTTCAGGATAGTCATCGCCATTTACAATATTAATACGCAGGGTATCTCCTTTTACTAAAAACCAAGATGACAGTGGTAAGGCAGTCTGATCAGAGCTTTCTACTTTAAGATCGTTTATAAAAAATTCTGATGACACTGTATTGTAATCATGCATCTTTACAACTCCTAAATTAATCAAAATTATTGGATATGTTCCTACCGTTACGGCAATTCCAATTATAGCTAAAACCATAATCAAATAATTTTTTCTGGCAGTCTTTGTTACATTGGCCTTTATCATTTCTCCTAGTAATTTTTTATCATCATCATTCATTTTCAATCACTAACCATGATCCTTCTACAATACGTCATTACTGTCCCACTCCTGCAACCTGCGATCTTAAGAAAGATAACTATATAAAAAGATACATTTACCTAGACATACAAATTATGAGGATTTCTTATATAGCATCATTTGGCACCACAAAAACATTGCTGGCTGGCAATAAAAGAAAATCAAATGTCATAACGGTTATTGCAACTGTCTTAACATTATTTGCAACAAGTTTTGCCGTATCTGATGCGTTTGGCCAAGAACAAGTTTCTAAATTCACAGTAATCGAAGGAGATGAAATAAAAAACAATCCAGTAGCACAACAAATCTTGCAAAAAATCGAGGAATCAAAAAGAATAATGGCTGAGCTAATGGCAGGAAAACCAGTTCTAACAGAGCAGCAAAAGCTAGTTGAAGAACAGCGAAGGATTGCAAAAGAACGTCTAGACTCTGATCTTAAAAGAATGAATAAAGACTATGAATCTTATACGCCAAGAAACTCTTTTGCAAAATTTGTTTCAAGTGTAGATCCTGCTTTCCGTGACCTGTATTGGGACCAGTTCAATTACATGGATGAAAAGATCAAAATTGCACGTATAGCAAAGCAGCTTGCTCTAGGAGATGGTGCAACATATGGAGAAGCACAGGCTGAATACATCAAATACGCATCACTGACGCGAGTTGACATGGTAAAGCTTGTACAGTCCCTTAATGTCAAATATGGATTTGCAGACGAAAGAATGCAAAAGATTTTTGATGAATATGGAAAACTACCAAGATTTGAAAATGATAAAGATGAGGCTGTGTGTTATGGATGCGATTACATAAATGCAGAAGAGCTTCTTGCAAAAGCTAATCCAGATTCGCAAGAAAGCGCAATAACATTTGTTTCAGCTGAAATTAAAAAAAATCCTGATGTTAAAATCGAGAGTCCAAGGGATGCTACAATAAAAAGACTAGAAGACAAACTAGATTCCCTATCAGAGCAGCTTGCGGCTGAATCTGATCCTAAAGTACAGCAAGAACTTGCCAAGTCAATTGAGAAAATAGTTTCACTCTTGGATAGGCTCAAGAATCTAGAATAGCCAAAAATTTCTTATTTTTTATCTAAAACCACTGCTCTAGTGTCTGGCTTTTCTTTTCAATGGTTTTTTTGAGCCTGTTTAGCGCAGTTTCTACCCTTTCCTGCGAAAAATTCCTCTCTCTTACTAGATAATTAATAATTGAATCAGAATCTACCTCCTTGAAACTAATATCATTTACTGGCGCAACTTCTGATTTTAGGAAAATTTTTCGGATTTGCTTGTAATCAATTTTGCCTAGGTGTTCTTGGATTTGCGGTATATCTTCTAGTCTTCCATGCTCTTTTATCATCTTGAGTGCAGTTTTTGGGCCAATTCGTTCAAAACCATCTGGGTTAAAGTCAGTCCCAATCAAAATTCCAATATCTACAAGCTGCTCTCTTGTGATTTTTAGCTCATCAAGATTTTTTTGTAGATCTATTATTTCAGGTTCAATATCGATGTAGGTGTTTCTGTTTGGAAGTTTTCGTCTACCGCTGTTTGTAAAGTTTCTTACTAGTTTTTTTGCACCAAAAAGTATG
>Ga0213870_1001070_pt1 | contig 12598 bp, 10 predicted proteins | sample WICALVC2017_Meta_FD_160119 | JGI IMG/M metagenome (GOLD analysis project Ga0213870, IMG submission 160119) | Freshwater microbial communities from subterranean cave lake in Wind Cave National Park, South Dakota, United States - WICALVC2017 | ecosystem: Environmental > Aquatic > Deep subsurface >... | reverse complement strand
TGAAATCCGGGTTGCCGGCCGCTAATCGTTTTAAGCTCTCCAACTCTATTTCAACTTTCCGTATTCGCTCTTGAGTATTTACGCTTGCCATATATTGATAGTACTTTACTTCTAAATCTTTGTCAAATCTATGCATCTCGCACAATGTTAATCCCGTTTCCACTCCTCAATTTCCGGTGAAAAATCTAGTTGATAGTCAGGGATGCCCAAGGCAATACCGTATTCAGTAACCAGTTTGTATCGTTCTGGTTTGCTACGGTCTACTTTAAAAACCTTGTTTCGAAAAATAATATAATGGAACCTATCGTTTTTGAAATCCGCGTACCAGGCATGCCGCGAATCCATCGACTGACTGACTTTTTGCGCAATCCCCTCCTCTGTGCCTTCCGGTATCTCAACCGTATGCAGCGTCCATTGCTTTAACCACGGAGTTTTATGCTTTTCCGCAACCTCTTCAATCTTCGTGCTCAAAATCGTAACATCTTGGAGTACGTCTTTACTCTCCAAACTCTCTTCAATAATAACTCCTTTATAATTCATACTTCTTTCTTCCCTTGCCCGCCGTAGTCCCGCGAAGCGGGACGAAGGTGGGAATAATCACGCCTTTGTAGTTCATAAATTTATTTTCTCCTAATTTTTGCTGGACATAATATGGGGTTCAAGTTTTAGACCTCTTAGGGAACCTTCTCAACCGGTCTCTATTATGCTTGTTTAACTTCGTGATGATGTAGTTTGCTAAACCACGAAATCCTTTCCAGCCACCGCCGAATTTGGCGACTCGGTCAGAACCAAAATCAACTTTTTTAAGAGGATATAAATACCTCTTAGGATCTAAGCGGTGGAAATCCGTGTTGTATCGCATAAGGATTCTTGATAGTACTAGCAACAAAGCGTTCACGCCGGTAGCCTTTGTAAGTGCATAATCGGAGAAATTAACCCATGGGTTTTTCGCAGGGTGGGAGTTAACTGTATGTTGCTTTACGGCGAAGAAGAAGTTCCTCAAAATTCCAAATTGTTCACGAAAAGCTGCTTGGTTCTTGGGCGATTCGAATCGTAAATGTGGGTCGAATGGTGCGTAAGTGAACAACGGACCACTATAACTATCGCTCCCTTTATTGTACCCTAATAGGGTTTCGAGTAGGGCATACCGCGCAAAACTTGATAGTGTGATTGGCTTTTTCGTGTCAAACTCTGAAATTTTTATTTTTTCCAGCCACGGTTCAGTCTCGTTTAGTTTGACACCTAGTAAGCTCGGCCAAGTTAATTCGTTCTTTAAATCTTTAACCGCGGTAGATAGATCACAGAAAAGCGTGGGGTCTATCTTCTTCTGGTAGTAATTAATATTAACGAACGTCTTATTTTGCAAAGCTTCTTCGAGGTTTCGAAAAGCTACAACCGGAAGTTTAAATTCATCACTTCCAGCTGGCCATCGATCATATTTTGTTTTTGCAAATCCATATATGCGATGCTGACCGTCCACTATCCAAGCGCAACAGTATTTCAAAGGAACTTTTAGAAATCTTCCGTCATAGGAAATTCGCCTTTGAACCTCTGGGTCACTGTCAAAGGCGATAATAACACTATTTGGCAGTAGAACCGCTCTACCAGAAATGAATTTCCGAATACTTCTCACGCGTTCCGCATTAATTACGCGTTGATATGCTAACGGCTTTTTTGAAATGCGTCTAAGAACGTAACCAATACGAAGCAGCAATCCTGGAGACATCCCTAGTAAAAACATTTCCGGGAACCCGGGCTGCTTAACTCTAACGGCTTCTATTGGAATCGGCTCTTTGCCACTTTTGAAAATATCAAACTCGCGATAAACCTCATAACGTATAGGGACTTCTATTGCTTTTGAAACTTTGTCGAAGTATCGAACTGCCCCGGAATCCCATAAAACAATTGAAGCTCTCTTAAGACTTCTTTCAACCACCTTAGCAGTCTGTACGCTTAACTTATCTGTAAAGGCGTAGCCCAATATGATGTCCTTAATTTTCTGGAAATGTTTTTCGGAAACTTTATTTTTGTCAGTTTGGACAACTCTAAGCGAACTGCTGTTAGCTAAAATAACCCTCCGGTTCTCGCGCCACGCTGACATCTCCTTGCTAATATGCGGAAGCCGCGTTTGATTTTTGCACTCAATCGCAATTAAATAAAACTCATTACGCTCTTCGCACAATGCGCAAACATCAAAAGATAAGTCACTCCTACCGTCGCCATCAAGATCTAAGTGGACTTCTGTATCTACCAAAAACCCGCAACGCTCAAAAATCGAGCTTACGGTTCGTTTCAATTTCAGGTGTCCAGGATCTTCGTGTTGTCTCTGGGTAGACATGATACTTAGCTTATTTTGACCTTACAGACCCGCTCGGAGTCTCTTAAGCCCAAAATTAATAACTCTTGATTTGCAGAATAGCTACGCATCATGATTGGTTTAATCTTTTTGTACCGAAATTAATGTATTTTCCGTTTAGCTCGACTCCTACAGAGCTTCGCCCTAATTTTTCAGCAGCCACAGAAGTAGTAAATGTTCCGGCAAATGGATCGAAAACTACACCGCCTTTATTGCTACTGACTTTTATGAACAGTTCTAACAACCCCAATGGTAACTGGCAAGGATGATCCTTCTGCCGCAGTTCTTTTGGTTTCATCGGGTGGAATTTACCTTTGAGGTTTCGGAATCGGTCCTTTGAATTATTTTTCAATAAATCAATATCAAATACATCAATTAACCCCTTTTGAAGTTCTAATAAATCCAGAAATCTAAGGAGATCATAAGATGTGCGGCCTCTGTATCCTTGAGCAAGTCGCTTTCTTATAACTGGTGCAGTGGGATTTTTATAGTGCTGAGTTAAATACTCTCGGTTGAAGATATAATTTTTTGTTTTTACAAAGAAAAGAATACTGCGCTGGCTGCGAGTGTAATTTTTACTCGAGTGGCCTATATTTGTTGGATAGTGCCAAGTGATCCACCGGCGTAGTTCCAAGCCAAGCGTATCTTCCAGAAATGGCAAAATCCTTGCATTGATTTCCGGATAACTTATTAAGTAAAGACTCCCAGTTGGTTTTAAGATTCTTGGAATATCGTCCAGTCTCCTTTTTAACCAACCGTAGTATTCTCCCCACGATTTGTTATCGTGAAAACCAGCACCATAATTTAAGTGTTGGTTATATGGCGGATCAGTAATAATGAGATCAATACTGCGATCTGGAAGATATTTCATCACCTCAAAACAATCACCATGTACTAAGACATGCTCTCGCTTATTGTGAGTTATCGTTTTGGTTACAAACTTACCTTTTAAGGATTTATAAATTTTATTTAGATTCTTTTTCATAGAATATTAATGTTTTTGTTTTTGTTTTTGATCCCATTCTTAAACTGTTTTCGTCACTAAAACTTCCTCCCCCAGCATGTCTATGATTTTGGTGGCAACGGTAGTTTTCTTTTTGGGGATGTCTAACTCGGAGTGGCCTTTGATGTAGTCGGATTTTTTCTCCGGTACGTCGGAGTGGACAATGCGGAAGGTTTTGCCATCGTAGGCAGTATCTATAAGCGCAACATCAATCATCGCGCGGAAGTCCGGAATTTTTACTTTGAAAACGCTTTGTGGATCGTTGAGCCGCTCAATAATTGTAGGCGAGACAAAATCAAGAATATCTATCACGGCTTTGTCGCTCTTTCGTTCAATTTTTACTTTTGCCATTGCCGGCTGATGTAGAAGGAATTTGCCGTATTTTTTATCTGTGCGAAGCTCAACGACGCGAACTTTGTTTACCGGATGTTTTTTGTTCCATTCAACGAACCATATATCAGTAGCCAGTTCTTTACCCAAACACACAAGCACAATATTGCGCTCCTCGTCGGGCCGTTTCTTTAATTCGTCTTCCAAAATTTGTAAATCCAAAAGCGTGAGTGGGTGATTAAAATCAATGATTTTTACAAGTTCTCTCCCGAGCGTTCCATCAAAAAAGCTGTCGGTTTTTCTCCGCTCAATGCCGATATGCTCTATTGCCAGCTCAATCGCCTCAGTGCGCAAAAGTTTTAGGTCATAATCATTTACCTGATAGACACCAAAAGAATAAGATGGCGCTTTTTGCTTTTCTTTTATTTGCTCCAAGATTATTTTCTGTAATCGTTTGCTCGTTGTCTGGATCGCACCTTTGTTGATGTCGCAACCAATCCATCGCCTGCCTAATTTCTGTGTCACCGCGGCAGTCGTGCCGGAGCCAATGAAACAGTCAAGGATGAGATCGTTTTCTCTCGAGCTAGAGAGTATTGCCCTCTCCAAAAGCTTCTCGGCATTCTCTGTTGGATAATCGGTTTTTGAGTCATAACCAGGAATGTCTGTCCAGATATCGTGGATTTTCTTTTCTGGCGATTCCAAAGAAACTGGATTGCCTTTTTCGTTTAGACGAATTTTACCCTCCTTTTCTAGTTGAAAAACTGCATCCTGGCCCAACGCCCAGTGCCTTCCGTCTGGAGGCAACATCTCTTTCCCACCAATAATTCTAGCGCGTGTAAAATATTTACCATTCTTTTCCCGGACATTCTTCCTGCTGAATAATTTTAAGTGTTCGGGTTTCATTCGTGTCCACCTAACACCCGGCAGATGCATTCCGCGCCACTTTGGTTCCTCCCGTTTTTCCGTAACATTAAGAAAATAGGACTGGTCGGACTTGGCATACCAAAAAAGCATATCCCATGTAGAATGATACTTATTTACTGATTCGGTTGGCCTATCCGATTTATTGACTACAAATTCGTTACGAAACGTCTCTTTCCCAAAAATCTCATCCAAGATTGCCTTTATATAGTGCCCAAAACGGTAGTCCATACGGACGAAAATACTACCAGTTTCAGCCAGAACTTCTTTTAGTAACTGCAGCCGCTCATACATCCACTGCAAATACGCATCATCAGCAAAATTATTAAAGTACATGGTCTGCTCCTGCACGCTATATCTCTCTCCCTCTAACTTTTGACTTTTGATGCCTCGCAGTGTTATGCGGCGCACATAATCCACGCCCGTGTTAAACGGTGGGTCAATATAAATCAAATCCACTTTGCCGCGCCATCCGTTTTCAAGAAGCGTTGCGAGTACTTCTTTGTTGTCGCCATGGAATAGAAGATTTTGCCAGTCCTTTTCTAAATTTTTGAAAACTGGCGGCTCATGGCGAAGCCCTGTTTTTTGCGGATCAAACACTTCGGTAAGCCGCGCGGGAAAACCTTTGACATACTCAACCGGCTTTTTGCCCACCCAATAAAGCATCGGCCTGCCTTTTGGTGGTTCAATTTTGATTCTTAATTCTTTGGTTTTACTTTGCGTTTTCTTTGGCATAAACGAGTTTTTTAACTTTTTCCAAATCAGCAAATTTTACGGTATCGCGTTCCGTCTCCACGATTTCATATTTCACCGCTTCGCGATTCAATCCCTCAATTTCACGCAACGCTTTTTCTTTGCGCTTGGTTTTGTCGGCTTCGCGGCGATCTTCGGCTTTCACCTCCACAATTAGCATTTTACCGTCTTTTTTGCGAATTAAGAAGTCGGGAGCGTAATTGTGCCACTTGGCGTCTTTATCCTGATACTCAAAAAGAAATTCGGTTTTGTTTGGATCGTCCATCGCGCCGGTGAAGTAAATATCCTCCACGTCCGCGGGATTTTCTTCTATTTCTTCAAGCAGGCGCACGAAAAAATCCTGTTCTGGATTAGAATCAAAATTATATGGTGTGTAATGGAAACCTAAATCCAATTGTCCCTGACGTGGACGCCTCTTTCTCCATACTTCATATCGCAGAAGCAAGTTTTCTTTGTCTTTACGATACTGTATTTCGGTTACAAAGAGTTTTTTGTTTTCTTCGCTTTCTTCATCAAACCCCTCTTTTCTAACAAGCGCTAACGCTATTTCTATTTCCTCCTGTGTAATTTCGTATTTTCTTGCTTGCTGTTCAAGTTGTTCGCGCAGATTCCTTGCCTCAGATTCTGTAATATCACCTTCGCCATAAAGTCCGGCAAGTTTCTCATACAGCGGGGCGTACGGAAACCGATACACGCTTGCGAGTTCCGTGGCAAGCTCGCGCGCGTCGGTAACTTCTTGTTCAAACACCAACGTTTTTGTTCCGACTTCTTCCAAAATTCTTTTCCTTGGGCCTCGGTCTTGCGGTTTATAAAGTTTAGCTTCGATAGACACAGTCGTAGCCCTTGGTTTGACAAGAGTAAGATCTTGAATATCCATAGTGTCTTGCCGAGGCACTACTCGTTTGATGAGCTTACGCATAAGCACTGGGGGGATTTCGAGTTTGCGAATCACAAGATGCGCTTTTTTCATTTCCGGCTGGACAGCGTTCAAATCCGCCAATGTTTCGCCAAATGTTTCCTGTAATTCACTATCCAAAACAGCCATATTTTCTTTGGCAAGATATATTTTCGCCTTGTGGGGATTATCGGGCACTTGCCGAAGACAGCGCGATGCGGCCTGAAGCACAAAATTGTTGCTCGAGCGGATCTCTCTCACCAAAGCAGTAGCAAAGAGCGATGGCACATTCCAACCTTCGGTACCCATATTCACCAAAAGAAATACGCGATATGGCAACGTAGGATCATTAACACGGTTATTGAAAAGGTCTTTGGTTTTTTCGTCTGATACATTTGTGACAGCAAGGGCAAGAGACGGCTCACGCTTCAAAGAGATTAATGTCCGCTCTACTACCGGTTTTATATCATCAATATCGCTGGTCTGCGGAAAATACAGAGCGATTTTCGCGGGGACGCCGCCGTAAATCTTTGTTTCTCCGTAATTTTCAAAGAAGTCCTTGAGAATTTGGCGGACAAGCTGTTGCGTTTCTATCTCGGGAAACGCCATAATGTTGCCACGCACCTCTTTGAGGATGCCATCGCGGATGCCTTGGGATAAGCCGTACCAATAGACGACATCTTTGAGGATTTGTCGCCGGTAATACGGAGTACCGGTAGTATTTACCACTACTCTGACACCGGTATTTTTCGCGAGATAATCAACGGTCTTGCGGACTTGTTTTAATTCGTCGTCAAGCGCTTGGCCGTAAGTATGGTGAGCTTCATCGGAAAAAATCGCAAGGTTGGGCAAAGAGGCAATGGTTTTTAGGCGCTGGTTTGCCACATCTTCTTTGATTGCTTCTTCCTCGCCCATCGGAAGAAATCCGCCTAAAAGTCCTTTGGTAATTGACTGCTGGGTAATTCGGATTTTTTCGGTATTGGTTACGATGAGGTTGAAAGCGCTTCTAGGAATAACGGGGATATTTTTCTGACCATCCCGCGTATAGGTGATTTTAACCGTAGAGATAAATTGTTTATATAGACGTGGAGGCAGTATTTTTTCGTATGGTACATCAGAGAGTTCTTTAAGAGCGCCGAGGATAGTTTTTCCGGGCGCGAATACAAGCGCATTTTTGACAAATGGCCCATCGGGGTATTCAAGCGCCATCGCAAACTCGGTAGCGATGATGGAACCGATAAGAACGGTTTTACCAGCGCCCATTGCAAGCGCCAGAATGTAACTGGGATATGTGAGTGTAAGCGTTTCTCTAACCGCGTTCAGGCGGAATTGGCGCACAAATTCATTGTCGGTTCTTATTTTTTCAATCACTGCGTTAGCACCGCCTTGCGCTAGAAGCCGTGTTATTTTTTCGTGGGTAACCGGGATACCGAATGCGGAAAGAAGATCAAATGGATCGGAGATGAGATTTTTATAAAGATCAAAAATATGCGGCGTTTCTTTTTCGAGCCGTAAGTACCAGTAAGTTTCAAGGGCTTCGAGTTGCGGTTTTCGTAAATACCGAAGCGCCGAAGAGCCATTTTTGCCATTCAGGACTTGCCACTCAAGAGTTTCTGCAATAGCTGAATATCTGGAAACGTAGTTTTTCTTTTTCCATTTGGCGACCTCTGTTTTTAATCGTTCGTGGAGATTCATAAACTATCTCCACCATACCCCAATTTTCTGGGATTTTCCAGTCCTTCGACTCCTTCAATTCCACTCAGGACAAGTCCGCTCAGGGCAGGCCCTTTCAACTGAAGTTGTGTGAAGACCATTGTGTGAAGACCAGCTTCACACGTTCTGAAGTACAATTTTCTAACAATTGTCAGATTATTGTACTGCCGCTTTGCAAAACCAAAAAATCGCCCTTCGGCAAAGCTCAGGGCAAGCCGGTTTGGCGACTTTGAGCGACGCTCATATATTGGGGGGCTAGTTTCCGTCTTGCGACTTCCAAAGAATAAGACTTGCCCAGCTCCGATAGGGACTCCAGCGGGCCACAATGGGGTCCATGTTTCTTCTCCCGTAAAGCTTAGTATATGCTTTCTTAAGTCCGAGGTCCCCAAACGAAAATACATCTTCTCGGCCGAGAGAGAATATCAGAAACATCTCGGCAGTCCACTTGCCAATACCCTTTATTTTTGTGAGTTCTAAAATAGCATCCTCGTCAGAAAGACTCGAGAGATTGGAGAGTGCAACTTCTTTTGTGGCAACTTTTTGAGCAAGATCTTTGATAGAGCGCGCTTTTGCCCAAGACATACCAGTTTTCCTTAGTTCCTTCGCCTGAATTGCTGTGATGTAGTCTGGTTTCACCTTTTTCCTTGGAAAAAGATTGTGAAAACGGCCCAAAATGGCATGGGCCGCCCCACTTCCTAGTTGCTGCGCAATGATTTCCCCGCACAAAGAACTAAAGTATTCCGAGGACTTTCTTTGGACTATGTCTTCTAACTCCCCCACCTGCTCTGCCGCTCGAAAAAGGATTGGGTCAACTTTCTTAAAGTGTTGTCTTATTTTTTGTCTCACTCCTATCGGAATCTCTTAATGTATTCATACTGGTTCATCAACTTTTTTATGTCAGTTACTCTATCAAGATAGACAATGCCATTGAGGTGGTCTAGTTCGTGCTGAACTACTCGTGCAAGCAATCCTTTAGCCTGCAGAGTGAATTGCTTCCCTCGTTCGTCTTGAGCCTTTACTGAAATGCGCTGTGGCCTCTTCACGGGACCGAAGAGCTGGCCCGACGCAACACTCCCGCATCCCTCATACCCTACACTCTTATCCTGCGAAAAAGAAACAATGCGAGGATTTATATACACACGAAGCTGATCTTTCTCTTTTGGCTTTCTTGTTTTTGTCTTCCTTATCTCCGTAACAAAAATACGAAGGTTCAAGCCAATCTGTGGGGCCGCCATTCCTACAAGTTCATGAAAACGCATGGAGTCAACCAAATCCCCGACAGTCTTTTGTATTGATTTGGAAGAAACTTTGCCCACGCGTTTTGATTTCTTCCGGATGATGGGATTCCCTATTTGTGTAACTCCTCGTTTAATCATTCTTGTTAAGTACTAAATACTCTCCTTGCCCAATGACTTCAAGAAATGTAAGATGGTGTGTTTTTCACGACCGTGAAAATTGAATGATAGAGAGTCTTTCCCTCCCCAGCAGTGGACGATGACTACCCGTTTCATAAACGTATCCTATCAGAAATCTGAAAAACCTGAAATAAAAGGCCGCCTTTGCTTTGAGCGCAGGCGGCCATTGCTTAACTGGAGTGGATGGTCTGAGCCAGATTTCTTACGCGAGCAGGATCCAGCTCTGTAAACGAGAAGCTTATGCCGGTTGCGACGAGGAAACAGTCGGCGATGCCAAGATAGTCTTTGACGTTTTCTGGCGTAATCCCGCTAGCTATGGCAAACGGATGATCACCAATTGCGTTTCGTATGGCCCACATCTTCTCTACTGAGGGAGGGACGCCAGTGGCATCTCCGCTTGTGGTGATCACGTCCACGTAGGGCATTGCGAGCTGAGCAACGCGAGCAACATCCTCTACTTTTTTTTGGTACTTGAAGGCGACTCCTCCAAAGTACAGCCCCTGCCAACTGGCATTCTTCTTGCGCTCGTCCCAGAACACCTGGGCAAGTTGAGAGGGATTTTCTGCGTTTTCGTCGATCCCTGCGTTGTCAACCCAGAGCCCCGACGCGTCTGATGGAATCTTCAGCAAAGCATTCATCCTATCAAGGTCAAGAAAATTCAAACCGATCCACCATGAAGGGTAAAACGCCCTAACGGCATGATAGAATTGCAGAAGCAGCGGTGACAAAACCATGCCGTGGCTGATAAGGAAGACTCCGTCTGCGCCCTGTTCGTACGCGATTTTCGCATTCCGCAAAACCTGAGGTCTGGTCCGGACGTGAATTACGACCAGAAACACGTTGCCTTTCGGGAAAACCGTCCAGAAATCACCCATGGCACTTCCCCCCTTTTCTTAAGCTTCTGAGATGAGAATATCAGATTTCCTGAAAAAATCAAGGCAACAGAAAACCACCCATCTTTAAAGGTATTTCTTTCCTTTTAACTTTTCCGGCAATAAATCTTCTTCTGTATATTTTTCGTAATCCTTTCCGTAGTTTAATTCTTCCATGAGCTTGGTTGGAGCGTTTCTCAATTTCAAGGGAACAGGCAGATTGCCGTATGCTTTCACATCTTCCACCGCCCTAAAGTATGCATCGTACGCGCTCCTGTCTTTTTTGCATTGGCACAAGTATGCCACGCCATGGCTAAGGTTTATTGCGCACTCTGGCAACCCAATAATTTCAACGGCCCGGAATACCCCGTTTGCAACAACAAGAGCTGTTGGGTGAGCTAAGCCAACATCTTCTGAAGCAAAAATAACCATTCTTCTTGCAATAAACTTTGGGTCTTCTCCTGCGTCAATCATTCGTGCCAAATAGTACAAAGCGGCATTGGGCTGAGACGCTCTCATACTTTTAATAAAAGCCGAAATGGTGTTGTAGTGCTCCTCCCCTTTTTTGTCGTAGCGAAGAAACTTTGCCTGAAGGGTGTCTTTTAGGGTCTCCACAGTAATCTTGCCGTAGAGCTCTTTGGTGCTCTCCAGCATTAAAATTGCCTGCCTGGCGTCTCCATTGGCCATTGCAACAAGCCAGTCATTTGCCTTTTTGTCTAACTTGAATCCTGTATGGGTGATGATTTTTGTCATTTCTTCTGCAGAGAGTTCGTTGAGCACAAAAACACGGCACCTTGAAAGCAGGGGCGCAATAACCTCAAAGCTTGGGTTTTCGGTGGTAGCTCCTACAAGAGTAATTTCTCCGGTCTCCACATACGGCAAAAGAAAATCTTGCTGTGCCTTGTTAAACCTGTGAATCTCGTCAAGAAACAAAACCTTTGGCTGCCTTACCTGCCCTGAGCCTGTCGAAGGGTCTGCCAGTATTGCTTTAATGTCGGCCTTGCCGGCTGAAACCGCAGAAAGCGCGTAAAGCTTTGCGTTGAGACTATTGGCATATATTCTTGCCAGCGTTGTTTTACCAGAACCAGGCGGGCCCCACAAGATAAACGAAAAGAGATGCTTTTGAGCAATGGCGATGTGTAGGGGTTTTCCTTCTCCTACCAAATGTTCCTGGCCAACAAACTCATTCAAGCTTTTGGGCCTAATTTTTGAAGCGAGAGGTTCCATCATATTTTACTTTACTCTTTTGATTCCTTCAGGGCAAGAAAATAAAGCCCCGCGCGTTTGCGTGGGGCTTTGTTTCCCTTCCCCTTTGTTGCTTTGTTGGGAGGGTTGCAGTTTGGACAGGAAGGTTCTCCCTTACGTAAGTTGGTCTTTGCCCCGCATGCATCACATATAGTGCGTGAGGGAGGCACGCCCTTTTTCCTTGGCTTGTTTGGCACGTCTACACCTCCTACACCCGGGGATTCTTCTTACTGTAACTTATTCTACCCCTGAAGAATGCTTTCTACAACTCCCCTCTTTAGGGATTGCTTGAGATTTTGCATCCAAGATGTTCCAGTACTCCGAGCGCTTTTGCGAGATCAGTGCTCTGCACAAGCACGTGCTCTGTGGAGTAGGCAGAAAATGTGAGAATATCTATCCCCTCGTTTGCCAAAGCGCTTGCCAAGGCCCCAATAAACCCAACCATGTTCAAGGGCAAGAGCATGTCAAACGTAATGATGTTCCAGCCCAACGATGTTTCAAGAATATCTTGTTGATACTCCCCCAGTTTGTTTTCTTGTAATACCACTGTGATTTCGTTCTTGTCTTGAATCACGGCAAAAGCGCCCTCAACTAGCTTGGCTTGCCCTGAGCTAGGTCGAAGGGCCTTTACTACAGCAAACGTTTCTTCCCACGCATACACTTTTCCGTTGGCAAAATATGAAGAGTCCATTTATGAAATTTTAAGGCTAAAGTCAGAAGAATCAACTTCAACCTTAGCCCCTCGTATTAAATCTCCCCTCAAAAGGCCAACAGCCAAGGCGTCTTCTACTTTGTCTTGAATAACTCGTTTCATTGGCCTGGCTCCAAAGATAGGATCGTATCCCAATTCTACCATTTTTTCTTTGAGTTGAGGAGTGATGATAAATTCAATCCCTTTTTCTGCCAATCCTTTCTTTACCTTAGAAAGCATAAGCTCAGCAATAGAAAGAAGATGCTCTTTGGTTAAGGGCTTAAAGAGCATGACGCCGTCAAACCTGTTGAGAAATTCAGGCCTGTAGATTCCTTCTTTAAACAGGTAGTCTATCATCTCCTGCTTTAAGAGGTTGAAGTCTTTGTTTTCTTTTATTGCCTGCA
>Ga0213870_1001069_pt1 | contig 12609 bp, 7 predicted proteins | sample WICALVC2017_Meta_FD_160119 | JGI IMG/M metagenome (GOLD analysis project Ga0213870, IMG submission 160119) | Freshwater microbial communities from subterranean cave lake in Wind Cave National Park, South Dakota, United States - WICALVC2017 | ecosystem: Environmental > Aquatic > Deep subsurface >... | reverse complement strand
TCGGAAATCCATCCTTCATTCTCAAGTGATTTTTCCAATTCCATTTCGTGTTTATCCAAGTAGGCTCGTTTCTTCATTTCTTGTCTCCCAAATACTTCTTTGTCGCTTTGCTATTGGGTATTATTGTTTAATTGAAGAAGAGTCATTGAGCAGACTCTTTGCAATAAAGGTTCAATGGTTGTTTCTCAATCAAAATTTGGGGCATTCGCCGTTCACGGCGAGTGCCCCAGTCAAAGTTTTTTGAAAGGGTCTGGGAAAACTTTTGTCCACAAAAGTTTTCCCAGTTTTCTGTATCCATCCCAGTTTCTTAGCTCCATTCCTATCTTCCTGCTAAATTTTATTGTCGTGAGCTGTCAAAAAAAATAGTCTTTGTGCTGGAGAATTTTTCTTATGGATTTCCAAAAAAAGCCTATTCATTTTTGTATAGCTCCTTCGATTTTGGCAGGCGATTTTAGTCGTTTGGGGGAAGAAGCCTTGCGTGCGGAAAAAGCGGGTGCGGATCTTTTGCATCTAGACGTAATGGATGGACACTTTGTTCCCAACCTCACTTTCGGTCCGCAAGCTGTTGCTGCGCTTCGAAAAATGGTGACGATCCCTCTGGATGTTCACCTCATGATCACTTATCCTGACCAGTATGCTGATGTGTTCATAGACGCAGGATCGGATTATTTGACTGTGCATGCGGAAGCCAGTCACGACGTGGCTAAAACTCTGAAAAAAATCAAGGCTCGTGGTGTGAAAGCGGGAGTGGCGATCAATCCAGACAAGGGTGTAGACTTGATTGAATCTGTCTTGCCTTTTTGTGATTTAGTGCTCGTGATGTCTGTTTTTCCAGGCTTTGGGGGACAATCATTTATGAAAGAAGTGCTTTCCAAAGTAGAACGCCTCGTTGCCCTTCGCAAAGAACACGGGTATTCTTATGCAATCGAAATTGATGGCGGCATCAACATGGAAAACTTAGCAATGGCAAAGAAATCCGGTGTAGATATTGCTGTAGCCGGCACTGCACTTTACAATGCGAAAGACATGGAGCAAGCCATCCTACAAATGAGAGCTTGTTGAGAACCTGTATATGAAGTCACTGAAGTTCAGACAGTAGCAAATGACGAAAAAAACTATGGAAAAGAAGATTGCTAGAGATGAGGGAACTTTTGTGAACAACAGTTCCTCCAAACCCCTTCAAAAGACTTTAACTGGAAAATATGCGAGAAACAATAATTCTCGTAAAATCAAGTTTAAACTTCACAATGACTGTCCTTCAATTAAAATTTTTATCACTCGCCGTTCACGGCGAGTGACCCAGTCAAAGTTTTTTGAAAGAGTCTGGAAAAACTTTTGTCCACAAAAGTTTTTCCAGTTCTCCCTTTCATTTGCTACTGTCTGAATCGCAGATGAAGCCTTATGATTTAGCCATATTTTGGGAATGGGATTACGACAAAACCTTCAACCATCTGCTTCAAGAAGAGAGTGATCGACAAGGGCTAAAAATTCTTTTCGTTGCTCCCAAAGAGCTGGATCTCTGCATTCAAAAAATCCACAAAAAAGAAATTCGATTACACTGGTTTCTCGATCGCGCCTCTGAAACCGATTCGCGTTTCGTCCGGATTTTAGAAACCTGTCATACGCACAATTTCCGACCCATCAATAACCCGAAAGACGCTCAAAATGCCCTATGCAAATCCTACATGCACCGACTATTACAAAAAGCGAAAATACCTCTTCCTAAAACTGTGATCATTCTGCCCAAAGTAAAGATGACGGATCTGCCCCATTTCACTTTTGAGACTTTAGGTATTCCCTTTGTTCTGAAGCCTGCTATAGGTGGCGGGGGCGACGGTGTCCATCTGGGACTCACCGAATTATCGCAAATTCAGGTAGTCCGTTCTGAACATCCCAACGACGAATATCTGCTACAGCAGATGATTGTTCCGGACATCTATCATTCACTTGCGATGTGGTTTCGCGTTTATTTTGTCTGTGGAGAAGTGTTTTTTTCTTTCTGGGATCCTAAAACAAAAAACTATACACCTTTAGAAGAACAAATGATTAAGGATATTCCTGTGCGCAAAATAAAAAGTCTGGCTCACAACATTGCGCGCCTCTCAAAACTTCGTTTCTTTTCTTCCGAAATGGTCATCTCTGGTGGTAAAGTGCTGGTCGTAGATTACCTGAATGACCCCGTAGATCTTCGGCCAAAAACGGATCACAACGACGGGCTCCCCATCTGCCTTCTCAAAAAAATCGTAGAAGCCATTTTTCGTTTCATTGCACTAGAAAAGAAACAACGTTATCTTTAATGTAATTGATCAAAATAGGAGTGAGAGAGTGAGCATTGGGAAAACTTTTGTGGACAAAAGTTTTCCCAGACCCTTTCAAAAAACTTTAACTTGGGCACACGCCGTTCACGGCGTGTGCCCAAAAACTTTGATTTGGAAACAGCCATTGAGTAGCAACTCATCTTATATTCATTTATTATGTACTCTTTAATAACTGAGAGACAATCCATGCTTCCAACATTGCCTATCGAGCCTGCTCCGTACTGCTATACAGAGGCGAGTGATTTTGATGTAGTGATCGCAAATTCCATCGGGGTTTCCAAACAAGGACACCTCATTGTCCATTCTCCTTCGCGTTGGTCGGAGGCTGTATTTCAACCGCACCGGCATTTTGTTTATTATCCATTTTATCTTGGTACACTTTCAACCTTACTTAAAAAAGAAACCGCATTGCGAATCAAGATGGTGGATGGCTGCCTGGAAAAATTAGATACCGAGCAATACTTTCAAAAAATTCTCGCTCTTCAGCCTGCTTTTCTTTTTATTGAAAGTGCATCACTCCTGTATGAAGAAAATTTAGCCATGGCCCTTGCTTTGAAAAAACAAATAGGCACCCAGATTTTGTTTGGAGGACCTCATGTGAGTCTTTATCCCGAAAAGGCCTTACAAGACGGTATTGATTTTGTGTTTCGCGGAGAGTATGAAAATTCAGTCTTGTCTTTTTTTCAGAAAAAAAAACAGCAGGGTTCTCAAAAAATTTTTGATCAGGAAGAACCCGTCGCCTTTAGACAAATGCCTTGGCCTGAGGACGAAGATGTATCCCGTATGCAGTATGGAATTCCAGGCGAACCTTCTTCCGATTATAAAGAAATCCAGATGTATGCGACACGCGGCTGCCGGGGCGGCTGTACCTTCTGCGTGGTGCGTCATGTGTACTATCAGGCTCCGCGACACATTGCCAGGGACCCTTTGGATGTGGTGAACGAGATGTTTGCCTTAAAAGAAAAATATCCGGAATTGGAAGGGTTTTTTTTCGACGAAGAAGACCATTTCGATAACTCTGATTTTCTGATTCAATTTTGCAACGAACTCATCCGCCGTAATAACACCCTCAAAATAGAAGGGCTGGGACGCATTGGCGGAGCACGTCTGGATCTATTACCCCTTCTCAAAAAAGCGGGCTATTACAAAATCCGGATTGGTGTAGAAACCCTCCATCCCGATATCCAAAAATCAATTCGCAAACGCATTCCCATCGCTCAATTTGAAAATTTTCTCATTGCCTGCAAGCAAAACTTGCTCGACGCATACACAACGTTTCAGGTGGGACTCCCTGGTTCTACTCGTGAAAAAGATCTGTTCACGCTCTCCCATCTTAAAAAATATTTAAAACAAGAACTCATCAAAAATCTCCAGGTGTCCATTTTCACTCCTTTTCCAGGCACTCCAGGATTTGCAGAGGCTAAGCCCTACTTGAATTCGCAAAATTTCTTAGATTTCAACGGCGGTGAACAATCCGTCGTCAACTGGCCTGAGTATCACTCCAAAGACATCCAGCGCACCTATCAAGATTTTCTAACCCTGCGTGATCACATCCAACTTTTCACGCGCCTCCGCAGTAAACAAGGGATCCCATGGCTTTTGGATAAATTCCGTAAACACTCCCTCCGTAGTCTGATTTCAAAAACAAGCCGCCGCCTCAGCACCGAACTCAAATATGTATTCCAAATAGGCTGAGGTGGACACTATTGTCTAGAGAATTATTTTATTAATACTTGTTTATTTTTCTCTTTCTTTTTTAACCCTGAAAATAAAAAAAGCATTGGAAATATACCCCATTCCTTTCTTTGCAAAGTTTTTTGATAAGATTTGTGAAAACTTTTGTTCACAAAAGTTTTCCAAGCTCCCCCTCTTTATTATTTACTTTGTATTTCCACTGTCCACTCACCATCGTACCAAGAACGCCGCCTGTGAAAGTGCGTCCGAAGTAGGGAGTATTTAATTCTTTCGAAACAAGTGTTTCGGAAGAGACTGTTTCTTTCTGGTGCAGATCTAGGAGAGTGATATCGGCTTCTCTACCTTCTTCTAAGAGGCCGATAGAACGTTTCAAAATGCTGGCGGGACCTTGAGTCAACGCTTGAATGACAAGTTCTAGGGGGATTTTTTCTTTCATGCACAAGCGTTCATAGAGCAGAGCAAATGCGGTTTCCAAGCCGATGATGCCAAAAGGTGCTTCGGCGAATTCCATTTCTTTACCATGTGTGGAACAAGGCGTGTGATCTGTCACTATGGCATCAATGGTTCTATCGGCAACTCCTTGAATCAAAGCCTTGCGGTCTTCTCTGCTTCGGAGAGGTGGTCGAATTTTGAGCTTGGTGTTGAAATCTTTCAAGTCTTCGTCAATCAAGTCAAGATGATGCACCGTAGTAGCACAGGTCACGGGGAGCCCTTTTCGCTTAGCTTCGCGGATGAGGGGGAGAGAGCCTGCTGTGGTTACGTTTGCAATGTGAATGGATACTCCTGTGTATTCTGCTAAGAGAAGATCACGCGCGAGTATAATTTCTTCGGCAACAGAAGGCACTCCCATGAGACCAAGCTGGATAGACATGAATCCTTCGTGCATGAGACCACCGGAAGCAAGGCTTGCATCCTCACAGTGCAAGAAAAGAGGCACGTCGAATATTTTAGAATATTCCATCACACGGCGGAGAACATTTGCATTGGGAATAGTTTTTCCTGCATCAAAAATGAGCCCTGCTCCGGCGGCAATCAAGGTAGCCATCTCAGACATGAATTCACCTTGCAAACCCTGTGTAGCGCAGGCGGAAGGAATCAGATGACACAGCCCTTTTGTTTCTCCCAAAATACGGATCAAAGTGACCATGCTTTGACTGTCTAAAACAGGCTCCGTGTCCGACATCACGCAGAGAGTCGTGAAACCTCCTTTCACAGCAGCCTTGGTTCCCCGCTCAATGGAGGTTTCTACATCACGCCCTTTTGGACAGATGTGCGCCTCAAGATCAATGAACCCTGGGCAAAGAATTTTTCCAGAAATATCCCTTTCTTCAGCGCCTTTGACTTCCAGCTTCGAAGCAATCCGCACAATTTTTTTACCTTCCACAAGAACATTCGCAACAAAAGGAGTTCCCCCCTTGCCGTCTATGAGTGTTCCACCTTTGAAGAGAATCTTATTCATAGGGAGGAGAGCTGGGAAAACTTTTGTGAACAAAAGTTTTCCCAGACCCTTTCAAAAAACTTTGACTGGGTCACTCGCCGTGAACGGCGAGTGACCAAAACTTTGATTGAGGAACAGCCATTGAGTAGCAACCCATCCCGGGAAAGCCGAGCGTCTACTTGACTCTGTGTACTGTAAGGAATGCCAATTATGTCCATATTATTATGCACTTATTTAGTATGTGCCAATCAATGATTGTGCCCCAGTCAAAGTTTTTTGAAAGGGTCTGGGAAAACTTTTTTCCAAAAAAGTTTTCCCAGATCTCCTCTTTCCTATCTCCCCTTTTCACTTTCTCATCCCCTCCCCCTCATCTATCCCAGAAAGCAAAAACAAAATGGCCATTCTAACGGCCAAGCCATTGGTGACCTGGTCTAAAATTAGTGACTGTGGACCGTCGGCCACAGCGGAGGCAATTTCGATGCCACGGTTGATGGGGCCTGGATGCATGATGAGTGCTTGGGGATTCAGTTGTTTGAGGAGTTCGGCGCTGAGACCGTACAGGTTGCCGTACTCTTTTACGGAGGGGAACAAAATTCCGGAATCACGCTCAAATTGGATTCGTAAAAGCTGGATGACATCGGCGTTCTTGATCGCTTTTTTCAGATCGTAGCAAATTTTTACGCCCAGTTTTTCAATGTCTTTGGGGAGCATGGAAGGTGCAGAACATAGAGTTAGGTGAACTCCCATTTTAGTGAGCCCCCAGATATTAGAACGTGCCACGCGGGAATGCAGAATATCGCCCACGATGGTGACATTCAAACCTTTCAAAGTTTTTTTATTCTCGAGAATCGTGAACAAGTCCAACAAACTTTGCGTGGGATGTTCGTGGAATCCGTCTCCGGCGTTGATGATGGAGGCTTTTAAGTTTTTCGCTAGAATTTCTGCTGCTCCTGCGTGTTTATGCCGCATGACGATGGTATTGATTTTGAGAGCTTCCAGATTTCTAGCAGTGTCGAGAAGAGATTCTCCTTTAGTTTGGGAGCTGGTGGATGGGTTCATGTTGATGACATCTGCGGAGAGGCGTTTGGCGGCCAGTTCAAAGGAAATACGGGTACGCGTTGAAGGCTCCAGGAAGAAAAGCGCCACGGTACGACCTCGAAGTGCGGGTACTTTTTTAATGGGTCGAAGGATTAGATCTTTGTAAGCTCGGGCGGTGTCCAAAATAATTTGGATTTCTTCCACCGACAAATCCTTAATAGCGATGAGGTCTTTCTTGGTCCAGATCATTGGGGGGGGGGAAGAAAAGGAACTGGATATAGGGAAACTTTTGTGGACAAAAGTTTCCCCAAGCCCCTTCAAAAAACTTTGACTGGGGAAACAGTATTTGAGCGCTAATCACTTGCATTGTAGGATCACTTCTTCTCTACCGTCATCGCATTCTTTCAAATACACTTGAACGAGGTCTGTATCTTTAGTGGGAATATTTTTACCCACGAAATCAGCTTTGATCGGAAGTTCCCTATGTCCACGATCTATGAGCGTAGCCAGTTGAATTCTTGCAGGGCGTCCGAAATCAATGAGTTCGTCGAGAGCGGCACGCACTGTACGACCTGTGTAGAGCACATCGTCCACGAGCACAATTGTTTTTTCATCTAAATCGAAAGGAATTTCCGTAGTACCCACTTTAGGAAACTGTGCTTTGCGAGCGCCTGCGGCTTTGTTGTAGAGATCATCACGGTGGAATGTGATATCCAGAGAACCCAGCGGAAGGGTCAGATTTTCGATTTGCTGGATTTTCTTTTGAAGACGTTCTGCGAGAAAAATTCCTCGAGTGCGAATACCGACCAACGCGGTATTTTCAGCAGAAAAAGTTTTGTGCTCCACGATTTCATGTGCTATGCGTGAGAGCGTTCGATCCATATCTTTGGCATCGAGAAGAATGGACTCAATCATGGGATACCTCCCTTATGAAGGGGAGAGTGAGAAAGAGACAGAGCATGGAGCTTCATTTGATCTCCTTTATTAACCTCGCAGGGTTAACTTAAAAGGGTTACCATCTTTTTTAAAATTACTCGATTCACTACCTCGCGTCAATCACGAAAAACCAGAAATAGCGCCTGCGGCTTTGTTTTAGGTCACCACAAGATTTGTAAAGTCTTCTATTTGTTGTGAAACTTCTTGCGTTTCTTCTTCCGTCTTGGAATCAACATCTGTGGCTTTGGGCAGACGATTTAGTGCCTGTGGCTTTGTTTTAGATGACCCTAATGATACAGCAACGAGCATTTCTGGAGTGGGATTTAGTTCTACAGTACGAATTTCTGGCAGTCTGAGCTCAGCCAACATCTCATCTTCGCGAATTTGGACACGAGCGCCTGCGGCTTTGTTATTACGTCTACTACCCATATTCGGGAGAATAGGAAGGGAGGTCTGGGTCTCAGAATCTTTCAGCAATTCTTCCAAGTCTTCCTCCACAAATTTCATTGAAATCAAGCGCGAAACACCTTTCACTTCCTGTGTCACGCCGTAAAGTAGGTCAGCCACTTTGATCGTGTTCTTGTTGTGCGTGATGATGATGAACTGGGTGGTTTGGCTGAAATGCTGCACTAATTTTGTGAAGCGATGGATATTTGCTTCATCAAGCGGAGCGTCCAATTCGTCAATCACACAGAAGGGTGAGGGTTTCACTTTGAAAAGCGCAAACAAAAGCGCCACTGCGGTGAGTGCCTTTTCTCCACCAGACAAAAGTGAAATGGTTTGTGGTTTCTTGCCCGTGGGATGGGCTACAATATCTATTCCTGCATCTAAAACGTCTGCAGATTCCAAAAGAGTGAGTTCCGCCTTGCCTCCCCCGAAAAGCTCTACAAATAAATCATTGAAGTACACACGCACCTTTTCGAAAGTTTCATTGAACATCAAGGTGGCAGACACATTCAGACGCTGAATTAAATCTTGCAATTGAGCATGGGCGTTATTCATGTCCGTTTCCTGCATTTTTAAAAAGTCATTCCGCTTCTGAAGCGTTTCCAATTCTTCGATCGCCTCCAGATTGACAGAGCCCAGATTGCGGATACGCGTTTCCAATTGCTCCAGCCTTTCAGGAACTTCATCCCAGGAAAGAACCACGGCTTCAGTATCTTCCTCAAGCACTTCCAAACGCAGCTGGTATTTAGAGTACAAGTGCTCTTTTAAATTTTCAATTTTACCCTCAAACTCTTTGATACGCACTTTCAAAAGCGTGTTTCTTTCTTGCAAGCCATCTAAAGATATTTGAATATTCTTACGCATTTGATCAAAATCTTGCAGTCTCGTCTTGAGGAGCAGAATTTCTTCTTCTGAACTTTGTAAGGACTGCCGAACATTTTCTTCTTCCGTGGAGAGACCTAAAATTTTCTGCCGCGAGATTTCGATTTCTGCGGTCAATACCCGGAGCGCCTCTTCTTTATTGTTTTGGTTGTTTTTAAAATCCAATAAACACTGTTCACGTTCTGTCAGATCTCTCTGCAGTTCTCCATGACGGACTTCTAAAACACTCTTTTTTTCATTCCAATTTTCAAGCTGTGTGCGTTCGGCAGCCATTTTTTCACGGTTCTCGGTCAAGTGACGCAAAAAGATTTCACCCTCTTTTTCCAAGTCCAGCATCGCTGTTTTGATCTGTTGATCCTGACTCGCAAATTCAGATAATTTCTGGAACAAGGTTTCACGAAAGCCCGACAAATCGCCGCGCTGCTTCATACTCTTGTCCATCTCTGTTAAAAGTAAATCTCTGCGACGCGCAAAAGTTTCTTTTTGAAAATGTGCTCTTTGAAAATCGCGCTCGGCATCATGCACTTCGTTCGATAGGGACTGAACGCGCACTCTGGATTGCTCTCTCTCTTGCGTCAGCGATTCCATATCTTGTTTCAGCGCATTTCTTTGTTCATTTTTCGCAATCAGGCGTTTCTGAAAATCCTTCACATGGATGGCCAGTTCATCGATTTCATTTTCGCGGCTCAGGATCCCCTTCACGGCGGCCTTTGTTTCTCCGCCCGTGATGGCTCCGGACTTGGCAATCCATTCCCCTTTCACGGTGACCCAATTCCATTGATTTTTCCCTTCACGCATGAGCCCTTCACGTATGAGGATAGTCGCGTCCGACAAATCACGCACTACAAGATAGTTTCCTAAAAGTGATTGCATGAGCGGAGAGTACCGTTCTTCAGAGGTGACAAAATCCAAAAGACGTCCCAGAATACGAGAGTCTTCAGGGATCCGATGAGAAGCCTCCAAGGAACGCATCAAATCGAGGGGTAAAAATGTGGCGCGTCCCAATTGATGCTGTTTCAGAAAATCAATCGCTTGTTTGGCATCTTCCCCTGTTTCCACAACAATGTTTTGAATACGTGCGCCAAGCGCCACTTCGCAAGCCACTTCATAATCGGGATGCACTTTCATGACATCCGATACAACTCCGATCACTCCAGGGAAATCAGCGCCTGCGGCTTTGTAGTTGTCCGTTTTCTTTTTCATCATGATGGCGCGAACACCGTTGAAAAATCCTTCGTAAGAATTTTTTAAATTTTCTAAAGCTTCTTTCCGAGAATTTTTCTCGTTGAGTTTCAAGGAAAGCTCTATCATTTCAGATTCCATCACAGAAAACGCTTGTTGTTTCTGCTTTAAGGAATTCTCCTTGGACAGCAATTCTTGAGACAGCAGTTCTTTTTGCGCTTTCACATTTTCGAGTGTCTTCCGGAAACGATCCACCTGCTCTTCTTCCATTTCCAAAGAGAGGTTCAGTTCATTGACCTCATCGCTGTGTTTTTCAATTTGAGAGAGAAGATTTTTTTCGTCCGTCTGATTGGCCACGAGCTGATTCTGCAATTCCTGGGATTCTTTGTTCAGTTTTTCAAGCCTGTTTTTATGTTCCACCAATGAGCGTTTTTTTTCTTCAATCATTTGAAGCAGCTTAGAAAGCTCTGTTTGATTGATTTCTACATCGCCCTGCTTTTTCAAAAGATCCTGATCCAAGGATTGTTTTTCGGCAATCAGGCGTTCTATCCCCGCCAGCAATTCTTCTACACGGCGGCGTTCTGTTTCTTGATCCAGAGTTTCATCTTCCAGATTTTTTTGAAGATCCTGAATACGCTCGTGCCGATGCTGATTGGTCTGTTTTTCACGCAGCGTTTCGGTCTCCAAAGAGAATTTTCTATCCCGTACTTCTTGATAGTTTACTTCCAAAGAAGACAAACGATCTCTATCTTCGCAATGGGTATTTTCCTGGATTTCGAGACGCGTACGCAAGGCCGTGGTTTCAGAATCCACACGGAATAAATCTCCGGCGTCATTTTCCATCTGTTCTTTAAAAGATTTGAATCGCCGCAGGGAGTATTGTGATTCGAGTAGCTTTAATTCCTGAGTCAAATTTTTGTAACGCCGTGCTTTGTCTGCCTGACGGGAGAGAGTCGTCATACGGCTGTCCAGCTCCGTGAGTATGTCACGCAAACGCGCCAAATTTTCCATTGCAAACTCGAGCTTGCGCTGCGCTTCTTTTCTTTTCAACTTGTATTTAGTGATGCCTGCAGCCTCTTCGAAAATCTCACGGCGCTCGACTGGTTTCGCATTGATGATGCGATCCATTTCTCCCTGCTCGATGATAGAATAAGAATCTGTGCCGATCCCTGTGTCCATGAAAAGTTCCTGAATATCTTTCATGCGGCATTGAGTCTTGTTAATGAGATACTGACTCTGTCCATCGCGAAACAAACGACGGGTGACTGTCACCTCGTGAAAGTCAATGGGCAAAAGGCTCTGCGTGTTATCAAAAGTGATGGAAACTTCGGCAAAATTGGAAGCTTTACGCGAATCACAACCGTTGAAAATAATATCTTCCATCTTGCCGCCTCGAAGCGTTTTGACACGCTGTTCGCCCAAGACCCAACGAATGGCATCCACCACATTGCTTTTGCCGCAACCGTTCGGCCCAACAATGGAAGTAATTCCTTGACCGAAGAGCAATTCAATCTTGTCAGAAAAAGACTTGAATCCCAACAAACTCACTTTCTTTAAAATCATACCTGTCCCCCCTACAACTTTTTAATATTTTCAGGAGTTTACCTAAAGTTAACAATCTCTGTCAATGAAGAGATCATGTGTATAGGTAGTATTTCTAAAATATCAAGATACAAGATATAGTAAAAAAATCCTCTAACTTATTCATATTGCATTTTAACAAGATGGGGGCTGGGATGTGTAGAAAAAAGAGGAGGAGAAAGCATTGAAAACTTTTGTGAACAATGCTTTGACTCTGCTCACCATGAGTGTGTCGAGTGGTCAGAAAACTTTGATTTTGAAAATATTCCTGTTTCCAACATGCCTGTCCAAGTGACCTGAATAAAGGTCCAAAGAAAATTTAAATTTTAATAATTTTTCAGTTGAAAGTTATTCTTAATCTGATACAGTGGTGACCAATTTTAATTTTTAGTCTAATTTCAACTATAAAACATAAGGGGGTTTGTTTGAAAAACACACGAGCTCAAACATTCTTCAAAAAAGGATTGTTTCTTTTTGGATTCTTTTTGTGGGCACCGTTTCTTTTTGCGGAAACAGCAGCGTCTACAATCAACCCTGCTGATACGGCATGGATGATGATATCCACTGCCCTGGTTTTGATCATGACTCCTGGACTTGCTTTTTTCTACGCGGGAATGGTTCGCTCTAAAAACGCAGGATCCACCACATTTCAAGCCTTCGTAACATTAGGAATAATCACACTTACTTGGGCTTTTGTGGGCTATTCTCTTGCTTTTGGAACTGACACAATGGATGGATTGATTGGAGATTGGCGTGCTTTTTTCTGTTTGAACGCTGTGGACAATGGGCCATCTTCATTTTCTGCTGTTATTCCTCACAGTGTTTTTATGCTCTTCCAATGTATGTTTGCCGTGATCACTCCTGCTCTCATCATTGGAGCTTTTGCAGAAAGAATCAAATTTAAAGCCTGTGTTTATTTCCTTATTTTGTGGTCTCTGCTTGTTTATTGTCCTGTTGCTCATTGGGTTTGGGGAGGCGGATTCATTTTCAAATGGGGTGCTATAGACTTTGCAGGAGGAATGGTGGTGCACATGACTGCAGGATGTTCTGCTCTTGTTGCTGCTCTAGTGCTTGGAAAAAGATGCGACTATT
>Ga0213870_1001068_pt1 | contig 12613 bp, 11 predicted proteins | sample WICALVC2017_Meta_FD_160119 | JGI IMG/M metagenome (GOLD analysis project Ga0213870, IMG submission 160119) | Freshwater microbial communities from subterranean cave lake in Wind Cave National Park, South Dakota, United States - WICALVC2017 | ecosystem: Environmental > Aquatic > Deep subsurface >... | reverse complement strand
CGGGATCGAAGCTGCCTCCCAGATGTATTTTGGCAAATCTGCCCGTCTCCTGAGTCTCCCCCAGGCGGCTTTTTTGGCGGGACTCCCTGCTGCTCCCACGACCTTCTCTCCGTACGGACAAAATCCTCAGATGGCTACCATTCGCCAACACCAGGTGCTTGCCCGCATGCGAGAGCTCAAGATGATCACGGATGAGGCCTATTATGACGCAGTGAATGTACCCCTCACGCTGGCGCCACTCAAAACGGACATTGCGGCTGCCCATTTTGTGATGCAGGCCAAACAAGAATTAAGTGAAAAGCTGGGCGAAGATGTGGTGGAGGAAGGCGGGTTGGACGTCGTGACGACGCTGGATTTGGATATACAAAATAAAGTTGAAGAAATTGTAGAGCGTCAAATTGGAGAGTTGCAACAGCGCTATAAAATAAGAAATGGGGCCACTCTGGTAACCGACACCAAAACAGGTGAAATTCTGGCTATGGTAGGCTCTGCTAACTACTTTGATATTGCCAACGCTGGCCACGTAAATGCCACAGATGCTCCCCGCCAAACAGGATCAGCGATCAAACCTGTGACCTATGCCCTGGCCTTTGAGAAAGGCGGCTATACTCCCACGACGGTCATCCAGGACTCACCCGTGGTATACAAAACTCCTGGGTCCAAAGAAATCTATGCTCCGGTAAACTATGACGGAATATTCCATGGTCCGCAAACGGTACGCTCAGCCCTGGCCAACTCTTACAATATCCCCGCTGTCAAAACGCTGGAGAAGATGGGAGTGGATAATATGATTTCCATGGGCATTGCCTTGGGTTTGAAAAGCTGGGAACAAAGGCGTCCCACAGCCGGCCTCTCCCTCACCTTAGGCGGATCTGAATCGACACTTCAGGATATGACACGCGTCTTTAGCACGATTGCCAATATGGGGGTGGCAAAGGATCTGCGCTTGGTGCGAGAAATAAAAGATAGCACCCAGAGAGATCTCACGGCCCAGTTTTATTATCAAAATCAAAGTCTATCTTTGGTAGGAGGTGTTGCGGCTGCTGATCCAGGGGGAAGATATGAGGATGGAAAACAGGTTATCACTCCCCTCACGGCGTGGTGGCTCATCGATATCCTCTCTGACAACAATGCGCGTCTCCCTGCCTTTGGCAGAAACGCGAAATTGTCGATTGCCGGTCACAAGATAGCCGTCAAAACGGGCACATCAAACAAATTCCGTGATAACTGGACGATCGGATTTACCCCTCAATACCTGGTGGCAACCTGGGTAGGCAACAACGACGGATCATTTATGAACAGTAACCTCGTCTCGGGAATCACGGGTGCTGCTCCCATCTGGCATGAAGTTATGAGCTTTTTACTGAAAGACGCTCATGCGTCTGAGTTTACACCTCCGGCCGGGTTAGTCCCCGTGAAAGTGTGCGTGACCAATGGTCTTCTCACCTGTCCCTTTTGCCCGCAAGAGAAAATCGAGTACTTCACGGCAGACAAAGTACCCACAAAGAAATGCTTTTTCCGCCCGGCGGCCGAATGTACGGCTGTAAAAGCCCAAGCTGAGGCTGAGAATAAATCAGATGAAGAGAAAAAGACTCTTCTAGCTGGATGTGCATGGGTAAATTGAGGATTAACTGACAAATTCGAGAAAATTCTCCCGATGAATCACCTCAAACGATGAATTGGAATACGTAGTAAGAAAATCCTTGGGTGGTTTGACTTTTTTGCGATTCCATTTAAACTCAAACCCATATAGTTTTCCACCCCGTTCCTCTAGGTAATCAATTTCCTTCTGATCGTAGGTGCGCCAGAAGTATCTGTTGGAGTAGATGTTTTTGTACGTGGTTTTTTTGATGCGCTCCACAATACAAAAGTTTTCCCAAAGCTTGCCTACATCATCACGCTGGATCAATCGATTATAATTGGCAATCACCGCATTGCGTATGCCGTTGTCCCAGAAAAAATAGCGTGGAGTTTTGGTATATTCTTTCCGTAAATTTCTGGAAAAACCATAGAGTGGAAAAACGACAAAACTTTTTTCCAAAAGTTCCAAGTAGCGCATGACGGTTTTTTTGTTGACGGAAAGATTATTTGCCAATTCTGTGTAGGAAATATCGTTTCCAATCTGAAAGGCTACAAGACGCAGAAGCTGGAAAACAAATAAGGAATCCTTCAGATTATCCAGTTGGAGAATATCCTTCAAAAGATACCCGTCGCGTATGGATTCCAAAATCTGCCGTTTATCCTCCAAAATGTCGGCTGAATATACTTGCGGATAGGATCCGTAAATCAACTGTGTTTCAATCATATCCTGCAAATGCAAATAGTCTTTGAGAGGTGCAAGTTCTAGAAGGGATAAAGGGTACAAATGAAAATACCGTGTTCTTCCTACCAATGGCTCGCCAATCTGATGCCTCAAATCAAAACTCGAAGATCCCGATACCAAAACACACAGCTTGGAGAAATGATCAACCAGAAGTTTTAAGTTCATACCAATACGGGAAATCACTTGAGCTTCATCGACAAAAAGGTAATCATATCGTCCAACGAATTTTGACAAAATGTTGAGTTTTTGACTCGAAAGTGCCTCTGCCGCCTCTAAATTATCTCCATTGACAAAAAGTATTTTTTCCTCTCGTAATTCCTCTCTAATCGTTTGCATCAAAACCGTTTTTCCGCTTCGACGAGGTCCAAAAATTCCCACCACTCTCCCGGGAGCAAGTGCTTTTACTACCTGATTTTTGATAAATCTGGGTATCATGATATCCGTATTTTACCAAATTGGGATATATATGTCAACAATTTTCCGCCCGGCTGCCGAATGTACCGCTGTCAAAGCCCAAGCCGAAGCTGAGAACAAATCTGAAGAAGAGAAGAAAACCCTCCTCTCCGGATGCCCCTGGGTGAACTAATATACCTCTTAAATACACTACATCAAAATAATTTTTAATACTTTGCAATATATCAACTTGCATTTATCCATGCGATCGCGTGCATAAATGTAAGGAGAGCAAAATGAATTGTCAGAATGGGCTGGATTGTATAGTCATGGTTTCAGTTGGATAAATTCTCCGGGAGTTATGATTTTTAGATCTTTTATATTCCTCTTTAAAATCAAGATGTGTTTTTTATCGAGTGTAACCAAATACGTGCATTTGGACTGAATCGCCGATGCAAGTACATGGGCATCGCCGGGATCTATAACTTTTCCCGACCACTCATGTACATGTGCTTTGGGCGGAGCAGAAGTAATCATAAAACCTGCTGACACGATTGTATTTTCTGTAGCTTCTTGGGATTTTCCTATTTTGTCTGCGTGCCGAACTACCTCATCTAAAACAATTTCACTGATGATGCCTTTGATCTGGTTTTTTCCTACCTGTTGCAGAAGTTTTGCTGAACCGCCTGATGGAGATTTTAAACCTGCGATGATGACTGAAGCATTAAAGAATACTCTGGAGGCAGACAGGGATTTGTTCATGGGAGAAGTTTCTTCTTACGCAGTTTGTCCGAATCTTCTCTATCAAGTTTGAGGAATTCCTCAATTTCCTGATCGCGGTAGCTTCGGACACGATAAGGAAGTGTACGTAGCGGTTCAATCACAAGTCTCCCTTTCTCTTTCTTGATTCTGGCTAGTCCAGGCTCATCAAACCCCAACTCACGACGAAACCGCTTGGGAATCGTGATGAGTCCTTTGGGGAGAATATTGACGATTTCTTCTTCTGAGTATGATTGCATAGAGTCCCTGTAATTTTCTATATTTCTAACTTTCTATATTATAGAAAATTTTGTGGACAGTGTCAAGGAACAATTCTGAGTATGATCTAAGTAAGAAGCAAACACTCGCTTGCCCGGATGTGGGTGGGTGAATTGAGGAATTGTTTAGTATTGTGTTAATTCCTTCCCGTCATCATAGATCATACCGACACCTGGGGCGTAGCGTTTGGTGGAACTTTACGGAAAGTTGACAAAGACCCTATAGACTGATAGAGTACGCCTCTCACTCGGACAAATCGCTCAAACTGCCTCGTAGTACATACACATTCCTCTTACCGCTACATGTCTTCAAAAATTGTCGTCTTGAAGATACGTGGGGATAAGAACTCTATTTACATTTGATCTATGAACATGCGTTTTTTATTCGCACTTGTGATACTTCTTGTGTGGCTTGTGACGGATACATCCACTGGGGTCAACGGTACGTGGGTTGAACCTGTCTGTAAACATGAAGTGATAAAAGCTTCCGAACCTATCGAAGTACTCCCTCATCCTACTCCACCGACTGATGATTTCAAAAATGATTCTAAAAGGTTAAGCGATAATCGCTCGTGGATCAAATTTAAGTACCGAAACATCATACACGATGTAGCCAATCGCTACGATTTGGATCCCCAGCTTATCTATGCCACAATCATGACTGAGTCTCACGGGAGAGAATATGTCTACCGTTTCGAACCTCATCTGGGTGAGGGAAGCTACTGTATGGGGCAAATCTTACTCTCGACAGCCAGAAGGCTGGGATTTACCGGCCGGCCGCAGCAGCTATTTGCGCCGGAGATCTGTATCGATATGATCGGCCGTTACCACCGACTCATGCTGGATACTCACGGGAAGTTAACGGCGGTGCAACTGGCTCGAGCCTACAACACCGGCTCACCGTACAAGAGGTCCCGCTACGGGCACATTAATAGTTTCAATGATTGGCTTAATGAAACAATCTAAAACTGTACTATCATCACAATATTACGCGGTCACTTAATATTGTGATGATTACTATAGATTGGGACTTTAGAACAAGATAAAACAATAATCAAGTTGTTCTCGTGATTGTATTATCCCCTTGTGCTTCAATCCGTGGATGAATGAGGCGACGTGATTAATTGTTAATTGCTGATTGTTGATTGTTAATTGTTGATTGTTAAGGAGTAACAATTTCAATATCCCCTTCTAAATCGGTTCTTCGAGTTTTGATCGCTCTATCATGTAATAGTTTGAGCGCTTCGGCTGCCGGGTGACCATAAGAATTTTTCTTACCCACAGACACTATGGCCAGTTCCGGTTTGAGTGTATCAAGAAGGACAGGCAAAATTCCTGTTTTTGATCCGTGATGTGGGAACTTGAGAAGTTCTATATCCGGTAAATTGGTCGTTGCCATAAGCTCATCTTGCATCGGTGCATCCCCATCACCGGTGAAAAGGGCATCAAAGTCTTTGTACTTGAGGTGCAGGTAATAGGAGAAGCTGTTGGGGTCTTCTGTGGTAGACATTCCAAGCACAGCTGGACCATCTACTGTTGCTAATTGTTTCATTGTTTCATTGTTCAATTGTTGAATTTTCGAAACTACCCAGTCTTTCTGAGGCCAGAGGACTGAAAATCTGACCTCCCCGAGAGAAAATGCGTCTCCCTGGTAGAGATTCTTCACGGGGATGTTTTTGTTTGATATCAATTGCAATAGTTTTCTATATCCATCTAAATCGTTTCCTGTGACGCCTATAACAATATTATTCACAGTATATCGTTCTATCACAGGTATAAGACCTTGGAGGTGGTCAATCTGAGGGTGCGTGAGCATGACTACATCGATCGCGCGATCCCAAAAGGGCATGTGTTTGCCAAGACAGGATAAAACTTGGTTGTTGGGTCCCCCATCGATCAGCATATCCATCCCATTGGGAGCGCGGATATAGGCGGCATCTCCCTGGCCTACATCGCAAAATACCAGATGGAGGCGTGTGTCGGGAAGGGTCAAGAGGTAGGCAATCAAGAGGATGATTCCAAAGGCTGCTCCGATGAGGAAGTGCTTTTTTGAGAACATACCTTATAAATTTTTAATTCTCAAATATTGAATTTTTAAACATTAGAAATTTGGATTTGATTAGAAATTAAGAATTAGAAATTAGAAATTCGAGTTCATCTAGAATTCCACTGATGCTCCAGGAATCTTTGCCAATAGTTGAATAACAGATATAAGGTATGTCAGCGGTACCCATGCCATCCAGGCGGGAAGGATACCAAGAGGCAACCATAATAGACCCAACCCGGCAGCGATAAGTCCAAATACCATAATCGGCTGAATCGTCCAGCCCACCAGAAGATTTGCAAGGGGTGATATAAGAGATACCCTGTGAAAGCGAAGAAAAATCACCGGAAGGGTAAAGAGCTGCGCATAGAGGGTAAGACGCAAATTTTCGCGCAACAGTGAGATAAGTTTTTGTAGCGGTCCGCCTCGTATATAGCGCTCGCCTCTTCTTACTGCCAATATAAGACCAAACGTGGCTAAAAACGACAGTTGAAATGATATGTTTTTCACCAGAGAGGAGTCAAACAAAAGCATCGTGAGAGCAGTCAGAAACAAACTTAGCATTCCCCAACTGCGTCTGCCAAAGTAAACTGCAAAAAGTGATAGAGATCCCATGATGGCAGCCCGAACGACAGAGGGCGATGGACCAACAAGTAGAACAAATACTACTATAAGACAGAGAGTAAAAATACTAGAGGCCTTCCTACCGAGCGGTAAAGTAGTGATTGCGGCTAAACTGATAAGTATCGAGATGTTGGTACCAGAGAGCGCTACGATATGCAGGGTCCCGGTATCAATAAGCGCTTGGTAGAGTGATTGGTCAAATTTGGGCACGATACCCCAAAGAATTCCGTTGAGGAGAGAGGCTTGGGATTCCGGGACTAGAGAGTTGATGATAGAGGGGAAAGGATTTGGCATAAATCCGAAGCACGAAGCACGAAATTCGAAACAATATCTAAATTCAAATTACCAAATGACTAAAACAGTTTGGAACATTTGTATTTCTGTCATTTGAGTTTGTTTCGGATTTCGATATTCGGATTTCGAATTTTATAAGTTATTCGCTGATAATTCTCACCAAATACTTAATCCTTCTTCGGGCGTCAAGGCGTGAGAAAATGCCGATCTGCTGGGCAATAAAGGCCACAATCCCCGTCAAAAATCCATAGGCGACAAAGGCACTGACCGGATAGGAGTAAAAGCTAAGATGCAAAACTTTGAACGTAGTATATTGCACTGCAAACAAGACAAGGTAGACGAAAAAAAGCGGTTTGTTGTAGCCGCCGAACCATTCATTGGGGTAAAAGATCGTTCGCACCGCTGCCGCACCAAAGACTATCCCACAGAATGCAGTGAGTGCAAGGTAGTGTTTCGTGACTACCCCACTTACGGGATGATTGATTTCAATGATTGAGAGAAGAAATAATATAAAAAGGGCATTAAGATAAACTAAATAATGAGAAAGTCTTCCATGAAACATTTCATTCACCCGATACGCCATGCTCTTTTTTTGGTTTTTCAGGTATCCCCAAAGGACTTTACTTGTAAAATGCATACTGTTTCCCACAAACCCATACACCATAAAGAGGACCGTAACGGCGATGATATTGAAATCATCAAAGGGAATGATACGTATACGTGGCCGATCGATGATGTTGTTTACTACCACTGCCCATCCGAGGTAAATAAAGACGGGGACAATCAGCACGACAATCCATTCTGAGAGCGGTACGTGTTTGAGGACGCGCTCCTCAAATCTACTCCTTCTGTGCGTCAAAATGCCAAGAAGCCCAATAATTGCGATGATCAGAAGACCAGTTAACATATAAATTCAAAAGTTTTGACTTTTTACTTGTGTTTTTGCCTGCCTGCCGGCAAGGCAGGACTTTTTAATTTTAACTTTTGCCTTTTTACTCTACCAGATCACTGCGCAATGATCAAATCTTTGAGTTTATCAAAAAGCGCATCCCCAAGGGCTTTTTTGGTTTTTAGCTCTTCAATGGACCCATATGGCCTTCCGGCAATGATTTTGCCCGCTGTGACGGGTCCTACCCCGGGAAGTGCTTCAAGTTCGGCTTGGCTGGCTGAGTTGATGTTTACCAACCCCGTAGTAACACCAAGGGTACTTGTAGTATTGGTCATATTTGTCACATTTGACTTATTTGAAGTATTTTCGCCTATGGTGGGGACGTAGACTTTACCTCCATCCACAAGTTTGGCGGCACGATTGAGATTTTTCTCGACCCAATTACTATCTGCTTGGTGGGTCAACCCGCCTGCCCGATCTAGTGCATCTTGAATGCGCGAGCCGTATGGAAATTCAAATACGCCCGGATGTACTACAGCTCCGGCTACATCAATCCGGATTGCGGCGCTGCTACTTCCCTCTTTTTGCCCAATTTCAAAGACGACAGAACCGCCGGTAGCTTTTTGTGTTCTGATAAACATTGCAATGGCAATAACAAATAGTAGGATTCCCACTGATGAGAGAATCAGGGGAACTTTGTAAATAGATACGATTTCTTCTAGTTTCTGGGTATTAACAATAGGAAGATCTTGCGGGGGCACTATTCTGGTATACCATACAACCCCAATATAGTGCAAAGTAGAAGGTGTCAATCCGCCAGAGGCGGACAGGCGTAATCCCTGCCTTGCTCGCCTCGCGAAGCGGGCCGGCAGGCAGGCACCTACGAGGTGTACTAGCTTGACACGTGGAAGGACGGACGGTCGTTAAAGGGAACAGAGGATGGAGAAGGAGGATTGGTTGGATTCGGTTTCAATAGGCGAGAGAATCTTCATCTTCTGCCAGCCGGAGAACTCAAGACTGGAAAATGTGGGTTGCCAACTGGCGGAGACGGTTTTTGTACCTGACTCAGAAAAAGTCACTGTCTGAGGACTAGAGGTTTCTACTCCATCGCTTCGTACCCATTTATAGATGATGGTACCTGCTTTTGACAGAGTGATGGTGGCGGTGAAAGTAAATTCTAATGGATCCCTGCAGGATCCCTGATACTCCCCCGGATCAGCGCTGACCTCTACTTTGACATGGTTTGTGTCAGATGTGTCGCCAATACGAGGGACATTGGCTACGGGTACGGTAGGGAGACGGGATGGCTCCAAGGTGGGCGAAGGTGTGCTGGTGGGACGCGTCTGAGGACTAAGAGAAACAGTCGGCGATACTTCAGAACCTATGAGTGCAACGCCCGAGCCTGCCGGAGTTGGAATTCCTGTGGGGATAGATCCGCTTTGGACCGTACCTGAGCGGGAAATAATCAGGCTTGATAACAATAATGCTCCCATCACTATCGGAATGAGCAGTTTGTATCTTATAGTGGATCTCATAAGAATGGCATATTATATCACAATGTATCAAAATACTGATAAATAAACACTTATCAGATTCCTCCACCTCGGAGGAGTCATGGCTTCGCAAGCTCAGCCTGCCACCATCCGAGGTGATTTAAGGCTAACATGGAAATTAAACGACGAAGTTTATGAGTTTTCCGGAGATGAAAATTACTTTGCGAGTAGACACTCCTTCCAGATATTTGGTGACTTTTTCTGATTGTGTGGCAAGATGCTCCACTTCATTTTGAATGGTTGATGATTGATGGTTAATGACCAATGTATCGCGGACTTTGCCGTTTATCTGGACAACAATAGTGACTGTATCCTTTTGTAGATATTTGGGGTCAAATGAAGGCCAGGGATGGAGGTGGATGGATTGAAATGTATCACCTCCTAGCTTCTGCCAGAGTTCTTCTGTCATGTGGGGGGCAAAGGGAGCTAACAAAAGAAGCAGTGTTTCAATGACTTCTTTTGGGATATTTGATATTTGTCCGCCAGCTGGCGGATTGATATTTGATATTTCGTTTATGTATTCCATAATGTGGGCGATAGCAGTGTTGTAGCGGAAGCTTTCCAAATCCTCTGATACCGCTTTGATTGTTTTATGCATAAACCGCATTAAGTTAACTGATCCCTCCACCTCGGAGGAATCCCCGATTGAATCGGGGCCACCATCCGAGGTGTCTTTATCGCTACCTGGTTCTAAGTATTGGTTCACCAATCTCCAAACTCGAGATAGGAACCGATACATGCCGGCGATGCCGGTATCTCGAAAGTCTCCCCCCTGATCAAAGGGGCCCAAAAACATAAGATAGGTGCGCAGTGTATCTGCTCCATATTTGGCGATATACTCATCCGGGACAACGACGTTTCCCCTACTTTTGCTCATCTTGGCACCCTGCGCAATGATGAGTCCATGGGCATAGAATTTGCTGAACGGCTCATCAAATTCAAGAAGTCCCCAGTCGTAAAAACACATCCAGACAAATCTGGCATAGAGAAGGTGAAGCACCGTATGCTCGGCGCCTCCAATATACTGAGTGACCGGGAGCCAACGTGATGTGATCTGAGGATCCCAGGGAAGTTTATTGTCATTCCGAACAGGCGAAGCCTGAGAGGAATCTCTCGACTTGTTCGAGCTCGCATGCGCGAGAGATCCCTCGACTACGCTCGGGATGACATCAGAAACCGAAGGATATCTCAGGAAGTACCACGAACTGTCTAAAAAGGTATCACAGACATCACTTTCTCGCTCAGCATTGCTACCACAGTGAGGGCATTTTGTCTCGATAAACGATTTCACTTTCGCCAAGGGGCCTTTCCCTGTACCCTCTGGTTGCCAATCATCCATGGGAGGAAGCTTGACGGGAAGGTCAGACTCGGGAACGGGGTACCAACCTGCTGTTTCAGCATCAGAATTTTTAATTTCTAATTTTGAATTTTCATTTAATTTTGAATTTTGAATTTTGAATTTTGAATTTCCCAATGCTGAGGATGCCTCTGGAGTATCAAACCAAGATTTACCTTTGGAAGCACATTGTTTACAAAACAGCATTGGGATGGGGGCTCCCCAATAGCGCTGGCGAGAGATGCACCAGTCGCGCAGTTTGTAGGTGGTGACTTTTTTGCCCCAGCCTTTTTTCTCTAAATGATCCATCATCAGAGGAATCGCGTCTTTGATATCTTTGCCATCTAATAGTCCTGAGTTTACCATCTGTCCTTCCTCTTCCTGCACTTGTTCAGAAGCCGTGATATCTGACGCGTCCCCGTCGGATCCTACGACAACGCGAAGAATCGGAAGCTTAAATTCTTTCGCAAACTCAAAATCCCGAAGGTCGTGCCCGGGTACACCAATGACAGCTCCTGTCCCCACATTCCCAAGTACAAAATCTGATACATAGACGGGCATTTTGTAATCATTGAGTTGATTGACGGCAAACAAACCCGTGGCCACACCCGTCTTTTTCCTTCCTGCGGCAATCCGCTCCATCTCAGAAGTAGCTTTGGCTTTCTCCACATACTCGCGTATTTCTTTTATTCTTTGCGCGTGAAGATCAGGCCGCAATGACTTCTCCCCATCAATTTTTCCACTGAGTATATCTTCTACCAAAGGATGCTCTGGTCCGATAACGACAAAGGTAGCGCCGAAATTGGTATCGGGCCTTGTCGTAAAACAGACAATGGTTGATGGTTGTCCGCCAGCTGGTGGATTAATGGTTAATGGGTGACCGGTTTCATCCAGTAATGGATAGGTGATGTTGATCCCCTCTTTCTTCCCGATCCAGTTCCTTTGACCCGTCTTGACCTTTTGGGTCCACTGGAAAGATTCCTTGTAGGTATTTTGGAGAAGTCTCTCTGCGTAATCGGTAATTCTGAAAAACCACTGCTGCATTTGACGCTTCTCAACGGGTGTACTACAGCGTTCACAAACCGCTACACCTCTTGATTCACCCACACTCTGAATTCTGAATTCTGAATTCTGAATTCTGTTCACTACCTGTTCATCCGACAAAACAGTCTTGCAGGAAGGACAGAAGTTCACTTGTGACTTCTTACGATAAGCCAGGCCGTGCTTAAACATCTGCACGAAAATCCACTGTGTCCATTTGTAGTAATCCGGATCGTAGGTCTCTAAGGTATTTTCCCAGGCAAAGCCTCCGCCTATCGCGTGAAGTTGTCTATAGAAATTCTTCTGACTCACCTTAGCTTGCTGTGCTGGGTGTTTGCCGATTTTTATCGCGTAGTTTTCGGAGTGGATACCAAATCCATCCAGACCAATGGGCTCAAACACATCGTTGCCTTGCATACGTTTGAATCGACCATTGATATCAGCACCGGTGAAGGCATACACATTGCCCACATGCAATCCCTCTGCTGAGGGGTAGGGAAACATCATGAGGTTGTAGTAGGGTTTTTTGGCTTTATAAAGATCTGGCTGGTAGACGCGTTCTTTCTCCCATCGCTTCTGCCAGGCAGTTTCAAACTTAGCTGGATGTAATTTAGCTGATGGTTTCATGGTTTCATGGTTCAATTGCTTTTAAAAATAACAATGAAACAATTGAACAATGCAGCAATGATTTAAACTTGCTCTTTTATACTGCAAAGCCACTCATTCGTCAAATGAATTGATAAGGTATGTAACAAAAAGATACTGTTGACCAATCATTTTTAAGCGATATAATAGCTTTATCCTGCCGAATGGCGGGATTTTTGATGGCTGGTTAAAGAGGATGAACGAAGTGAAGACGAATTTACCAGCCGATCAATCCGCCGAAGCCCCTGCCTTGCCGGCAGGCAGGTTTGCGAAGGCGGATAACTCAATGAAACAACTCTTAACCATAATTATCATATTTATTGCTTTTCTCACCCAACCAACTTCAACTCTGGCCATTTCCCGAGAAGATTTGGTGCGGTCCGCTCGAGTGGGATCATCTGTAAGTACATCGGTAAATATCATCACCAATGTCA
>Ga0213870_1001067_pt1 | contig 12624 bp, 12 predicted proteins | sample WICALVC2017_Meta_FD_160119 | JGI IMG/M metagenome (GOLD analysis project Ga0213870, IMG submission 160119) | Freshwater microbial communities from subterranean cave lake in Wind Cave National Park, South Dakota, United States - WICALVC2017 | ecosystem: Environmental > Aquatic > Deep subsurface >... | reverse complement strand
CATTGCCGCTTATGCCTACAAATCCAGGAACAAAAAACATAAACCCAAAACCTGTTAATTTTGAAATAATGGTGAATATGCCAAGCATTAGAGTAAATGAACTTCTGTAAAAAGCATAGAATACTGCATTCAATCCAAAGCCAATTGCAACAAATTTATGGGCTAATTCATGAAGTATAATCGCAGGTGCTGTTGCTAGAATTGCAAATTTCAATCTATCAAAATCAAAGCCTCTTCTGTAATGAACCAATGGATCGTAGCTTTCTCTTCTTGCTGGAATCATGTCTGAGAATATGTAGCCTACAAAGAAGGTCATTAATACAAGATCAATTATTTCTCCAAAAGTTATTAATGGCATTTTAACAATACAGATATCCACAACGTATTTAAATAGGTTTATATTCACAAATCAAATGGAAAAGGAAAATTATTTAACAACAATCCTTGTTGTTGGACTGGTAATTGTAGCTATAATTCTTGCTTCTAATACAAAAACAAGTGCGCCTCAGGAAGAAAAAAATAGAATAAGCGTTTCTGAAACTTCAACATTGACTGTTGATCCAAACAAGGCAGAAGTTTTTGTCAGGATCGTCACTTTGGAAAAAACAGCGCAGGAATCAAAAAACAAGAACAGCCAAGTTTCAAGCAATGTTGTGAAAGCTTTGAAAAAAGAAGGCGTCAAAGACAAGGATATTGAAACATCACAATTCAGCATTTATCCAAAGTATGAGTATGAAGAGATTACAGAAATAAACTTAAGAAAATCAAATCAAGTTTTGGTTGGTTATGAAGTTGTAAATGTTTTAAAAGTCATAACACAAGACTTGGAAAAGGTTGGCAAATTAATAGATGCTGCAGTTGACAGCGGGGCAAACGACATAGAAAGAGTTACTTTTGGCCTAACAAAAGAAAGAGAGAAAGAAATAAAGCAGCAAGCTATGATTATGGCTTCAGACGATGCCAAAGAAAAGGCAATTGCCCTGGCAACAAACTTGGGAGTAAGCTTACTAATGCCAATCAGCATCTCAGAATTAAGCTTTTACTATCAGCCATTTGATTTCTATGCAAGGGGCGCTTTAGTTGAGAAGGCTGTTGCTGCAGAAACAGTAATAAATCCGCAAAAGCTTGATGTTTCAGCATCTGTTAACTTGGTTTATGAGATAAGATAAGACATTAAAACCCAAAACATCGAAAATTGTTTAAACAATTTTCGGGCTTTGAAAATCAGAAAGCTGTGAGCGAGTTCGCTTAGAACGAAGCTCACTCGCATCTCAGTGATTTTCAAAACATTAATATATTTTACTTTATTCTAAACATTTATGACAGATTTAGTTGCATGCCTTTCATCTGGAGAAAAAAGCTGGGCTCATATTGCAAGGCTTATCAAAGAGCAGGAATGGAAAAAAGTATTTCTAATCACAAACGATTTTGGCAGAAAGAATTTCAAAGCTGAAAAAGATGTGGAATTTATAGTTGTTGATTTTCAAAAACCGGTTTTTGAATTAATTGAAGACATAAGAAAAGGATTAAAAGGAAAGATTATAGATTTAGAAGTGGCTTTAAACCTTGTTTCTGGAACTGGAAAAGAGCATATGGCGATTTTATCAGCATTGCTGAAGCTTGGGGTTGGCATAAGGCTGATGGCTGTGACTAAAGATGGTGTTAGAGAATTATAAAATTAAAACTCATTCATTAATGCTAATATAAACCCAGTATCCAGCTTTTTTCGCGACAACATAGACATTGCCAAAAACTTTTTTCATTTTTTCACTTAATGTTTTTCCGCCTTTATTGTGGCGAGCAACTAATTGTAAATTCCCACCATTTTTCAGATGTTTTTTTGATTGATCGATTAATTGAAAGCATATCTTTTTTCCTGCAGTTTGAGGCGGATTGGATAATATTACATCAAAGTATTTATCTTTAATTGGTTCGTATAAATTTCCTTGATAAACCTCTGCTTTTATATTATTTAGTTTGATATTCTTTTTAGCAAGCATTATAGCTCTTTTGTTGATGTCGCTCATTGCAACATCTGCATTGAATAATTTTGCTGCAATAATCCCAAGAATTCCAATGCCGCATCCAATATCAAGAACTTTATTATTTTTGTTAACAATCATGTTTTCCGCTAAGATTATTGTTCCTTTATCAATCTTGTTTTTTGAGAATATTCCTGATGTAGTATAGAACTCAAACTCTTGCCCTTTAATTTTTTGCCTTATTTTTTTTAGATTCAACAAGGATTTTTGCTGCTCAGAATAGTAATGCTCCATATTTTATGCTTCTTCTTGCTCCATTATTCCATATAGGTTATATAAAATCCTGTCAACCCCTTTTACTAAATCAAAACCATTTCCTTCAACAACAATACAGTTGTTGTTGTAATATGCCCTGAATCTTTCTGACTCCTTTATGTAAAGAACAAGTTTGTCAGTATCTTCGCATGTTGCAATTTGCCTTGTTTTGCAAGGCTCTGTTTCATTCCTGTCGCATGCTGCAATTGGCTTTTTTTCAAACACCTTTGACATATGGGTGTTAAAATCCGCAACCGCTAACCCCACATATGAAAATTCTTTTCCAGTGGGATTAAAAGTAACAAAAAATTCACCCTGTTTATTGAAAAATTCAGTATTTAGAGTCCCTTCTATTGCTATGCCCTTCAAATCCCTAGGAGAGTAACGCAAAGCCAAGCTGTATATTTTTGCTCCTTTTGGAGATGTCAGTTGTGTGTACCACAAATTGTCGAGGGTTACAAAGCTATAAGCTCCTTTATAGACATAGCCTTGCTCTGGATTAAGCTTTCCTTTCAAATTCAAGACATGCAAATCTTCTAATGTTTTTGGTTGCGGCTTATTGAAAATGATATAAGCAAATATTAAAATAAACAATAAAACAATAAAAGCTATACTTATAATTAAAAATTTTTCTGACGATTGTGAGCGAGTTTCGGGTAGTTGAGCGAGCGAGAGGCGAGCTCTCGCATTCGACTGCTCACTCGCATTCGACGATTTTTTTGGCTCTTCTTCTTGGATAGGCTTGTTAATCTCCTCAATTTTCTTGTCAAATTCTGTTACATCTGGCTCAAGCTTTTCCTTCCATTTGTCATACTCTTCTTTTTCTATAATTCCTGATTCAAAGCTTCCTCTTAATATTTCAAGTTTCTTTTTAGGATCAATCATTTTATAACTCCTAGTATGCCATATAATAACCTGTCTTTTACCTTTATGAAGTCTGCATTTGTTGAAGCTTCTGCAATAATGCAGTTATTCTCCATATGTATATTTGTAACATTGCTGTACCTGAAATAAATTACAGGCACGTTTAAAGTGGAATTATTGCATGTTATAATCGGAAGATTAAATGTATTGTTAGTTGTAAAGCCTTTTCTGACAAATATATTGTATTGAGTCAAAGTCAATCCCATCTGGTGCTGGGCAAGAGCAATGGACTCTTTATAAGTGCTGTTAAAATCATAAGTGACATCTATTTCAAATTTTCCTTGCAATCTTTTGGAAAAATCCTCGAATGCTGAAACGCTTTCAACCTCGCTTGGCAAAAAGCTGAAAGCAGCTTCCCTGCCATTTATTTTGGAAATCCATATATTGCCATTATTGACAAAAGAGAATCCATTGTATTTCACTCTTTCAGTTGCAGGGGAAAAGCCAAAGAACACAAAGCTAACTGATGTGCCTATCATTATAAAGACTATAAACAAAATCAAGCCCCACCTTTTCTTTTCCTTTTTCTCTTTCATTAAATTTGCGAATAAAGGTGTATATTTAAATATTTTTGGTTGGAACAATATCTGGTTTGCTGCCTGCAAAACAGGCATCTTCATTGAAGCCAGTGGATGCTTTACGATACAAATAATTTTTTCATTTCCCCTTGTGCATCTTCCTTAGCTCTTCCTTCAATATCTTGCCCATTGTATTTTTTGGCAACGCTTCAAGAAAATCAACAAACTTTGGCTTTTTGAAGGAAGCAAGCTTTTCCTTGCAATAAGAAATAACATCGTCATCTGCAAGCTTTGAGCCAGGATTTAAAACAACATAAGCTTTAACTGATTCTCCAAATTCCTTGTCAGGAACTCCAACAACAGCGCATTCCATGACTTGAGGCATTGATTCAATAACATCTTCTATCTCGCGAGGATATATGTTTATGCCACCAGACTTAACGACATCTTTTGATCTGCCGATAATATAAACATATCCCTTTTCATCTATTTTACCAACATCGCCTGTTACAAACCAACCATCTTTGAAGACTTGTTTGTTATAAGAAGGCTTGTTCCAGTAGCCATTAAATACATTAGGGCCTTTAATCAGAATCTCTCCTTCTGTATTAGCGGACACATCATTAAAATCCTTGTCTGCAATTCTTACCTTTACCCCTGGCAAACAAGGGCCAACAGAGCCTGGAATTCTATCGCCATTGTAAGGGTTGGAGAAATTCATCATTGACTCTGACATGCCAGCTCTTTCTAAAATTTCATATCCAAATATTTTCTTAAACTTATAAAATAAGTCTCTTGACAAAGGAGCAGAGCCAGAAACAAAAAGGCGCATAGAGCTTGTGTCATACTTCTCAAGCTCTTCAACCTCAAGCAATTTAAAATACATTGTTGGAACGCCCATAAACAATGTTACTTTTCTTTTTTGTATTGTTTCAAGCACTTCTTCTGCAACAAATTTTTTTCTCAAAATAGTGAAGTTGCCAACATATAAAGAACCGCATAGAGCAACGCCAATGCCATGTATATGATAAAAAGGCAATGTCAAAAGAAAAACATCGTCTTCTGCCCATTTCCATACCTGTGCAAGCGCCTTGACATTTGAAGTTATATTAATTTGATTTAAGGCAGCTCCTTTTGGCTTGCCTGTTGTGCCTGATGTGTAGAAAATGATTGAGTAGTCTTCATCTTTTATTACTGTATTTGGCTCTTTGTCAGAAGCGTTTTTTGTTAGTTCATTAAAATTAAGAGTTCCATCATCATTACCATCAACAAGAATTATATGTTTTAAATCTGGCAATTTGCTCAAAACGTTTTTAACAATTGGTAGTCTTTCTATGTCTGTTATTATTGCTTTAGCGCCAGAATCATGTAAGATGTGATGAATTTCCTGCTCCTTGAAGTTTATGTTCATCGGTACTATAATGCTGCCATTTTTGAAATTTCCAACCAAAGAATAAACAAGTTCAAGGCTATTTGGCATAAACTGTGCAACTCTGTCGCCTTTGACAATGCCTATGCTTTGAAAAGCATTAGCAACCTTATTTGCTGCTGTATCAATTTCCTTGAAAGTGACTCTTTGCTCTTCAAACTCAATTGCTACTTTATCTGGCAATTTTAAAGCTGTCTGCTTGAATAAAGAAGCTATACCCATAGGCAAAGCATCAAAAAGGCTTCTTTTTAAAAGTTTATTCAAAAGTATATTGTAAAGAATATATTTTCAATATTGAAAAGAATTAGTTATATTTTAGACGGAAAATTTAGAAAATTTTCCCTATGGAAAATAAAATATAAGCCTCCGAAGGGAGTCGAACCCCTGACCTGCGCTTTTCCAAGCTACGAGAGCGCCGCTCTACCACTAAGCTACAGAGGCAAAGAACTAGATTTACTTAATCACTTTTAAAATTTCTTCTTTTGAAGCGAACTTTTTCTGGCACTCAAAGCAAACTGGATGAAGTTTGCCTTTGCTGTTCTTAACATAAGTGCCTAGGATTTTGTTCAAGAAAGTTGTGTCAATCGATTTGCTGCATATTGAGCATTTCATTTTAGGGATTATTTTGGATTATTTTATAATGATTTCTATGAAACAATTGAAAAGATTTAAAAACAATAAACTATAATTCTAAAAAAGATGCAAATTACATCAAAATATAAAAAATATTTTTTCTAGTAAATTCTATTTAATTGTATTTCCAAAATGACACGAATAGCTATTGTTGACAATGAGAAGCTGAAAGATGTTCAGCAGAAATTGTATATACAGAGCATTTGCCCTGTTAACAGGACTGGCAAAGAATGCATTAAGGTTGAGGATGGAAGGCTTACAATAGATGAGCACCTATGCACAGGCTGCGGCATTTGCCCAAAAGCAGCTCCTCATGCAATCAAGATAATCAATCTGCCGGAAGAACTGAAGACAAGTCCTATTCATAGATATGGAGAAAACAAGTTTGTGCTTTATTCTATTCCAACTCCAACTTTTGACAAGGTTACTGGAATCCTTGGCGTTAATGGCATTGGAAAATCAACAGCTATCAAGATTTTAGCCAATGTCTTAAAACCAAATTTTGGCGACTGGACAAGATACGAAACAGATTATGATGAACTGATAGACTTTTTCAAGGGAACTGAAGCACAAGGATTTTTTGAGAAAATAAAAAAAGAGGAAATAAAAGTTGCGTACAAGCCGCAGCAAGTTGATTTGATTCCAAAAACAACAAAAGGCAAGGTTATTGATTTGCTGAAGAAGGTTGATGAAAAAGGCGAATTAAAAAAAATAATAAATGAATTGCAATTAAATGAAATATTGAATAATGACATAACAGAAATTTCAGGAGGAGAATTGCAGAGAGTTGCAATGGCTGCAACTGTTTTGAAAAATGCCAATTTATACATTTTTGACGAGCCGACAAGCTATTTGGATATCAAGCAGAGAATAAATATTAGCAAATTTATCAAGTCGCTAATTAATGAAGATAATGCTGTTTTAGTTGTAGAGCATGATTTAATTATTTTAGACTATATTGCTGACTTGGTTAATTTGATGTACGGCAAGGAAGATGCATATGGCATAGTAAGCGGGGTCAAGCCAGTTAGAAATGGCATTAATGTTTATCTTTCCGGCTACATAAAAGAAGAAAATGTAAGATTTAGGGATTCAACAATTAAGTTTGCTGAAAAGCCGCCTATCAAGAAGAAGCATATTAAAGAAGTGATTACATCTTGGCATGATATTGAAAAGAATCTTGGCAATTTTGCTTTGAAAGCCCACAAAGGAGCAATGCATAAGAACGAGATTATTGGCATTCTAGGCGAGAATGGAGTTGGAAAGACAACTTTTGTCAAGATACTTGCTGGTGTTTTAAAACAAGATAAAGGAGAGATAATCCATAAAGTAAAAGTAAGCTATAAGCCGCAATACTTGGAAGTGTCAGATGCCTTGGTTGTTGATGTTTTAAAGACAGCTTTCAATAAATATGCAAACCATATAATTCATCCATTAAATATCAATCAATTGTCGTTGAATAAATTAAGCGAATTGTCTGGAGGAGAGCTTCAAAGAGTTGCAATTGCGCATTGCCTGCAGCAGGATGCAGACTTGTATCTGCTTGACGAGCCAAGCGCTTATCTTGATTCTGAGCAAAGATTAATTTTGTCAAAAGTGATAAGGGATTTTGTTGAGCAGAAAAACGCATCAGCCTTGATTGTTGACCATGATTTATTGTTTGTTGATTACATAAGCGACAAGCTCATTGTTTTTGAAGGCAAGCCAGCAATTTCTGGAGAAGTGACTGGACCATTTGAAATGGAAGATGGAATGAATAAATTTTTGAAAGAACTTCAAATAACTCTAAGGAGAGACCCAGAAACAAACAGGCCTCGCGTGAATAAACTTGACTCAAGGCTTGATAGAGAGCAGAAAGAAAACGGTAAGTATTATTATACTTAAGCCCTTCCTTTGCTTTCCCCAACTGTAATTCCTGAAGCAATCAAATGCGCTAATCTAATTGGCTCTGGTATTAAGCTTCTTGTGCAAACTATTTTTAGGATTTTTCTTGCTTTTTCCAAATCAATACCTGTTAATTGGACAAATATATTATCTAACTTTATAACTTCGCCTGCTTTCTCTATTAATTTTATTTTTTGTTGTTTTTTTATTTTAGTCAAGGTTTTTTTAATTTTTTCTATATCCGGGTGTCTTCTTATTATAACCATAACCGGAAGTTTTGTTTTTTTATTTAATTCTTGAACATCAATTATGTTAAATCCGCCAACTGCAATTCCATCAAGAAAAATGCATTGCAACTGCGGCTTGAATTTGCATTTATTAATCATTTCTGCTATTTTCTTTGTTGAATCATCTCCATCAACATCAACTTTTGTTGATAATATTCCATCAATCCATGAGCCGCCTCTCATCACAACACCAACAACAAGAATTTTTTTATCTTTAAATTTATTAAAGGGGCTATCATCAATCCCAATAACTCTAATTTCCTTTTTTACCATTTTATTAGGATTTTTAATGTAATCGCAACGGATTACTTTTATCACATATAAATTCACAAAGTCGTTCTAGGTTTTTTAATTTTACAATTATTATTTTTGTTATATCTTATTAAATGTAAAATTAATGTTTTACTTATGTTTTTTATTAATTTCTCAACGCATTATTAAACTATTTTTTCAAAAACTTATTCCCTGAACTCAACATCATCAATTATTCCATCTGAATCCAAATCAACTCCTTCAACAACATTTGCTTTAATACTTTGATTGTGGATATTGCCATTTGTTATTTTCTTGAAGTCCTTCAAAAATGCAATAATTGCTGCTCTTGTGCCGCTGAACCTTTTGCCTGCAACAACTAATATGCACTTGTCCTTGTTGAATGGACTTTTTGCCTTTACAATCAAGCCACATTCATCTTGTGGATAAGTTTCGTTTGATATTGTTGATTTTATGTTGCCGTCTTCAAATCTTATAGGAAGCTTGGGGTTTACTCTTTCCATCACTTTGTTTACAAGTGGTCCTCCAATCAGGATTAGATTGTTTTCTAAATCCTCTTCCCTGAATTCTGTATCAAGCTTTACATTGAATTTTGGCACATAATTAAGGAATGTGCCAAGAAACAATGCCAAGTCCATTCCATAATAGCCATCTCTGCTTCTTGCTTTGTCTGGCCCATGCGGATCAGGGCTTCCAACAATAATTAAGGCATCTAGCTGTCCATTTTTTATAAATGGATCCAGAAATTCTGATTCGTTTCTTATTTGGGCTATTTTGCTAGTGCTTTCAAAATTTTTGAACTTGATGACAAAAGCAGGCTCTGTCAAAGCATAGAAATTTGCTGTTGCCCCTTGTTTTGTCTCTTTTTTGACAACTTTTATTATTCCTGCTTTCTCAAGGTTTCTTATATGATAATATACTTTCTGCTCATGAACCTTTAAAGATTTTGCAATGTCTATTGGATACATTGCTTCTTTTGCCAATAAATGCAGTATTTTTTGTGCTAATTCCGAGCTGAAAGAGCCAGCATGCTCTGCGCTTATTTCCTTTGCTGGCAATGAGTAAACTTCGTTTTTCTGCTTGTCTATGATGAACATACAACAAGCAAAGCAGAACTACTATAAAAAGTTTTTTAATAGTGTTATAAATTTAGTGTTTGTAAGGTTTTTGGTAGATGAACATTTAAAAAGTGATACCTATCCCTTTGCTTAATGAGGTTAGAAGAAATATTTGAAAGAGAGACGCGAGGATTGATTTATACAGTTAGATTTGGTGAGGATTTAGCAGATTTCTTGTGGGGATTCCAATATACTCGCCCAGTACAATCACAAAATAGAGATGGTATGGTTGAAAAAAGAGAAGTAGAAGTTGCATACCAATCAAGACACGGCAATTTACTTTATGTCGTTAGAGCTGATTCTCTTAACCAAATTAGGAGAGTTAGCAGTTATCCTCCTGTTAGAGACCTGAGGTTTGCTCTATTCACCCAACAAATGAGTAGAAGGGGTTTAGCTGAGGGGATAAAACTTTACAAGGCATTTTTTAGGGGATTAATAAAGAGGAGAAGAGAAGGCTTAATAACTGATGACGAGTTTATGAAAGCATTTTTTACAGTAAATCGTTTATACAACCAAATGCATGCAGAAATGGGTAATGTTCAGGGTCAGAAAGAAAAAACCACAATAATGAGAGGATATCAAGAGCTTATGAGACTAGACCCAGATGTCCAATCACATTTCGCAGAAGCAAAAGCATATATAGCCAAAAGATAGGTATAATATTAAAATTTTTTTTATAATACTATTACAATTTTTTTAATAACATTTATAAATAAGCTTTACTTTCATGCTTTATGGAAATCTCATCTAAACTCCAGGTGCGTTCCCTTTCCTCTTTTGGGATGCACTTGTTTTTGATTTAAAATGTGTGGCATAGTGGGAGTAGTATCAAGCAAGAATGTCAATCAAAAGCTATTTAACGGGCTGGCTAATTTAGAGTACAGGGGCTATGATTCTGTGGGAATGTGCTTTATAAATAACGGGAAATTTAACATTAGAAAAGGAGTTGGCAAGCTTGAAGAAGTGCATAAAAGAGTCAATTTCTTGAAGCTCAATGGCAATATAGGGATTGGGCACTGCAGGTGGAGCACTCATGGAGGTGTGACGGAAAAGAACGCTCATCCGCATGTGGATTGCAGAAACAAAATAAGTGTTGTACACAATGGCATTATTGAGAATTATTCTGAGCTTAAAGAAGAGCTTATCAAAAAAGGGCATAAATTCTATTCCCAAACAGATACAGAGGTTATTGCGCATCTGATTGAAAATAACTTGAAAAATAGCAAAGTAGAGTATGCTGTAAGAAATGCATTAAAAAAAATTGATGGAAGCTATGCACTTGGCATCTTGTTTGCAAACCAACCAAACAAGTTGATTGCTGCAAGGAACGAAAGTCCTTTGATAATTGGAATTGGAAAAAATGAAAACTTTATTGCCTCTGATGTGCCTTCAATTCTGAGCTATACAAATAAAATCTTATATCTCGAGGACAAGGAGATTGCAGTTCTTACAAGAAATATTGTTAAAGTGTTTGATTTAGACGGAAAAGAAAAAAGAAAAAAAGTACACATGATAAATTGGAGCAAAGAAGCAGCTCAAAAAAGTGGTTACAAACATTTCATGCTGAAGGAAATCCATGAGCAACCAAGGGCAATTGCCGACACATTGAATGAAAGGATTGTGAACAATAGCGTTATTTTTGAAAAAGAATTTGCTTTGCCTGACAATTTTTTGAAGAAAATAAAAAGAATAGTGATAGTGGCTTGCGGCACTTCATGGCATGCAGCTTTAGTTGGGGAATTTATGCTTGAAGAATTAGCAAAAATATCAACAGAAGTGGAGTATGCTTCTGAATTCAGGTACAGGCATGCTTTGCTTGACAAAAATACATTGGTTATTGCAATTTCGCAATCAGGAGAAACAGCTGATACAATTGCTGCTTTGAAAGAAGCAAAAAAATATGGAGTCAAGACATTGTCAATATGCAATGTAATGGGCTCTTCAATTACAAGAATATCTGACAGCATTGTTTACACAAGAGCAGGTCCTGAAATCGGAGTTGCATCAACAAAGGCATTCATAACCCAATTAGCTGTCTTGTACCTTCTTACAATTTTATTGTCAAAAATAAGGAAGACATTGAATGAAAAGCAAATCAAAGACATGATTGAAGGCATAAGAAAAATACCATTGCAACTGCAGTCTGTTCTTGATGAGGATGATGAGATTTTGGAATGCGCAGAGCTTTATTACAATAAATTGAATTCATTATATCTAGGAAGGGGTATTAATTTTCCAATTGCTTTGGAAGGCGCATTAAAGTTAAAGGAAGTGAGCTATATTCATGCTGAGGGTTATCCTGCTGCAGAGATGAAGCATGGGCCTATTGCATTGATAGACAAAAATATGCCTGTTGTTGTTATTGCTCCTCATGACATTTACACTTATAAAAAAGTTTTAGGCAATATAGAAGAGGTTAAAGCAAGAGGCGGAATTATCATTGCTTTAGCAACAGTAGGGGATAAGATAATTCCACAAAAAGCAAAGCACACAATTTATATACCTAAAACATTGTATACTTTAAGCTCTATATTATCTGTTGTGCCATTGCAGTTACTGGCTTACCATATAGCTGACAAGCTTGGCAGAGATATTGACAAGCCTAGAAATTTGGCAAAAAGCGTTGTTGTTGAATAAAATTTATATTTTAATAAATATATCCACCTTAACTATGGAAAAAACAAAAAAATTAAGGATAAAGCCGCCGCATATAGCATTCTTGCTCTTATTTTTGTCATGGCTTGCTGATTATTTTTTCCCACAATTTGATTTTGTAAATAATCCTTTGAATAAATTAGGGATATATATTTTCATATTGGGCATTGCTTTAATGTGCTGGGCTTTTTATCTCTTCAAGAAAAACAAAACTCCAATAATTCCTGGACAGAAACCAACATTTGTGGTTACAAAAGGTCCATATAATTTCACAAGAAACCCCATGTATTTGGGAGTTACAACTGCCCTTTTTGGGGCTTCATTTTATATTGGAAATGCGCTATCTTTTTTGTCCCCTTTCATATTTTTCTTGATAATGAATTATCATTTTATTCCTTTTGAAGAAAAATTGATGGAAAGCATTTTTGGCAAGAAATACTTAAATTACAAGAAAAAAGTCAGAAGATGGATTTAGAATGAAAATCCGCAAAGCAGCTTCAAAAGATGCAAAAGGAATTGCCAATGTTCTTTTGCAAAGTTATAACATAAAAAATTTGAAGGAAGGCATTAACACATTTAAAAATGAAATAAAAAAACAACATCACT
>Ga0213870_1001066_pt1 | contig 12630 bp, 17 predicted proteins | sample WICALVC2017_Meta_FD_160119 | JGI IMG/M metagenome (GOLD analysis project Ga0213870, IMG submission 160119) | Freshwater microbial communities from subterranean cave lake in Wind Cave National Park, South Dakota, United States - WICALVC2017 | ecosystem: Environmental > Aquatic > Deep subsurface >... | reverse complement strand
CTTTTAGACCTTTTCTCAATCCAAGAAACGCAGAAAAAGCTCACGGGCCTCTCGGTGGCGCTCGGAGGAGATCTGAAGTATGGTCGAACCGTGCACTCGCTCGTGCGGGTGTTAGCGAGCCATTTTAGCCCGCGCTTATTTTTTGTTGCCCCGGAAATGCTTCAAATCCCCGCCGAGTACCAGCGGATGCTTGAGCAACATCGTGTGCGCTTTTCGCTTCACGACCGGATCGAGGAAGTGGTAAGGAAAGTGGATATTTTTTACATGACGCGCATACAGCGGGAGCGCTTCCCAGATCCCTTGGAGTACGAGAAGGTGAAGGATACCATTTGTTTGCGACAAGCCCATCTGGACGAGGTAAAGAAAAATCTGAAGATTCTCCATCCGCTGCCGCGCGTCAATGAGTTAGAGCAAAGCGTGGATCAAACCCCCTATGCCTACTACTTCCAGCAAGCCGAGAATGGACTCTATGTCAGGGAGGCGTTGCTAATGATGATGTTGAAAAAATCTGGAGCCAAAGCGAAGCTTTCGAATGGTGCAGAGCTTCGCTTCTGAAATTACAACGCTTCGCTTCGGGATTGGACTATGCCTTCCAAAAACACGCTCGCAGTTCCGGCGATTAAACACGGGACAGTCATTGACCACATCACGGCGGGACAAGCCTTGACCATGATCCGTTTCCTTAATCTCGCGGGCCAAAATAAACTCGTCACTGTGGGTTTGAATCTTCCGAGTCGGCGCATGAAGGTGAAAGATCTTATCAAAGTTGCCAGTTGGGAAATCACGGCCGAACAGGCGAATCAGGTTGCCCTGCTCGCTCCAGCAGCAACCGTCAATATTATTCGAAACTATACCGTAGAAAAAAAATTTGCGCTCGAGCTACCAACGACGATCGCTCATCTCCTTGTCTGTCCGAATCCCATGTGCATTACGAATCACGAACCTATGGAAACTCGATTTTCACCCATTCAACTCGGCTCAAAGGAGGTCGAAGTGACTTGTCAGTATTGCGAGCGAACCTTTCCGTTAAGCGAAATCAAAGATTTTAGAATTCGATGAAAGTCCATACGCTGCTCGGGGGATTGATTGAGGTTGCTCCTCTCGGAGAGCACGCCGGCAATTTGCTGGCGCTGCCTGCGCTCATTGATCCGCATGTCCATTTCCGTACTCCAGGGGCAACGCAGAAGGAAGATTGGATCACGGGGGCTCGGGCGGCGATTTCTGGAGGGGTCACGACGGTGCTGGATATGCCCAATACTGAACCTTTGACAATTGACCAACAAACTTTTAACCAGAAAAAAGAGTTGATTGAATCGCAATTACAAGAGATTGGGATTCCGTTACGGTATAAACTTTATCTTGGAGCTACTGCTGAAAACAGCGATGAATTTTTCGGGCTTCAAGGGGAGATTGCCGGAGTGAAATTATACATGGGCTCAAGTACCGGGGATTTGCTTGTGGCAGATGCAGATGCGCAAGAAAAAGTTTTTCTTGCCGCAGCATCGGCAGCTCTCGTGGTTGCGGTTCACGCCGAAGACGAGCAGGAGATCCAAAAGCAGCGGGCGAATATCGCGAACCCGACACTGGAGGATCACGCGCGAATTCGCCACCGCGGGGTCGCCGCAACCGCGATGAAACGCGCTATTGCTGCTGCCGAAAAAACTAGGACAAAGGTCTACTTCTGTCACATAAGCACTGCCGAGGAAGTAGAGCTTATCGCCGCAGCAAAAAAGCAGGGGATCAAGGTGTTTGCCGAAGTGACACCGCACCACCTCTTTCTGGATGAGTCGCACCTTGAGTCGCTGGGAACTTTAGGCCAGATGAACCCGCCGTTGCGAATGCCAGCAGATCAACTGGCGCTCTGGCAGGGGGTTGCCGATGGCGTGATTGACACCATCGGTTCGGACCACGCCCCGCACACTTTAGAAGAAAAAGCAGTTGCCTATCCAAAATCTCCTTCGGGGGTGCCTGGGATTGAGACCACATTACCGCTGTTGTTGACGGCCGCGAAGCAGGGGAGAATCGCTTTGGAAAAGATCGTCGAGCTTACTCGCACAAACGCGCAAAAGATTTTCGGGCTTCCAGACAACGACGATTGGGTCATCGTGGATCTCGACAAGAAGAAAACAGTCGAGAACTCCATGCTGAAAACCAAATGCGGCTGGTCCCCGTTTTTAGGATGGATGCTTACTGGTTGGCCGGTGGGGGTCCAAGTCCAAGGCAAACAGTTTATTTTTCAATAGTCAGCGGCCCGGTGTCATCCCGAGCCGAGTCGAGGGATCTCGCCTTCGTTCTCGGGATTGCTTCGTCGCCCCGCTCCTCGCAATGACATAACTCAACTGCTATGCCTCGTCATTTGATCTCACTCAAAGAGCAATCTAAAGAAGACATCTTGGCAATGCTGGACCTTGCGGCTCGTATCAAAGCCAAACGAAAGCGTGGGGAACTCACCAACTATCTTCCAAACCAGACGCTCGTCATGCTGTTTCAAAAAACCTCCACGCGCACGCGGCTTTCGTTTGAAGCAGCCATGACCGAACTTGGCGGGCACGCGATTTTTCTTGATGCGCGTACGACCCAATTCGCGCTCACCGACTTTGGCGATGAAATTCGCGCAGTCATGCGCTATGGAGCCGTGCTCATGTTTCGCGCGCTCAAAGCCGCGGATGTCATCCGTGCGGCCTCCTATAACGCGATTCCTGTTATTGATGCATGCAGCGAAAAATACCATCCGGCCCAAGCGTTAGGAGATCTTCTCACCATGGCCGAGTCAGCGGGCGGCATTGAGCATGTAAAAAAGATCGCATGGCTTGGCATTGAAAACAATGTTTCAAATACGTTAAAACTTGCGTGTGCAAAGCTTGGAATTAACGTTGCCATCGCAGCGCCCGAGGCCAATCCAGCAAGCGTGGATCCAGAATTAAACCAGCAAGCCGAAGCCACAGGCAAGATCGTGCGAACCCTCGATGTGGCCGAGGCACTTGCTGGCGCCGACTTTGTTCATACCGACGCGTGGATGGACATGGAGTTTTTCGAAAATGGCAACGTGAAGCCGCAGTTTGTCGAAGAATACGGACGGCGAAAAAAACTTTTCCTGCCATTCCAACTCAACGCCGAAGTCATTAATCGTTACGCTCCAAGCGCCAAGATCATGCACTGCATGCCCTGCCATGTGGGCTATGAAATTTCTCGCGACGCCATTGACCATCCCAATTCAATCATCTTTGACCAAGCCGAGAACCGCATGCACATAGAGAAGGCCATGCTTCTGTGGCTCTTAGAGAAGGAGCGAATGGTTTCGTAGGCGTTGACGCCATTTTTAATCACTGGTACCATTCTTTTTTACGGGCCTGTCCGTCTAAGTTTTCTCTGATGAAAATTTTGGCGGGGATGCCGGGAATCGAGAGGGTGTCGTTGCAGTCCTGCGCGTGTCGAGCATTGAGTAGTGTGTGCTCGTAAATATCTTCACTACTCACAAGAAGTGTCAGTTCACTTCTCGGCCGAGCGAAAGCCGCTCTCGCGCGAGCGTTTGCGGTGCCCGCAATGGCCATGGCAGTCGCCTAAAAACACTGCCCATCCGCTGCCCAAGGCCTCATACGGCAGTCCGGGTGTTACCTATGAGGATCGGCGTTACTGATCTCGGGCAGAAACGCCTAAACACTTCCGAGAACCCGAGCGGTGTTTTTGGTGGCTTTGATCATCGTTCGGGCAAAACAAACCACCTACGCACGTAGCGCAGTCGGCACGCACACCCTTCACGGGGGTTCAACTCCCCCCATCTCCAAAACCAAAATCTCCATGATGATATGGAGATTTTTGTGTTTAGCAGATGGAGTAAGTCAACTGCTCGGCTTACTTTTTGAGCGCTTGGCGCTTGCGTTTTTGCCACTCGCGCTCTTTGATGACTGCGCGTTTGTCAAACTGCTTTCTTCCGCGGCCAATCGCAAACTCGAGCTTAATTCGATCGTGGGAAGTATACACTTTGACTGGGATTAATGTGAATCCTTTCTGTTTGATTTTGCCAACCAGTTCTCTTATTTCGCGCTTGTGAAGCAAGAGTTTTCTCGAGCGCGTCGGGTCATAGTCCGTGAGTTTTCCGGCTTTAGGGTACGCCCCGATGTGGGCGTTAAGCAAGCTTGCGCCGTTTAGCCCGACCGTCACATACGAGCCCTTTAAGCTCATGAGCCCATCTCGAACTGCCTTGACTTCATGTCCAAGCAGTACAAGGCCGGCCTCGAACCGTTCTAAGAGTTCGTAGTCAAATGCTCCGCGTTTGTTTAGGGCGTACGTTGACATATCTTTTCGTATAAGGCATAATACGACGCAGTCGCGTTTTCGTACAGTGAACACCCGCTTCCCATGCGTCGCGCCTATTACCGATTTCGCCGACAGGAGCAGCAGATCCCAAAGGAGCTCTATAAGGTCAATCTCGCGATTACCGCGCCAGAGCTGCGCGTGATTGACGAGAATAACGCCCAGCTCGGCGTGTTGTCTCTTGCGCAAGCGCAGCAGACTGCTCGCGAGCGCGAGCTCGATTTGGTGGAAGTATCACCAAAAGAGAATCCTCCGGTGGCGCGTATTTTAAACTACGGGCAATTTAAGTACTGGAGAGAAAAGGAAGCACATAAACAGAAAGTAGGCTCGCATCGGACTGACATCAAAGGGGTACGGCTCTCACTCAGAATCGGGCAGCATGATAAAGAGATGCGCAGATCGCAGGCATTAAGATTTTTTGATGAGGGGCATAAAGTGCGGTTGGAGATGGTGCTAAGAGGCAGAGAGCGAGCGCATTTCGATCTTGCCAAAAACATCATGCAGGAGTTTGCGCGTTCGCTTGGAGAAGACATCACGGTTGAGCAAGACGTGAACGCGCAAGGCGGAAAGCTGTCGATGATTGTGTTTCGGAAATAGTATGCCCAAGCTCAAGACCCCGCAAGCGATTGCAAAACGTTTCATGGTAACGAAGCGCGGGAAGGTGTTATTTCGAAAAACTGGACAGGATCATTTTAATTCCCGAGAGCGAGGCAATACCACGCGCAATAAACGTCGTGATGTGACGCTGTCAGAAACGCACGCCCGGTTTGTGAGGAAGGTCCTACTTCAATAGTTCCGAAATTCCGGTTTTGAAATCCTAATTTCTAAATCCTAAACAAATCCAAAACACAAAATTTAAAATGTTTTAGGATTTGAGACATTTGAGTTTGTTTGGAATTTGGTGCTTAGGATTTTGGATTTTTATACGAAGCTATGTCCAGAGTCAAACGAGGAAAACGACATTTGAAACGGAGAAAAAATCTTTTGCGGCATGTCAAAGGGTACATGTGGGGCCGCAAGAGCAAAATTAAACTTGCCAAAACAGCGATGATCAAGGCGGGTGCCTATGCCTATCGCGATCGCAGAAAAAAGAAAAGCGAATTTCGCAATCTCTGGAACATCCGCATCAACGCCGCGGCGCGCGAACACGGGATGACGTACAGTCGCCTTATCGACGCTCTGAAAAAGAACGGTATTCGGTTAGATCGAAAAGTCTTGGCCCAGCTCGCACTTGAATATCCCAAGGTGTTTCGTGCGGTCCTCAAAAGGCTTGACGGGTAAAAACAGAGGGACGGTTGGGCATACCGTCCCTCGAAAGTCCGCGACCGACCCTTCCCCTGATCTACTCGTTGAAGAAGATCAGGAAATACCCGATCGGCTGGCCGAGTAGCAGACGCTCCTGCTCTTCTCGGATCATCCGGCGCGCGTGCCACAGAGGATCTGGGCGAACGCTCCGATCCATGGTGAGTACGTACGTGTACCCGCTCGTAGGCCAGCAGAGTCGAATGTCCAGCGCCCGCCGTTCTATCCGGAATGCCCAATGTGCTGGAGTCGGCATCCCGCCGAGGCTTAGCACTGCACACTTGAGTGTGAAGTCCTGCTGAGATGCAGTGGCCTTCGGCAGTGGTCGCGGCAGCGTCACTGCGCTCATGAAGACCCTTTTCGGTTGATCACTGGGTGGCGTGACTGCTGGCGGCACAGCCCAGCGGAGCGCGCCTTCAAGGAACACACACGCGGCCAGTACAATCCTCATCACCATGAGGTCCTCCAGTTTGATTTGGCCGCACTACCCCCACATATGGTCGTAGCACACCCGGCGCGTTGCGGCTAGTGGGGAATTCCCGTAGAATATGCTCATGGTGTGCACGCTGACCCCTGGTCGAGGAGATTTTTTCAATTGCTATGGAGATAAAAAGAGAGCTCGAGAGAATCCTTGCTGGTATTTACGAAAGTGTTGCAGCTCGTGAGCGATGGGGTGTTGCGACGATCGAGGTACGGCTCGAGAATCCCCCTTCCTTAGAGCAGGGCGACTTTGCCACGGCGCTGCCGCTTCGGCTCGCACCGACCCTCAAACGCGCGCCATTAGAGATTGCAAGTCGGCTTCTTTCTGAAGCGCAGCAAGATGAGGCATTGCTTGCGATTGCTACACCGTCCATGGCATCCCCGGGATTTTTGAATTTGCGATTGCGCGATGAGGCGCTGAAGGATGCGCTTAATTCAGAAGCTAAGCTTCCCGCGGGAAGCTTAGCTTCTGCTCCAACAATCGTCATTGACTACTCTTCGCCAAACGTTGCCAAACCCATGGGCGTGGGGCATCTTCGGTCCACGATCATCGGCGATAGTCTCAAGCGGATTTACTGTGCGCTCGGGTGGAAGGTGGTCGGGGTCAATCACCTCGGGGATTGGGGAACGCAAATGGGAAAGCTCCTCGTTGCCTTCAAAAGGCAACGAGGAATGTCTAATAACAAATTTCTAATGTCTAATGTTGATATCGCGGAACTGTTAAAATTGTACGTGCAGTTTCATAAAGAGGCAGAGAAGCATCCGGAGTTGGAGGAGCAGGCAAAGCTGGAGGCAAAGAAGCTTCAAGATGGGGATAAAGAAAATCGGTTGCTGTGGAAGCGGTTTACTGCAGCAAGCTATAAGGAATTTCGGGAAATCTACAAACGGCTTGGTGTCCGGATCGAATCCTGGAAAGGGGAGAGCGCGTATCAACCAAAGCTTGCTGCCATAGTCAAAAATGCGCTTGATCTCAGCATCGCCCAGCATTCCGAGGGCGCAGTCGTTATTTCTTTTGGGGAAACAATGGCGCCGTGGGTACTTCAGAAGCAGGATGGGGCGTATCTTTATACCACAACCGATCTTGCCGCGTTGCGGTACCGTTTAAAGACGTATCATCCCGAGAAGATTCTTTACGTCGTTGGTAATGAGCAGACACTGCACTTTGAGCAATTTCGTCATGCTGCAGAGATGTTGGGGTACTCGCCAAAAGAAAAGATTGTGCACGTGAAGTTTGGTTTAGTCAGCTTTGAGGGCAAAAAGCTTTCCACGCGCGCTGGACGCTCGATTGACCTCTCACAGGTCCTTGACGAGGCCGTGAAGCGTGCATCTGATATTCTCAAAGACCGCGAGATGACTAAACGTCAGCGCGCTCGCGTTGCCGAGATCGTCGGCATCGGGGCGCTCAAGTACCACGATCTGGTTCAGGGTCGGACGCACGATATTGCCTTTGATTGGGACCGCGCGCTTTCGCTTACCGGCAACTCGGCGCCATATCTCCAGTACGTCGTGGTGCGCATTAACAGCATACTGCGAAAATCTAAAATCCTAAGCACTAAATCCAAATCAAATCCAAAATCCAAAACCACGGTTACAGGTTACAGGTTACAGGTTACCGGTTGGCGTCTTGCGCCGACCGAGCGCGAACTCCTCCGTCGGATGCTCAAATTCCAAGAGGTAGTCGAGGCGGCCGCGGCAAGCTACGAACCCCATCGGATTGCCGAGTATCTGTACCAACTTGCTGGCAGCTTTAACCGTTTTTATGAAACCACGCCGGTGCTGGACGCTGCCGAGTTGGAACGAAGCAATCGTTTGCTGCTTATTGCCCGTGTTGCCAACACCCTCCAAACCGGCCTTCACCTTCTCGGCATTGAGGTGCCAGAGCGGATGTAAGATGAGATTGTAGAAAAATGACTCAAAAGGGTTATTTTCTGAGCGGAGCCGTGCGAAGTCGAAGGATTTCCTTAGGAATTCGGTGGCCCTTCGACCCGCTTCGCCGAAGCTTCAGCCCAGCCTCGACTCGTCTCGGCGAGGCTGGCGAGGCGAGCAAGCTCAGGGCATAAAATACTATTTTTCTACACTCTCAAGATAGCTTGCTGAAAATCGCGCTTCATGCTAATCTCAACCATATATGGAGTGGCGTCCCATTCTCTTTTCCGATCACGCCCGTGATCGGATGGGGAAACGTGGTACCACCGAAGCAGAAGTCGAAATGGTGATCCGCGACTCTCCATGGAAACAAACGAAGCTCGACCGATTCGAAGCCCAGGCCGCGTTCCCGTTTCAAGCCATATGGAACAACAAATTCTACGCCACGAAAATTGTCAATTCCATCTTTATCACCGAAGGAGAGACCATCGTCGTTATCACGGTTTACGTGTTTTATTCTTGAACTATGAAAATCACCTACGATCCAGAAATTGACGTGCTCTATCTCAAGTTTCGCGACACCACGGTGACGACCAAACGCGTCACCGAGGATATTGCGATTGACTATGACGCGAATGGGAAAGTCGCGGGCATTGAGGTGCTTGATGCCAAACAAAACGCCCTACTCACAAGAGAGGACTACGCTGTTCGCGTCGAGGGAGCGCTTCAACCTGCATAACATCCCTGGCTTGCCGAAGGCATTATGCCCGAGAAGACAACCATTCAGATTTCGTTTGGGACCATGGTGAATGCGGCCTTGCTGGTCGTGGGGCTGTGGGTAGTTTGGTTTTTGCGAGATGTCGTCGCGATTTTGTTTGTCTCGTTGGTCTTGGCTGCGGCCTTGGAGCCCTGGGTGGATTATCTCATGAAAAAGCGCGTGCCGCGCATTGCCGGAGTGCTTATTATCTACATTCTGCTGCTTGCGATTCTTTCGGGGTTGGTTGCGCTTTTAGTCCCGCCGATTACCCAAGAACTCAAAGATCTCTCGGCCAATGTCCCAATCGCGTTTGAGCGGATTTCCTCCGGACTCACGAGCTTTCAAACATTTTCGGCGCAACTGGGAATTCAAGAGGAAGTCACGAAGTGGATTCAAAGCGCAGAGCGGTCGGTTGCCAGCGGCCTTGGCCGCGTCGTCGGCACCGTGACCGGCTTCTTTGGCGGCCTCATTTCATTCTTCGCCGTGCTCATTATCACGCTCTATCTTATTGTGGAAGAAAAAGCAGTGCGTAAAGTCGTGACGAGCATCGCGCCGGTTTCTCATCAAGAACATTTCTCTGAACTTATTATAAAGATTGAAAGGAAGATCGGGTTGTGGCTGCGAGGGCAGTTGGTTTTGGGACTGATTATTTTCGTCCTGGCTTTTGTTGGGCTGCTTATTTTCCGCGTTCCCTCTGCCTTGGTACTCGCGTTGTTTGCCGGATTTATGGAGTTTGTGCCCGTATTAGGGCCGATCATTAGTGCGATCCCTGCGATTGTGTTGGCCTTTGGCATTTCGCCGCTCAAAGGGTTACTCGTCCTTGGCCTTTACATCGTGATTCAGCAGATTGAAAACCATGTTATTGTCCCGCAAGTGATGCGCCGGGCGCTGGGCATCAACCCCATCATCTCGCTTATTGCGCTTTTAGTTGGCGCCAAGATCGCGGGCATTATTGGGGTGCTGCTTGCTATTCCGGTGGCTACGGCAGCAATCGTGATTGTGGAGGACTTTTTTGCTCACCGGCAAGCGACAGTGTGAACAGGCCTACAAAACTACTAATAAGCTACTAATACTACCAATACGGACGATCACATTTGTAGTATTCGTAGAAGATTTGTAGTTTTGTAGTCCAGACGTATGGTGACAATGGAAAAGCTTGTCTCGCTTTGTAAACGCCGGGCCGCCTCGCCCACAGGGCGCGCGAGCCTCGCCGGCCTTCTTTCCTTTTGAGTTATGAAAGGGGAACAGGGCTTGATGGAGAAGATTGTGAGTCTGTGTAAGAGGCGGGGATTTATCTTTCCCGGCTCTGAAATTTACGGCGGGCTTGCGAATTCGTGGGACTACGGGCCGCTTGGAGTTGAGCTTAAAAATAATATCAAGAAACTTTGGTGGCAGATGTTTGTGCACCAGAGAGATGATATGGTTGGGATTGACGCAGCGCTGCTCATGAATCCGAACGTATGGGAGGCCAGCGGACATCTTGGTCATTTTTCCGATCCGCTCACCGAGTGTAAGACCTGTCACACGCGTTTACGCGCGGATGAACTGGATCGTGTGTGTCCGAATTGCGGCGGCAAATCCTTTGCCGAGGTCAAGCAATTCAATCTTATGCTCAAAACATTTTTAGGGCCGGCAGAAGAACAGGCAAATGTGGTTTATTTCCGGCCCGAGACCGCCCAAGCAATGTTTGTGAATTTTAAGAACGTCCTTACCACCGAGCGACGGACCCTGCCGTTTGGGATTGCACAGATTGGAAAAGCGTTTCGAAACGAAATCACGCCCGGCAATTTTATTTTCCGCACTCGCGAATTTGAGCAGATGGAGATCGAGTACTTTGTCCATGAGGAGGAATGGAAAAAACATTTCCAACACTGGCAGCAGCAGATGCATATGTGGTTTGCGGCAACCGGCATTGCCAAAGACCAAGTGCATGAGCGAGAAATTCCAGATGGCGAGCGCGCGCATTACTCTAAGCGCACCATTGACTTTGAATTTGATTATCCGTTCGGCACGAAGGAACTCTACGGGCTTGCATACCGCACGGACTTTGATCTAAAAAACCATTTCAAAGAGCCGCCGTATAAAGACGAAGCGGGCAAGGCATTTTACCCACATGTCGTCGAGCCCACGTGGGGAGTGGATCGGACGATACTCGCGGTTCTGCTCTGTGCGTATCAGGAAGAAGGCGAGCGTGTAGTGCTGAAACTTCATTCGAAGCTCGCCCCTTATAAGGTAGCAGTGTTTCCGTTGCTCCGAAACAAACCGAAACTGGTTGAGAAGGCGCGGGAGATTTACGACGATTTACGAAAACGGTTCGCGGTCTCTTGGGACGACCGCGGAAACATTGGTAAACGCTATTTTGCCCAAGATGAGATCGGCACGCCTTCGTGTATCACGGTGGATTTCCAAACGCTTGAGGACGCTTCCGTCACAGTGCGCGATCGTGATACCATGAAGCAGGAGCGAGTTGCCATCGCAGACCTCGCCGCTCTCCTCGCAGAAAAAATCAGATGAATACTTCTATGCCAACGCATCCGCTTCATGAGCCGCTTACCGGGCATGGGCATTTTGCGCGCGCGCTGTGGATTTTCGGGGCAGTCTGGCTCTTCTTGTGGTTGCTTCTGTTTTGGTTTAAACCAGTGTGGGTGTTTCGGACAGAGCGAACGCAGAGGGACTCAGGCAATGAGGTTGTGCGTGTGGTGCCGTGGGAGCAACTGCGAGAGCAGGCCCGGCCAGGTGAGCCCACGCGCTGGGAGCAATTTATGCTTGAACAAGGATTCCCGATTATTGCGCTTTACTTCATTCTCTCCATTCCTGCGTGGTTAGCTTCCGTTCTTGGTCGGTCGCGCTCCTGGTGGGCTGGCGGAATCATCGGGGTCATCGTGGGGTACGTTGGCGGCTGGCTGTTTGTTGACTCCATGGTTGGTCTTGGCGGTGCAATCGTTGTTGGCCTTATCGGCGCGCTCTTTGACTATCTTGTGTCCACGCATTACAAGATTCGCTTGCTCCACGGCCACATGCCTTCCTGGTGGGCTGGCGGCCATTGGGGCGGAAGGGGACAGAGCAAGTGGAGATTTGGTGGAGTAAATGGGTAAATAAGTAATTTGGTAATTTTTGATTCTCGGCGTCAGGCGATGCGTTCGTAATTACTAATTACTATTTACTAAATTACTAATGTTTCTATGTCACGTACTGCATGGATTCTTCTCATCCTCGTCGTGTTGGTCGGCGGCTACACGGCGACGTTTTATAACGGCGCCATTCGGCTGGATCAAGAAGTGAGCAATCAGTGGGCAAAAGTCGAGACCCAGTATCAGCGTCGCTTTGACCTTGTGCCAAACCTTGAAGCCGCAACCAAAGGCGCGTTAAAGCAAGAGAAGGAAGTGTTTGGCAAGCTTGCTGAGGCTCGCACGCGCTACGGCAGCGCCAAATCAGTGGAAGAGCGAGTGACTGCGGCCAATCAGCTCGAAGGCGCATTAGGGCGATTGCTGGTGGTGCTTGAGAATTATCCGCAGCTGAACTCAACCAAAGTGGTTCAAGATCTCATGGCGCAGCTTGAAGGCACGGAGAACCGCATTAGCGTGGAGCGCTCTCGCTACAATGATGCGGTGACTGTTTTTAACACCCAGATCCTCACGTTCCCGGGCAAGCTTCTCAATTCCTACTTCAAATTTGCGCCACGCACGCGCTTTGAAGCGCAAAAAGGGGCAGAAGCCGCACCAAAGATTGAGTTGTGAGCGGATGGCTGCCTGCCAGTTCTCGCGAAGCAATACGCTACGCACGCAACGAATCCTCTTGCTCGCGTTTCACGCAAAATCCACAACTCGCCCCTCCGACCGCGGTCGGAGGAAACTCGAACAGATGGATTTTGCTACGCTCGCTCGGGATTCTGGGCGTGCTCCGCTATCATT
>Ga0213870_1001065_pt1 | contig 12630 bp, 13 predicted proteins | sample WICALVC2017_Meta_FD_160119 | JGI IMG/M metagenome (GOLD analysis project Ga0213870, IMG submission 160119) | Freshwater microbial communities from subterranean cave lake in Wind Cave National Park, South Dakota, United States - WICALVC2017 | ecosystem: Environmental > Aquatic > Deep subsurface >... | reverse complement strand
CGTGGTTTTCAAATTGAGGTGCCGCCGCCAAACATTTATTTTGAGGGAGAAGGCGATGCCCTGTGGGTTGGGGACAGCTTGTTTCTAGGATGTCAAATTCGCACTGATCGTGCCGCCGCGCCATGGCTGGCAAAACAACTAGGCAATCCTGTTTATCCATTGGAGCTTGTTGATTCCCGTTTCTATCATCTTGATACTTGCTTTTGTCCCTTGGATGAAAAGCGCGTTCTCTACTATCCTGATGCGTTTAGTCTTGCCTCGCAAAAAATTATACAAGACATTATTCCACATCCTATTCCCATAGAAGAGGCCGATGCCGTACGGTTTGGTGCCAACGCCATTATCGTGAAGAATCAGATCGTCGTTAATGCTGGCTGTACAGCCTTATCAGAAATACTGATGGACGAAGGGTTCACAGTGCATCCAATAGACCTCTCTGAATTCATCAAAGCAGGCGGCTCTGCCAAATGCTTGATCTTACAAGTGAACGACTAAAAATGTGGCATCTTTACAAATTACGTCCGCCCCTTTACAATGTCCATGGTGTAAAAATTATTTTTTTCGGGAGATAAAAAATGTATATCTATAAAGTAGCGGTGATTGGCGCTGGGGCAATGGGGGCTGGTATTGCGCAAGTGATTACCTATGCGGGTATTCCAGTGATTTTGAAAGATGTCAACGATGCGGTCGTAGATCGCGGACTCAAAATTGTTCGTGGCATTTATCAGGGGCGTGTCGATAAAGGAAAAATGACGGCCAATGAGATGGAGCAAAAGATGGCGCTTATCACGGGGGCGACCGACTATTCTGGTTTTTCCGATGTGGATCTGGTGATCGAAGCGATCTTTGAAGATGTTTCCGTCAAGCAAAAGCTCTTTTGCGAGTTGGAATCGGTTTGTTCGGAGAACACCCTCCTCACAAGCAATACGTCATCGTTACCGATTTCGGCCATTGCGGCCCCGACAAAAAGACCAGAAAAGGTGATTGGGCTTCACTTTTTTAATCCGGCCCCCGCGATGAAACTCGTCGAGATTATCCCCGGCATTGCGACATCTCGTGAAACAATTGATGATGTCGTGATGTTTGCAGAGTCGATTCGGAAGATACCCGTTCGCGTTACAGAATGCGCTGGATTTCTGGTTAATCGTCTTCTGATGCCATACTTAAATGAAGCGGCGATGTCATTGCAGGAAGGGGCGAATCCAAAAGAAGTGGACGAATTGCTCGTCTCGTTTGGAATGCCGATGGGCCCGTTTGCCCTCCTGGATGCGATTGGGGTGGATATTTCTGCCAAAGTGTCCGAGATTTTGTACGATGCGTATGGGCCTCGCATGAAACCTGCTGAAATCTTGGGGGCGTTATACAAATCGGGACGAGTGGGAATTAAGGGAGGCGCAGGATTTTATGAGTACGGCGATGGAGACGGGAGTGCCGTGCAGTCGATGATTGAAAAAATCGGGAAGGCAAGGTGTGGCTTTTCGGTAGACCGTGTTCTAATGCCGATGATCAACGAAGCGGTCATTTCTCTTCAAGAAGGGGTGGCCTCTGCAAACGATATTGATATTGCGATGATGGCTGGCACGGGTTTCCCGCAAGATAAAGGAGGTCCTCTGCATTACGCAGACCAGATTGGGGTCGATACCGTGTTGTTGAAATTACAACAACTCGCATCCGAGCATGGGGAGCGATTTTGGCCAGCCCCGATGCTAAAACGGATGGTCAACGCAAATTACTTGGGGAAGAAGACAGGCAAGGGATTTTTTAATTATTCATAGGAGAGACCACATTGGGACAATATATAACAGATCAAATAGAGGGTAACGTTGCAACAATCACCATCAATAATCCGCCGCGCAATATTATTACACTGCCCCTTATGGACGAATTAGAACAAACAATTGATGCGTTGTCGGAGAATCCTGCAGTCAAGGCGGTGGTCTTAACGGGAAACGGATCAGTGTTTATATCTGGCGCAGATATTCATGAGATTCTAGCGATTCCAAACGCCGCAGAAGGGGAGAAGCTTTCCAAGCGTGGGCATGTTCTTTTTAATAAGATAGAGTGGATGCGAAAACCCGTTATCGCGGCCATTAACGGCTTTTGCTTGGGCGGAGGGCTGGAACTGGCGTTGGCATGTCATATTCGGATCGCCGGAGATCGCGCTCGTCTCGGACTGCCGGAGATCGGCCTTGGGATTATGCCCGGTTTTGGCGGAACACAGCGTCTGTCTCGACTTGTCGGAATGGCAAAAGCGATGGAGTTGATTCTAACGGGCGATATGTTTAGCGCGGAAGAGGCCAAAGCGATTGGCCTTGTGAATCGGGTGGTTCCTGAAACGGAGGTTTTAAAAGAGGCGCAGGGTTTAGCGAAGAAAATTGCCGCCAAAAGCAAAATGGCGGTTTCTGCCGCAATGAGGGCTATTTCGGAAGAATCAATTATGCGCATTTCTGCCGGACTTTCTCTGGAAGCAGAGATATTCGGAACCCTATGCGAAACCGCCGATATGAAAGAGGGCTTATCCGCCTTCGTTGAAAAAAGACAGCCTAAATTTCGTGATTGCTAGGCATGGTAAATAGGAATGCTAAAAAAGAAGTTAGGCGTCCTGTTATCAACCCCTCCTGACAATAAAAATTTGGGAACCGTGATCTCTTTAATAAAAGAGGCTGTCTTGCAAGAGATAACGGTTTATCTTTACTTTATTGACGACGGCGTTTTAAACATCGGCTTGCCTGAAATCAATGCGTTGGCCGATTCCGGTGTGCATCTATTTGCCTGTGCTTATGGCGCAGGGCGTCGAGGCGTGGCCCAAAATGACAAAGTGGTATTTGCTGGATTGGTTGTCCTTGCGGATATTATAAAAGGGTGCGATAAATTTCTTTCTTTCGACTAATGGTCTCCCACATCCTCATCTTCATTCAAAGCAATCCAAGAGAAAGTCATCGTGCCTGCGAGGGAATTCGTATTGCATTGGGGTTGGCCGCTTGCAATATCAAAGTAGAGCTTATCCTAAGGGATGGTGCGTCCATTTTGCTGACAGACGATATTGATGACTGTATCGACGGAGAGCTTGCAAAACAATATCTTCCCAGCCTGATCAAGTTTATCCCGACGATCTACATTGAGGAAGTGGAAGGCGAAAGTCCTATTTTACGGGACGAGTATCAGACTACGTTTTTAAATCAAGAAGAAATTGCCCAAAAAATAGCTTTAGCAGAATGTGTTATGCGGTTGTAGGGGCGGGGTTGCCCCACTCCCCTTACAGACCGCGATGATCCATTTGGAACATTGAAACCGATATCTCTCTTAATAAAAAGACTGCCCCCCCCATAATGATTTCATCTGGAATTTGGGGCGAGGCTGTGTCTAAAACCAATATCCATCGTGTCTCTTCCGAAACGGAAGGTAGCACAAAGTCGATAGCATTATTCTCTGGATTGAAAAGAATCAGCGTCGTCTCGCCAGTCGTGGGATGGCCCCATTCGTCCGCAGACGTCGTTACGTTGGTTTCGTTAATTGCGTCTCCAGCAAGACAGATTCCAAAAGCGCGCGGCTGTGATGGGTTGTCAAACTTTGCGCGCTCCTCTCCAGAAGGGAGAAGCCATGTTATATCCTTATGTTTCAGCCCCCCAATTGGTTTGTCTTGTAAAAAATTTCTGCGGCAAAATACGGGATTCAATCTTAAAATCCTGATGGCTCGTTTTGTAAAGTGCAAAAAATTGGCCTGATTCTCATTTAAGTTCCAATCATACCATGTTGTTTCGTTATCCTGTGCGTAAGGATTATTATTGCCCTTTTGTGTTCTGCCGACCTCATCGCCGCCCGAAAGCATGGGCACTCCTTGAGAGATCAGCAGTGTAATCATAAAATTACGTTTCTGTTTTTCCCGCAAGGACAAAATAACAGGGTTGTCCGTTTCGCCTTCGACGCCGCAGTTCCAACTGACATTGTAGTCCGTGCCGTCTCGGCTCTCTTCTTGATTTGCCTCGTTATGTTTTACGTTGTAAGAGCAGAGATCGTGCAAGGTAAAACCATCATGGCAGGTAATAAAGTTGATGCTCGCATGAGGGTGTCGGCCTCCTTTATCATAAAAATCGCGGCTTCCTGCAAGACGTTCTGCTACTTCCGAAAAAGGTGCTTGCTGCCGGCTGTCTTCACCCGGCCGCCAGAAATGACGAATCGTATCGCGGTATTTTCCATTCCATTCTGTCCATAAGGCGGGGAAGTTTCCGACTTGATACCCCCCCTCCCCCAAGTCCCACGGCTCCGCAATGAGTTTCACCTGTGAGATAATTGGGTCTTGCTGAATAATGTCAAAGAATGCCCCCAGCCGATCCACCGCGTGTAGTTCACGGGCCAATGCGCTTGCTAGATCAAACCGAAAGCCGTCCACATGCATCTCTGTAATCCAGTATCGCAGTGAATCCATAATCAATTGAAGCACCCTTGGATGGCACATATTCAGGGTGTTCCCGCATCCTGTGTAATCGACATGTTTTGAAAGATCATTCGGCTGTAGGCGATAATAAGCCTTGTTGTCAATGCCTCGGAGGCAGAGGGTTGGGCCAAGCTGATCTCCTTCGCAGGTATGATTATAAACGACATCTAAAATCACCTCGATTCCCGCCGCGTGGAGGGAGCGAACCATCATTTTGAATTCGCTTAAAAGATCCATTTTGCCCGACCCGTATCGTCGATTCGGGGCAAAGAAGGAAAGTGAATTATAACCCCAGTAGTTCGTGAGTCCTTTTTTCTCTATATGATGTTCATTCACGGGATGATGCACAGGCATCAGCTCCACCGCCGTGATGCCGCATTCTTTCAGATGGGTTAACATGGGTTCTGCGACAAGGCCGGCATAGGTGCCGCGCAATTCTTTTGCAATATCTGGATGGCGAAACGTCAGCCCTTTTACATGGGTCTCGTAGAGAACTGTTTTGTGCCAAGGGGTTTTAGGGGGGCGATCATCACCCCAAGAAAAGGCGGTGTCAACGACCATTCCCAATGCGGCGTAAGGGGCGCTGTCGAGCCGATCCATCTCTTGATGCGTATTATATCCAAAGACGGCGTCGTCCCAAATAATATCTCGTCCAATCATTTTGGCATACGGATCAATCAGGACTTTAAAGGGATTGAATCGATGCCCGGACAAGGGGTCATACGGCCCATAAACCCGATAGCCATAGATTTGTCCCGGCCTCGCATCGGGAAGATAAAGATGCCAGACTTGGTTGGTGCGCTCCGTCATACAAATTCGAGTGGATTCTTTCTTATCCTCTGCGTTGTCAAACAGGCAAAGCTCCACACGGGTTGCGTGTTCCGAAAAAAGGGCAAAATTCACCCCTTTGCCATCCCAAGTGGCACCCAGTGGATAAGGATTTCCCAGTGTTATTCTCATGATTATATCTTTACAGAACAGTTTCTAAGCAGGTACTATGAGGGTCTATGAAAATAGAAGTCAATAGCATCAAGAAAGAAGTTTTGCAGGGAACAACGATTCATGGACTTCTTACCCAATTAAATATTGTTCCACAGCGCGTTGCCGTCGAGTTAAATTTATCGGTTATTGATAAAAATCAATTTGAGCAGGTTTCGTTAAAAGAAGGGGATTGCGTAGAAATTATTAACTTCGTTGGAGGAGGGGAGGCACCGGCCTCCAGCGGGAATACAGCCCTCGTTGGGGCTGTGCAAAGAAAGGGGAAATATGGCAGTAAACAAACCATTTATCATTGATGGGGTGGAGTTTAAGTCTCGCCTCATTGTGGGGACGGGTAAATATGCCTCGTTTGAAGAAAATAAAAAAGCGGTTATTGCTTCCGGGGCAGAGTGCGTTACCGTTGCGGTGCGGCGTGTGAATATCTTAGATCACAATTCTGAAAACCTACTGGATTATATTGATCCGAAAATTTATAAAATTCTACCCAATACTGCGGGATGCTATACCGCAGACGAGGCGATTCGCACCGCGCGTTTGGCGCGTTCTGCAGGGATTACCAACTGGGTGAAGCTAGAGGTCATTGGCGATACAAAAACGCTTTTGCCAGATAACGAAGCCACACTAGAGGCGACGCGTATTTTAGTTAAAGAAGGGTTCGTGGTATTTCCTTATGTGAGTGACGATCCGATTATGGCCAAAAAACTTCAGGATGCCGGTGCGGCGGTGGTGATGCCGTTGGCCGCGCCGATTGGTTCTGGATTGGGTATCCGTAATCCGTATAATATTCAATTGATACTCGAAGCCGTCTCAATTCCGGTCATTGTTGATGCGGGGGTTGGCACCGCGTCCGATGCGGCGATGGCAATGGAACTGGGTTGCGATGGAATACTAATGAATACAGCGATCGCAGGCGCGAAAAACCCGATCTTAATGGCCGAGGCAATGAACTACGGTGTGAGAGCTGGTAGAATGGCATATCTCGCCGGAAGAATGCCCAAAAAACGATACGCACAAGCCAGTAGCCCAGCAGAGGGAATGATAGAATAGGGTGCGCAAGCACCCGTAACAAAGAATCCCCGCCTTTGCCGTGGTGGAGGTAAAGATCAAACCGGAACGCTAGGTGGGCGCCAAGATAAAGACATTAGGACTTTCCGGTGATCGGCCGGAACATGCACACAGTCTATATTGAACTTAGCCCCCGACATAAGAATGTTCGGTAGGATTTGCCCTCTCCACGCACAAGGCAGGGAAAGATATATTTGCACACAGTCGCCCGGCCCGACTTTTTTATCCGGGTCTAAACTCCTCAAATTGTTCTTCAATGCTTTCAATCAATCCGCGTGTCTTACGGGTGATGATGGTCTCGGTTTCTTTTTGTTCTTTCTTTAATTGCGTTAATTCATGCGCGATATTCACTGCTGTAAATATAGCCAGCTTAGAAAGTTCGACTCCTTTTGTATTGGCCGAAAGCTCGGTCATTTTTTTGTCTACGAATGACGCCAACTGCCGCGTGTAGGCATCATCCGAATCACTGCGAAGAACGTATTTCTGCCCGAATATCTCCACCTCGCATCTGTTGTTCAAGTGCAATTTTGAAGCGTCGGTGTTTTTTTTAATCCTTTCCTTCGACATGATTTAATGTGCCCAACAATTTTTCAAGCCGCTTCCGAATGATGCGCCGTTCCTCTTGCATTTTATGAAAAACGCTTTCTTGTTTGCTCATCTCTGACGAAAGTTTCGCCTTCTCTAGCCGAAGCGCTTTGAGCCGCTCAATCATTTCGGAAACCCGTGATTCCAAAAGTTCAAGCTGATTTTGCGCTACCATGCGTTTACTCTACCGCTTCTTCAAAAACTTGTCAATACGCGTATTGCTACTCTTTATTTCTTCTGGATTTCTCATGGAATCTTGGGTGTCTCGCAATTAATGTTTGATATAAACGATGCCATTCTTCTGTTGTTTTGTCTGGGTCTGAAAGCGCAGACAAGTCATCCGGGTGGATTGGAACATGGAGTTCTTCAGAGAAGTGAGACCCTCCGATTGCAATATAGCCCAGAGGGTAAAGGAAATCGGGAAGAATATATTGAACCCCCCCGTTGTATTGTTTTGCGATCTGAATGGCAAGTCTTGCCGCGCTCGCAGAAACCCCTTTTCCTATGGCAATATTTAAAGGGGCATTTCCCTTTGGGTAAAATTGTGCCTTTACGCGTACCCCCTCGATTTTGGAAAGTTCAGATTTAATCTGTTCTAAATTTTCTTTTTTGTCCGAGGATAAGAAAAGCTCAATCAGGATCGTGTGGGCTTCCTCTTTAGCAGAACCATTTTGGCCTATCCCGACGATGCTTAAAAATACCAGAAGAAATAAGATGAAACGCAAGGGGATACTGTTCATGATGTCCTTTAAGATCACTTTTAATGGGTTGAACTCCCTTATGGAAGATACCACAACGGAGGATGTTTATCCAAACTGTTGAATTCGTGGGAGATCGCTTGACTCTTATTCTTTAGATAAAGTACCATTGATACTGCTCGATAGGTTTCGAGTGAAATAGGGTGAAAAAACAACTTAAAGATAAGGAGAAAAGCAAAATGAAGAAAGGTTTAACATATCTATTAGTCGCTGGGGTTATGACAATTAGCCTTGCCACGACTGGCTTTGCAATGAAGGGTGGACACGCAATCAAGGGTGAAGTGACCAAAATTGAAGGAGATATGGTCACGGTAAAAGACGAGCATGCAAAAGAGCACACGTTCCATGTTGATGCAAAAGCAACCAAGAAGGAAGGGGAGATTAAAGTAGGTGCCCATGTTGAGGTTGATGCCGATAAATCGGGTCATGCAAACTCAATCAAGACTGGTAAGTAACATCATCTGTAATCTGTTACAGGGGCGGGTCATGGCCAGCCCCTGTAACAAATCCTCCCTATTTTATTATAGATTTCCGTATATTTCTCGAAGATCTCCTATTACGTTTTCACCTTGGTGTTTCCGGCATCGATCAATAAAAAATGCCTGCATCCCCGCATTCTGTGCCCCTTCTACATCAAATACCAGATGATCGCCAATATGAACCGCATCTTTTGGTCGACAGTCCGCCTTTTTTAAAGCCTGCTGAAAAATTTGGATAGAGGGCTTTGCAAACCCTGTTTCCGAAGAATAGGTGATTGTTTGAAAAAAATGGAATATTTTAAGATTTTTTAGAATGGATTCAATACGAGAATCGAAATTTGAAATGAGACCAATAGGGTGTTGTAATGCCGAAAGATGCGCCAAGACTTCTATCGTTTCTGGATAGAGTGTCCAAGCACGTTCCTCCTCATTTTCATTTTGCTGAAAAAAAGAGTAGACCTCGTCAAAAAAAGGATCGAACCTCGGAAAGGCTACCCCCTCAAAAACCAAACTGACCAGATCGCGCCACCAATCCTTTTCTGCTTGTTTTCCAGAAAGAGCCATTAGGGAAGCGTTTCCATACGCATCATGGAAACGCTGATCTATATGGAGCGCATCTACGCGAACACCATGTTTTTCGGCAATACGGCTGTAGTGAAAACCAACGCCATGACTCACATAAAACAGCGTTCCAGCCGCATCAAAGAAGATTGTCTTTTTTTTAGGCATTTAATGCTTGAGCGGAACAACACCGACTTGGGGCATTTTGGCCAATCCGCTTTTACGCGCATGGGCCTCAAACGACTTATTCCCCCAGAAGAAGGCACCCGGAATTGTGGTCGGCACCACGGCAACGTAAAAAATCGCACGGCCTATGACCTCGTGGAGAATCGCCTGCAAAAACAAAATCCCCCAAAGAAGAACGCCCCAACCTCCGGTGACAAATTGAAACATAAATAGAAGCGACCCCACCATTAAAACCGCCAAACTGACATAGCGGGCGATATAGGTTTTTCCAAAACGATTTAGCATCAGCATTCGGGAGACCGCCGCTTCCTCCCCCTTTTGGGTTAGATAACGCAGGTGGCCCAGTAAGGATACCCCTTGTAAAAGCAAGCCTGCTAAAAGAGGTCCTGTAAGAAAAGAAAAAAGATGCCCAGTTTCTCCTCCAGACCAGATTGCTGTAATGCCAAAAATAAGTCCAATGAAAAGCGATCCTAATATCAGCCCGCTTGCCGTGAACACCCCGCCCGTATGCCAATGATTCCAAAATGGCCGCGCAGGAATACGGTAGCAACGGTACATGCAATAAAGGCCAATCGGCCCCATAAACATGGCACCCAATAGACACGCCATTGAAAGAGGGATACTGAAGGGGGACAGAATATTCTTAAGATGAGGAATCATCATCAAGCCTGCGTATCCTGCCAGAAGGCCAAAGAATCCGCCTGTGGTTAAAATCTCGCGACTGACCCACGAATGACGCAAATTATTCGTGGCACGATAGAAAAATTGCGGCTTACCCAAATGCATCGTGGAAGTAAACATCCCCAAAAATTGCATTCCAAGCATGGCCAAAAGCGTTCCCTTTAGCGTCATAGGATATGCCAGATTCCTGATTGGGTTATCTGGAGCGGAAAGCGAAAAAAAGAGGATCATGAACATTCCCAACACCATCTGGTATAGCAGGGTAAATTGAACCAAAGAATCCTCACGGGAACGTAGGTTAGAAAATCCCCATTCCTTCTCTTTCGTCGGTTCAATTGGTTTCACTTTATAGCGGGCATCTTTTGTTTTATCTTTCTCATAAATAAACGGATCGTTATCAGCACGGGTCAACTGCGCGGGTAGTGATCGTGTTTGCTCAAATCGTATATTGGGTCGTGAAATGGCAGGGTTTGGAAAACCGGGAATATCCAGTTTCGCCTGTTGTTTTCCTTGCGGTAACGAATCAATCACGCCAAAATCCAACGCATTACTCAAACATGCCGAAACACAAGCAGGTTGTTTCCCCTCTTCCAATCGGTCGACACACATATTACATTTTTGGACTTCCCCCTTCACAGGATCCAGAACCGGCGCATTGTAAGGGCATACCCATGTACAGTATCCACACCCAAAACAGATATTCGGGTCTTGCAAAACCGCACCATACTCCACATATTTCGTATAGGCGAGCGTGGGACACCCTTTGAGACAGACCGGGTCTTCGCAATGATTGCAGGCCATAGAGATATTCACCCGAACAAAGTCGGGATAGCTTCCCCCTTCAACATAACCCACATGGCGATAGGATAGATGCGCCGGGGTACCGTTCTTTTCAGCACAGGCCGTTTCGCACGCGTGACACCCAATACAGTTATCGGCTTTAAAATGAAAACCATGCTGTTTGTAGCGATCGGGATTATGCGAGAGAATTTCTTGGCCGTTAATATTCAGGGGCTTGTCAATTAAATTAGGAAAGTCCTGACCTAAATCAATCGGCGTATTGTGTTGTGATTCCATTTAGTAACTCCTCGCCTTTAGATTAAGTCGCGCGGCCATCTCTTGATCTTCTATCTTTTCAATCATGACCGCGCACTGTTTGTAAGCGGGCTGGCGAGAGTACGGATCCAAAAGCCCCAGTGAAAGCCTGTTCACACAGTCGTAATAGTGCATCGGAATAAAAATCGCATCTGGAGCGATTCGTTCTGTTAGTTGTGCCATCACCACCGTAGAAGAACGTCGAGAAGTCACGCGCACATATTCCATTGCTGAAATCCCCAATACCCGCGCCGCAGACGGGTTGATCTCCATATACGGGGTAGGGCTAAACTTGTTGAGGTTGCCAATCTTTCCTGTTTTTGTTCGGGTATGCCAATGCTCCACGACACGGCCGGTGTTGAGCCAAAATGGATATTGATCATCCGGCCTTTCATTGTTGTCAATAAACGGCAACGCGATGAGTTTGGCCTTTCCATCTGAATGCTGAAAAACACCATCGACATAAAGCCGTGGACTGCCATTGGGATTTGCCTCGTTGCAGGGCCATTGAATACCGCGATTTTTCTCAATCGTCTCATAAGTCATTCCAGAGTAATCGCACAGCCGCCCTTTTGAAACTTGCCGCATCTCTTCAAATGCCTCTCGTGATGTTTCAGGAAATTTCAGCTTCCGTCCGCGCTCGAACTGTTTCGCCATCTGGGTAAATATCCAAAGATCAGGCTTGGCTACACCCGGCGGATCAACGGCCTTTTTTACTAAATTGGCCCTGCGTTCCGTGTTGGTTAAAAGACCTTCCTTCTCGCTCCACATCGCCGCCGGAAAATAGACATGCGCAAACTGCACAGACTCAACATCTTTATAAATATCTTGCACCACTAAGAATTCCAACTTCTCAAGTGTCTTCCGAATTCGCGAGGCATTGGGCATGGAGCTGATGGGGTTGGTCGCGATCAGCCACATTCCTTTGATCGCGCCAGTCTCAATGGCTGGAAAAATATCAGTTTGAAAAAGGCCGCGTTTGGGCGGGAAAAAATCTTTTTCCACTCCCCAGAATTTTGACATATATTCACGATCTTCTTCTTTTTCCAAAGCACGATACCCCGGCAATCCAGAGCAAGAAGAAAACTCCCGCGTCCCCATTGCATTGCACTGACCAGTAATTGAAAGAGATGTCCCGCCCGGCTTTCCGACATTTCCGGTAATGAGATTTAAATTATTGATTGCCACTACGCCGTCGGAGCCGTGTGTCGATTGGTTGATCCCCATTGTCCAAATCGACATCGCTGATTTGGACTTTCCATAAAGGCGCGCAACAGTGCGAATAGTATCTTCATCAATGCCGCAGATTTTAGAGGCCGAGACAGGATCGTATTCCTTGACCAATTCCGAAAAGGCGTCATATCCAACCGTATGCGAATCAATATAGGCTTTGTCATGCAGTCCCTCTTTTAATATGACATGGGCCAATGCGTTTAAGAAAACCAAGTCGGTGCCGGGCAAAATAGGAAGGTGCATATCGGCCATCTGCGCAAACATTGTTACGCGCGGATCAACCACAATAATAGGAAATTTGCGTTTATCGTAAGCGGCTTTGAGCCGCCACCAAATCACAGGGTGTTGCTCTGGAAGATTTGAGCCAATTGCCAGAAGGCATTCCGTGTTGTCAAAGTCGTCATAGCAGCCCGGCGGGCCATCGGACCCAAAAGAGCGTTTATAACCAGAAACGGCGGAGGCCATGCAGAGTGTGGTGTTTCCATCGTAGTTATTCGTTCCAATGACGCCACGGACAAGCTTTCCCAGCGTGTAGAATTCTTCGGTAAATATC
>Ga0213870_1001064_pt1 | contig 12634 bp, 8 predicted proteins | sample WICALVC2017_Meta_FD_160119 | JGI IMG/M metagenome (GOLD analysis project Ga0213870, IMG submission 160119) | Freshwater microbial communities from subterranean cave lake in Wind Cave National Park, South Dakota, United States - WICALVC2017 | ecosystem: Environmental > Aquatic > Deep subsurface >... | reverse complement strand
GATTTATTGACCAACATCAGGGAGAGGTTTTCTACAACAATCTTATTATGGGCGTGCAGCTTATGGAGGAGGCCCGACTGGCAAGAGTTGAGAAGTTTGTCGGAATTGGCACTGCATGCGAGTATCCAGAGGTTATTCCATTGCCTTTTAAGGAAAGCGATATTTGGAAGGGAAGTCCTGAGGATGCAACTGCTCCCTACGGATGGGCAAAGAAAATGCTTTTGATTCAGGGAAAAGCGTATAAAAAACAGTATGGATTTAACGCAATTCACGTTCTACCTGTTAATCTTTATGGACCGGGAGATAACTTTGATGCTAAATCCTCCCACGTTATTCCGTCCCTTATTCGCAAAATTATTGAGGCAAATGATACCAATTCTCCTACAGTTGAGGTGTGGGGAACAGGAAAGGCAACCCGCGAATTTCTTTACGTTGAGGATGCCGCAGAGGGGATTATTTTGGCTACTGAAAAGTATAACGGCGTAGAGTCTATGAATTTAGGTACTGGAATTGAAACTCCAATCAAAGAAGTCGTCGAGCTGATAATGAAGATAGTGGGATATAAGGGCTCTATGGTATGGAATTCCAAAAAGCCGGATGGCCAACCAAGAAGACAATTAGATATATCTAAAGCCCGAAGCTATGGATTTATTGCTAAAACTAATTTAGAGGATGGATTAAGGAAAACAATATCATGGTATGAAAGTAAAAATAAATCATGATTTTATTTACTATTCTTATCTATGGCCTTTTTGCAATTTTAACTTTTGGTAAACTTCCTCTGACATTTTTTCAGCAAGATGAATGGGCTATATTTGGAAATTATCTATATTGGGATAAAGCGGCGTTAAATTGGTTTGAGAGACTTTTTATTTTTGAACAGCATACTCATTTAATACCTCTATCTAATTTATTTTCCTATTTACAATTTAAATATTTCGGACTTAACTTTTTCCCATATGGCATACTCAGCATACTTCTCCATTCTCTAAATGCATTTTTGGTGTATTATTTGGCATCGATAATCACTAAAAACAGATTAATAAGTTTTCTGGCAGGCCTATTTTTCCTTACTAATTCAATTTCTCATCAGGCAATAACGTGGGTTGCAACTACAAGCGGCACTGCCGGATCAGTTTTCTTTTCTCTTCTTGCCCTAATTTTTTTCATTAAGTATCTTCTTCTAAAAAGTAGATTCGTATATATATTTTTATCGGTAGGCTTCTTATTGGCATCGGCTTTATTTAAAGAAACATCTTTGTTTTTATTTCTCGTTTTTCCCATCATTTGGTTCATTCTCAAGAAAAAGAAAAAAATAAAAGAATTTTTTATAATATTTATTCCTTTTTTTATCACAGGCTTTTTCTATGTAATTGTTCGTTTGTATTTTCTATTGACAGGAAGTGAGGATGCAATCCAAGATAGTCTTTCTCAACCTTCTCCAATAGTTTTTCTTTTTAGAGCCCTCACCGTTCCTTTTAAATTTCTTGCACAAAGTTTTATTCCGACTGAATTTATCGTAGATGTATCAGCTCTTTTAGTCTCCCTTGGATACCCTCAGTTTAGGCAAGGAGGAGTTCCCAATCCATATATTGTTCAAAGTGTAGGAGTTGATATTATTTCTTATGGCTTAGCAATTGCCATAGTTATCTTATGTTTTTTTGCAGTAGCCAGTTTTCACCAAAACAAGAGAGAGCTTTGGGGAAAATTTATTGTTATAACATGCGTATTTATTGCGTTAAGTTCTTTGCCGTTCATCATTATTCCAGGCACTGCCGGATATTTCTCTCTTATTGACGGAAGACATTTGTATTTCACAAACACCTTTGCATCAATTCTTCTTGCTATTCTTTTATCGAGTATTTATTTCTGGTTTCCAAGACCCAAAATAGGATTGATTTTACTTATATTAATTAGTGGAGCGATAGTAGGTTCACATTCTTTTAAAATAAGAAGTGATATAAATTATCAAGTTGGAACCGGAGTAATCCGTACTTCAATACTCAATGAAATTTCTAAAAAATATCCTGTATTGCCCAAGCGTGTTGTTTTTTATATTGAGTCTGACATGGCTTATTATGGATTGCCAGACGATGAAAAGATCGTTCCGTTTCAATCCGGCTTTGGGCAAACGCTTTTGGTTTGGTATAATAACAAAAAAGATATTTTTCCAGCCTGTTTTTTTAAGGATCAATTCCTCTACGTTTTACTAGATCAAGGATATAGAGAATGTGAAGGGAGGGGTTTTGGCTATTTCAGAAAAGTTGAAGCCCTTAAGACGGCAGTTGGGGAAAATAATTTATCAGCTGAGAACATTATTGGCCTAAGATATAATTCCTCAACACATCGGCTCTCAGACATCACAAATGAAGTTGTACGATCTTTAAATTAATGAAAGCACAAAGTCTTGTTTCCGTAAGTATAAGAACACTTAATTCCGCAAAGACGTTGGAAGAAACCTTACGATCTGTAAAAGATCAAACCTATACAAGCTTTGAGATAATTGTTTCCGATGGACACAGCAATGATAATACAGTTGAGATAGCAAAGAAGTATGGCGCTTTGGTGCATTATGTTGATAAACTTGGCGACGCGAGATACGAGGATTATAAAATAAGTCGCGGAAAATATTTATTCTCACTAGACTCAGACCAGATATTAGACAAGAAAGTTATTGAAAAATGTGTTGAGCTATGTGAAAAAAAAGGATTTGATGCCGTAACAATTTCTGAACAATCTATTATTCAAAAGGGAACACTTCTGGAAAAACTTATTGCCTATGATAAGTGGATAATAGATCAAAATAGAGATGCTGATGCTACATTTGGGACAGCATGTCCACGATTTTTCAAAAGGGAGTTATTTGATACATTGAAATGGCCTAAGGGCTTGGCAGTATTTGACGACACTATTTTGTATGCAGAACTCTTAAAAAATGGCGCAAAAGTAGCATATCTTTCAGAACAGTCTATTCGCCATCACGAAGTAACGAGCTGGATCGTATTCTTCAAAAAATTTATCCGTTATGGTAGGGGTTACTCAAACGCATTCAAATCACAGCCATCTACTATTGCCGCCCACTCTCTTCCCAGAAAATCTTATTTTAGCAAAGCTGCAATGACCAAGCCACATTATTTTCTTGGACTTATTGTTCTATACATAGTTAAGGCAATCGCTGCAAGCATAGGAGTATTGTCTTCAGCCTGTATGACCTTGCGTCAGTTTTTAGTTTTTGTAGGGGATTTATTGTATTATAAAGCTCTAGAAAAAGAACTTGCCGGGGCAAAAACCGTTTTAGATGTAGGATGTGGTAGCTGGTCGCCTTTGGCGAATGTAAAAAAAACTTTTTATTCAGTTGGAATAGATATTCATAAGCCAAGCATAGAAGAAATTAAAAAGCAAAAAATACATGATGAATATAAGGTGGGCGATGTATTAAAGCTTAATAAAATTTTTAAACCAAAAAGTTTTGATGCTGTTGTTGCTCTGGATGTTGTTGAACATTTTGAAAAAAAAGAAAGCATGGAATTAATTAAACAAATGGAGTCAATTGCAAAAAACAAAGTAATCATTCTGACTCCTTTTGGATTTGTGAAGCAGCATCCTGTTGATGATAATCTATTTCAAGAGCATAAATCAGGATGGTCGATTAAAGAATTTGATACAATGGGGTATAGGTTACGTGGAATAAGAGGATTCAGATTCATTCGAGGCGAATATGCGACAATAAAGTACAAGCCATGGTTTTTATGGGGGATAATATCCACCCTTTCTCAGTTTTTAGTGTATAATTTTCCACAGTTAGCGTATCAGTTATTAGCAGCAAAGGAGATGAAGAAATGAGGATTCTTGTTACAGGAGCCGCAGGCTTTATGGGATCACATCTGGTAGACGCATTGGTTGCGGAAGGCGGGCATAAAGTATATGGGGTTGATGATCTTTCCGGAGGATACTTAAGTAACATTCATCCTAAGAGCGAATTTACTAAACTTGATCTTCGGGAGAAAGAATTAGTAAAAAAATATATCCATAAAATTAAACCAGAGATATTATTCCACTTAGCAGCAGACGCAACAGAGGGAAGAAGTCAATTCACGCCAATTTCAGCAGCTGAAAGAAATCTTCTAGCATATATGTATACGCTAGTTCCAGCAATTGGAAATGGGTTAAAAAAAGTGGTGCTCACCAGCTCAATGAGTGTCTACGGAGCGCAAAAACCACCTTTTTCTGAGAATATGCAAAGACGCCCTGAAGACGTCTATGGCATTACAAAAGCTGCAATGGAGGAGGCAACAGAAGTGTTGGCCAAAGTTCATAAATTTGATTACGCTATGATTCGTCCTCACAATGTTTACGGACCAAAACAAAATCTTTCTGATCCTTATAGAAATGTTATCGGTATATTTATTAATTGTTTACTTAACAATAAAAACTTTTATGTTTATGGAGATGGAGAACAGAAGAGAGCATTCACCTATATTGATGATCTTACTCCGTATATCTTAAAGGCTGGTTTTTCAAAAGAGGTAAATGGGAAAATAATTAATATTGGTCCATCGCAAGGGTACACAATTAATGAAATGGCAAAAATTGTTATGAAGAATTTTTTTCAAGATCGGAAAATCCCAACTCATCTTCGTCCAAAAAATCTTCCTGATCGTCCGCAAGAAGTTAAAGAAGCATATTGTACAAATAATTTAGCGCAACAATTATTAGGATATAAAACAACAGTGACGCTTGAGGAAGGAATAAAAAGCATGATTAAGTGGGCAAAAAAATTAGGTCCGCAGCCATTCCATTACTTGGAGGATGGTATGGAGATAGACACAAAGGACGTTCCTCTAGCGTGGAAAAAGAAGCTCATTTGAGATGAAACCTAAGGTATCGATTGTTATCCTCAATTGGAATGGTAAGAAACATTTAGAAAAATGCCTTCTTTCTATTAAAAAAGTTTCTTATTCGCCTCTTGAAGTAATTGTCGTAGATAACGCCTCATCTGATGGTTCCTCTGAAATGGTCAAAAAAGATTTTCCAGAGGCTTTGCTGGTCGTGAATAAAAAAAACCTGGGATATAGCGGCGGAAATAACATAGGTATTAGAAAAAGTACTGGTGATTATATTTTCATATTAAATAATGACACAGAAGTTTCAAAAGATTTTTTAGATCCACTGGTTTTGGCTTTTGAAAAGGATACCACGCTTGGTTGCGTACAGCCAAAATTACTTTATGGCTCCGATCACATGCTTCTTAATGCTGTTGGTTCCTACTTTACTTCAACAGGATTTCTTTATCATTATGGGTATCGTAAGAAAGCAGACCTTAAACAATACAATGTGCCTCTTACGATATATTCCGCAAAAGGGGCTGCAATGCTTTTGAGAAAAAGTACCCTTAAAAAAGTTGGATTATTCGATGAGGATTTTTTTATTTTTTTTGAAGAGACAGATCTTTGCCATAGACTGTGGTTAGCGGGATATAAGATTGTATATATTCCAGACTCAATTATTTATCATTATGAGGCGGTTGATACCAATCGACAGATGAAAGATTATACGCGCAACTATCTCTCATTTAGAAATAGAATATGTAGTTTTATAAAAAACTTACAAGGAATAAATATCTTAAAAATTTTTACTGTTCTTTTTGCAATTTATTTATTCTTGTTAATATTTTACATAATTAGTTCAAGGTGGTATTTAGTTAAAGCAATAGTAATGGGCGTTATCTGGAATATTAAAAATCTCCCCAAAACCCTGAGAAAAAGAAGAATTATACAAAGAAGTATAAGGAGCATAAGCGACAAAGAGCTTTTTGAGAATATAAAAAGGAACCCACCTTTTGTATATTATTACTATCTATTTACCACATTAAAAAATCTCAAACGAGAAAGATTTCTAGAAGAAAATATCTATCATGGTATGAATAGTAAATTTACATCCGGTTAGAAATTCTATACAATACCCATAGCAAATAGCGAGAATTAATATGCAGAAAATAAAAGATTTCTTCTACAATAAAAAAATACAGAATCTTCTATTTATTTTTTTTCTAAGCCTGACTCCTCTTTTGTGGTTTAGGAAAAACGAAATAATTGTTGGGCACGATAATGTTTTTGCTTTAAATCCCATTACATTTCTTCAGGGGAGATTATTTACATGGGTAGAACATGGGTTTGGGCAAAGCCAGGATCTGATCATGGGAACAATCCCAATACATCTCATTGATGCAATTCCCTATATGTTTGGGTTTTCGCTGCAAACGACAGAGAAAATTGTTTATGTCTTCTGGTTTTTTATGATGGGGCTCTCTGCATATATTCTTGCCTCTACAATTAACCCAAAAAGCAGGACATTTCAGCTTGTGGCAACATTACTTTATCAGTTTAATTTTTTTATTCTACAGGCATGGTGGATAGGAGAACGGACAAAATTTTCCGCATATGCAGCATTGCCGTTATTGCTTGCCGTATTTTTAACAGTCTATAGAAGAAATCTTTCTGTAGGGAAAGGAGTTATTTATAGCAGCTTAATTCTTTTTGTTTTTAATGCGGGAGGATTATATGGAATACCGCTATACGGTGGTTTGTTCATTGTGATCGGCGTATTTCTTTTGCTATCTACGATTTTTTCCATAAAAGAACATAATTGGGAAGCGGTAAAACGGATGATTTTACTTACCATACTTTCCTGCGTAGGATTTTTCTTAGTAAATAGCTATTATTTCCTTCCTTTATTTGCAAGGCTTACTTCAGAATATGCAACTTCTGTCTCTAATGTTGGCGGAGTGGGCGGGTTGATTGAATGGGCAAATACAATTAGCGCAAATACAAGCTATATCAATCTAATGCGACTCCAAGGAATACCTGAATGGTACGACAATGCAACCCACCCTTATGCGAAGTATTTTCTTCATAATCCTTTACTTATTGTTTCTAGTTTCGTGTGGCCACTATTACTTTTAGTTGGATTGTTTAAAAAACAAGAGAAAGAGCAAAACAAATTAATTCTGATATTTTTTCTTATTTACCTTATTGGAATTCTTTTCGCTGCAGGTACGCATAAGCCATTGGGAGGATTTTATGAAGCATTGATGACTTATATTCCCGGGTTTGCAGTATTTCGCACTCCGTACTACAAATTTGCTCCTGCAATCTTTTTAGCATCGAGTTTTTTAATCGCATACGGAATTGGCTGGTTACATGGAAAAAAGAAAATGATTGCGTTTTTGGTACTTCTCTTTTTTATTCTATTTTATCATTTCCCTTATTTTACCGGCGAAATATTTTCATGGAAAAAAGGATTTTCTACCCGCTTAACTATTCCGGAGTATGTTTTTAGTTTTGGCGAGTGGCTTAACAAAGAAAAAAATGATTCATCAAGAGTATTGATACTTCCACCAAACAATCCCAACTTCAGATACAGCGCGTATAATTGGGGTTACCTTAGCTTTCAATCTCTTCCAACTCTTTTGAGCAACGAGCCGGTTGTTGTAAATAATGATCGAGTAAATGATAATGAGCAAAAAATGATCGAAGCGCTTTATTCAGCTTTAATGAGCAAAAGTGAACGCTCCACATATCAACTTGCTTCTAATTTGAGAATTGGATATATCCTTTTACAGGAAGATGCCCTGTCTGAGGATGTCTCGAATAAATTTTACAAAGAAGCTATAGAAGACGTATTAAAATTGAATATGGTTGAGAAATTTGGAGCATGGTCTCTTTATAAAATTGACTTTCCTACTGTTTCTACATTCTATACGAATGATAAGATGACTATTGCTTCAGGTCAAGCTAAGTATTTTTACTCTGACCTAGACGATAATTTGCAAGCGATCGTAAAGAAAGAAGACCTACAGTCTGTAGGATTAGATATTGGTATTTTTTCATCTATTTATTCTCCCAACTGTTTAAAATGCAGGAAAAAAGACAGGCCATTTATTAGATACCCGGATAGAAATTTTCTTCCTGATTCTCCATTTTATCAATTTGTTCTATACAATGAGGAACGAAGACTTCGCCTAGATGATCCAAAAAGTCTGGTTTACGACTATATCGGATTAACGATAAAGAGATTTTCAGAAATTAGAGAAATGATAGAAAAAGACTTTGAGGTGAAAGAAGATTCTCTCAATAGGCTTGAAGGGATGGTAAGACAGATTCAGACAAACTTTAGCTTGGTAAGAAATGAAGATAAATACGATATAGCAGAAGATCTTCAGTACTACACAGATGACCTACGCAACGTAATAACAATTATGCTTGGAGATAGGGTAAGGTCAGGCTTGCCTGTTATAATTTTCACTCGTGTTCTCGCATCAGTTGGTAAGCTGGAACTGGCCATTGATCCCTATCTGTTCAAGAAAGATATTACTCAAAATAGACTCTATGGTCTTACAGTTGACCAGCCTTCAAAATTTGATATTTATATTCACTCAAAAGAGTTCGAAGGGCTTTTTGGGGACAAGTCTAGTATTAAAATGCAAATCGATGAAGAAAAGCCCAAAGAGTCAATCATTGATGCGAATGCGCCACAGCCTAGGTGGTTTTCGTTGGGAGACGTTGATCTTCAAAAAGGGGATCATACAATCGCGTTGTCGTTTGGCGAGTTATTCAATCTCGTAGGTAAGTTTGCGCCAAGCGTTACGGAATTCAATAGCGACAGGAAATCAGAGTGTTATACGACACGTTTACAAGATTTTGATTCTAGGAAGCAATACAAAATGGTGATTAACTACAAAAGCAATCCTCTAAGTGATATCAATTTGTATACTTGGGAAGAAAGGGAGCAAGCGACAAGAATTCGTTCCGCTGATAGATTGAGAGCTTCTTTGGTTGAGCAAGAATTTACACAAGATATTAAGCCCGATAGGATCGTGAGGGGTGTAATTATCGGAATGTGCGCAGTAGGACTTACAAAAGAATATATCCAAGAGCGACTCAGCGTAAAAGTGCGTGAATTTTTAGAGCCAGTAATTGCATTTGTATCAAAAGATCTGCAAAGTGGTACTACTAAGGAAGTAGCATATCAAAAAATTAACCCAACAAAATATGTTGTTTCTTTTGCCACCTCTATTCCTAACACGGTACTTGTATTTTCAAGCAGATTTGATAAAGGTTGGAGCCTTGAGTCTTTTGAAAAAAAACACGTTTTTATTAATGGCTTTGCAAATGGATGGGTAATTGATAAGCCTGATACATATTCCTTGACGCTTGAATACAAACCGCAGCAAGCATTCAAACTTGGAGGATTTATAAGTCTCTTTTCAGTTTTGGCTGGAATATTGTATCTCATAATTTCTGTCAGAAAAAAGAGGAGTTAAAAAGATGAACAATCGTAGAATTCTTATTGCCTTCTTGTTAATAATAAATATTCTTCTACTGCGTGATGCTCCATACATCAATGTTTTTGTTATAGACAAGCTATGGGTTGTTTACATTTTATTGATTTTAGGAATCGTATTTTCCCTCATTCCCAGAAAAGAAAGGTATCTGTGGGGAGTTCTTTTTTTCCTGCCGTTAATCCCTCTTATTCTTACTCTTGTAAGGATCCCAATTGCTGCAGAATTTATTGGCGTTGTTTTTTATTCAATCTTATGGTTCACCGCTCTATTTAAAATCGTCTCTTTTGTGCGAGAGAAGGATAAAGGCGATAAATGAAGTTGCAGAGCTTTATTGTTTTACTTATTCTATTTTTTGTATATCGTTTATGGTTTTCGTTTTCGGGAACTCTATCGAGTGGTGATTGGCCGTATCTTTATCTGGAAAATGTTAAAGAATTTTCATGGTTTCCAGATAGTCGGTTCTTGTGGCTTGCACCTTACTATCAAATTCTAACAAAGATTGTCGTTCAATATTTAGGAATTTCATTGGAGATAGTTGAGAGATTGCTGTGGTTCTGGCCGTTTTTGCTTCTTTCAATTTTTTCTTCTTACCATCTGACTAAATCATGGATTGGCGTTCTTATTTACACTACAAACACATATATTCTTATGGTGGTTTCGGGGGGACAAATGGGAATTGCTATGGCTTATGCGATTGCGCCTTTTATACTAAAGAAATTTATGGATTTTGCAAATTCTAACTTCTTTTTAACTCAAAACAAAAAAATATTTAAAGGGTCAATCATTTTGGGATTAGCATTAGCAGTTTTGACAATGTTTGATCCGCGAATTTCCTACATAACAATGATTGCTGTGACAATTTATGTTCTTTTAAATTTTAAAAGAAACATATCCAATGGTTTACGTTTTTTGCTATATACTTTTCTTATTCCGCTAGGCATAACTGTCCTCGTAAATTTTTATTGGATTATCCCTTTGCTTAGAGGAAATTTCCCAAAAGAATATCAGGGTTTAGATAACATAAAAGGATTTGAGTTTTTGAGTTTTGCTGATTTTTCTCACACTTTTGGTCTTCTTCATCCGAACTGGCCGGAAAATACATTTGGCAAGACTTATTTTATGCAGCCAGAATTTCTGCTTCTTCCAATTCTGGCATTTTCAGCTTTGTTATTTAAGGGGACAAAAAATATATATTTTTTTGCTCTCCTTGGATTAATAGGTACATTCTTAGCAAAAGGCGTAAATCAACCTCTTGGTGAATTAAATTTATGGTTGTTCGAAAATTTTCCAGGGATGAGTATGTTCAGAGATTCGAGTAAATTTTACCTTCTTATTATATTGAATTATTCATTTCTTATTCCAGTAACTCTTGAAAAACTTTCTAAAAAAATTCCATTTGGAAAATTACTTCCCATTGTCTTTGTATTGTTTTGGTGCATTCTTATTAGGCATGCGCTTTTGGGGGAACTTGGTGGAACGTTTAAAACCAGGATAGTCCCCGAAGAATATATTGAGCTTAAACAATATATACAGGCTGCGCCCAATTCAACCGTCTTATGGATTCCTTCCCGGCAGCGATTTGGATTTTCCTCTAACTCTCATCTTGGTATTTCCGCGTTGGATATTTTAGGAAATTCAGATCCCCTATTTATCGCAAAGGTAATTAGTAACGACAAAGATAAAGCTTTCTATAACAGACTTAAGAAAATGGGAGTGGGGTATATTGTTGTTCCATACGATTCGGAAAAAGAACTATTTATAGTAGATCGCAGCTATAGCGATTCCCTTAGGGATGAAGCCGTTATGGAGCTAGACAAAATAGCTTGGCTTATTAGGATTCCTAAATTTAGTAAAATTACTGTTTATAGGGTGCAGTAGTGGAGTATTGCAAAGTATTCTGTGATTGGGTAGAATAACTTCTGTACTCTTAGGTATTATTTTATGCTGAAAAGCAGTCAGGAGACAATAAATAAAAAAATATTATATGCTCAGGCAGTTTTTGGAGAAGAAGAAAAACAAGCGGTGATGAGGTCAATGGATAATATCTGGCTGGCGTCAGGACCTTTAGTTAAAGAATTTGAAGAAAAGGTAGCAAAACTTTTTGGAAAAAAATTTGGAATAGCAGTCAATTCAGGATCTTCAGCAAATCTTATCGCAATTCAAAGTCTTCATCTCCCCAAAGGTACGGAAGTTATTACTCCGGCTTGCACATTTTCTACAACCGTTTCTTCTATTGTTAATAATAATTTAGTTCCCGTATTTGTAGACAGCGTGATTGGCAGATATACTATTGATGAAGACCTAATAGAAAAGGCAATAACAAAAAAGACTAAGATTATAATGGTTCCCCAATTGGTTGGTGGAGTTTGTGACATGCTAAAACTTAGAAAAATAGTAGATAAACACAACCTTTTCCTAATTGATGATTCTTGTGACACATTTGCTCCCCATATTAATAAAAAAACTGCGGCTTCTTATAGTGATTTAACAACAGCATCTTTTTATGGGTCTCATATAATTACTGCGCTTGGCGGCGGTGGAATGGTACTAACAGATGATGAGAAGTTAAGGGATAGGATGCTTACTCTTCGTGATTGGGGAAGAGTGGGAAACGACAAAGAGGAGTTTGAGAAAAGATTTAGTTTTTCTATAGATAAGATTCCATATGATGCAAAATTTCTATACTCGGAACTTGGACATAATGTGAAAATGAATGAGGCTAGTGCTGCTTTCGCTCTTGAGCAATTAAAAAGATTAGATGGTTTTTTGGAGAAGCGCACGCATAACTTTAATAAGCTCAAGAAATTTTTTAGTAAGTATGAGAAATGGCTTCAAGTTCCTTATCTTCTTAAAGGAGCACAAACAAATTGGCTGGCCTTTCCCCTAACGGTTAGAAAGCATGCTCCTTTTAATCGCTATGATTTCTTAAAACACCTCGAATCTAAAAGGATACAAACAAGAGTATTATTTTCCGGCAATATAACAAGGCACCCTGCTTATAGAAATGTGAGACTTAGAATTAGCGGATCTTTAAAAAACGCGGACGCGATTATGGCATCTTCCTTATTGCTTGGTTGTCACCAGGCTCTAACTGATAAGGACATAGAATACATAACCAATTCGTCAGAAGAATTCTTCAAGAAATATTCATAATATGTTGAGCGTTGTTGTTCCTGTTTTTAATGAAGAAGAAAGTCTGGAGGCTTTCTATAAAGAATTAGTTTCGGTTATTGATAATCTTGATAAAAATAACGAAATTATTTTTGTGGATGATGGATCAAAAGATAGATC
>Ga0213870_1001063_pt1 | contig 12635 bp, 16 predicted proteins | sample WICALVC2017_Meta_FD_160119 | JGI IMG/M metagenome (GOLD analysis project Ga0213870, IMG submission 160119) | Freshwater microbial communities from subterranean cave lake in Wind Cave National Park, South Dakota, United States - WICALVC2017 | ecosystem: Environmental > Aquatic > Deep subsurface >... | reverse complement strand
GGAAAGCGTGGACAGTCCTACTCCACTTTCACGTCCATTGCTTCTGACTGTAAATGTAGTTGAAACTGAGATTTAGAAACTTCTTGTACTTGGTAAACGTAATTCATGCATGAATGAAAAAATTTGCAAGTATTGTTCCAAGCCTATCGATGAGCACACAAAAAAGGAATTAGCATCATGCATGTTAGAAATTGCCAAAACTACAAATTCTGAGCTAACCGATGAGGAGGTAACTGAATATTTCAATAAAATCAAAAGTAGTGAGTTTTTTCGTATGACTGAAAAAGGTAAAAAAGCTTAGCGCTATCTGCCACCCTGCGATAGAATGGCTTGAATAGTGTTTGTGTTTCTAATTTTTGGTATTCTTCGAATCTTGTTTGTAATAATGTCTGTTAGCTTTTCTTTATCAGCCTCAATTTTGCAAAATATATCAAAAACACCTAACGTGCCCCTTACCTCTTTTATCTCAGGTATTTTCATTAACTCGTTGATTATCTGAGTCTCTACTCCCAAATCACAATTAATTAGAACATATGCAGTTTCCATGTTTTCACTTTGTGGATCTATTGACGCATATTAAAAATAATCTTTTAATGAGATTTTGTTTTCGCTTGGGATCTTGGCAATCTCAAATCCTTCCTTTCGTTTATGAAATGACTTTGTTGCGTCAATTCCCATCTTTGCAGTTCTAAGCCTTTTTTGATCACTTGATGGATCAAGGCTAGAGCCACGAACGTTTTTTATTATTACCAAGTCACGGTCTGCTTGGAACCTTGTTGCCATTGCATATTCGATAGATTCTGCGCTTGTAGGATCAATGTCTTCATCAACTATTGTAACCATTTTTAGTGACCTGTGTGTTTCAAAGGTTTTTTTGATTATTTTTTTTGGATCATCTTCTCTTTTTTTTCTTATTTGGACAACTGCATGCAGCCAGCTGCATCCGCCATTTGTAAGGCAAACTTGTTTTGTCTGTGGATATGCCCGTTTTAGATCGCCATTTAGTTTTGCCTCAATTGGCATTCCCATAAGCAACCTGTGTTCTGAATATCCTGAGAGAATATCATGGAAAATTGGGTTGTTTCTATAGTATAGTGATTCTAGCTCAAAAACTGGCTGTTGCCTTGCAAAGTCATATGTCCTGAGCATCTCAACCATCCATTCCTTGTGGGTCTTATCGCGCAGAATCTTGCCTTCCATGACAATTTCTGTGTTTGATGGCACAAAAAGACCTGAAAATGGGCACTTTGTCATTTTGAGTTTGTTGTTTAGCAACGAGTTTGCAATATTGATTTCATCTTTTCCCCATTCTGCCTGATATGCACCAGCTATAGAAATTGCAGGATGTACTCCAACTGTTATTGCAACCTTTAGATCTTCGCCGTGCTGTTTTGCATCCAAAAATGTTCGATGTAAATGTCGTCCTTCAACCATTCTTACAGAAAAGTGTTTTTGGTCAAGTGGCAACAGTCTATGAAATGAAGAATTTTGTGCTCTGGTTTCTGGATTCTTTGCATAAATTATTGATGAGGTGATAAATGGACCAGGCTCTTTTGCAAAATGTTTGATGATTGGCAAAGCTGAGAGGCTTTTTGTCTTGTTTTCAAAAAATAGACCTCTTTGTACAGTTTTTGGCTTTTTTGCATGCCTTATGGCAGAAATTACCTTTTTGTGAATATCTGATTCCTTTGAGCCAACAGCCTGTGCAAACCTGCGCCTTGTTCCAACAAGATTAGTTACAACCCTAAACTTGCTGCCATTGATGTTTTCAAAAAGTGCGGCATAAGAGCCGTCCAGCTTTGCAGTAATTGCTGCAATCTCATACCTTGTAGATACCTCTTTTCGTATGGTTTTTAGCTGGTCTGATTTTTTGATTATTCCAAGATAGGCCCGAAGATCAGTCATTTTTTGCAATCTCCATTATTTCGCCAACTAGAGTTTTTGCAGAATTTGAATCCAGCTCTTTTGAGACAGAAATTGTAACTATGCTGATTCCCTTTGTAATGGTAGCGAGTTTTTCAGCTGTTAATTTTAAAAATAAGGATTCGGTTCGTGACGGGATTACAGTTGCAGTTGTAGGAGCTGGGCCGGTTCCAATTGAGGCAACCATTGCTCCAATTTTTTTTGAACCCTCTGTAACTGAAACAAAATTCCCATTATCGAACTTGAGCATTTGTACCAAAAACGTTCGTTTGTCTACATCCACAGTTTTGCTTACAAAACCTGATGCAGACATTAATGAAAAACGATAAGCTTATGCCTTTATTGCTATCGTTTCTGCTTGTGCGTCAGCTTCAACGCGAGCACGAAGCTTTGCCTTGTACTTGAGATTTCGTGGTTTGGTTCTCAGTCTGTATCCACAGCATGGACACCAGAGTCCTTCCCATTTGATGAATATCTCACATATCTGGCATCGTCTTTGGCCTGATGCATAGCGACCAGTTCCTACTGGTTTTTGTGCTTTGTATCTGGAACAGATTCCTTTACATGTCATTTGAATTCATTTCCTCGGGACTATATTATAGGATTCATATCTATTTAAGGATGGATCGGAAATTTATATATGTTTTATTTTGATTTATTGAAAAAATTTTATTGATTTATATTGATCAACGAATCTTTTTGAAAAAAACTCGACAACTGATATAAATATCTACCTGATTTTGCGAATTTCGTATTTTAACTGTTTAGGCACAAAATCCTGGAAAGTTGTTTAAAAATATGATCATTTTAGGCTCTGTCAAGTCTTCGTCGGATCTCCTCGCTGTCAAAAGTCGTCGGTTATTCATCCATTCTAGGCTTTTTTGGAAATTGTTTTGATTCATCTATTGCTAATTCTTCTGCAAACCTGTCTATTATGGTGACAACATTATCCATTATCTCAACAACTCCATATTTTTTGAAGTTATAATATCTCCTTGTCCCACCTAGATCAACTAGACTTAGCCTTGCACCATTATCTTGGGCGATAAAACATTCATGTGGATCTGAAAGTGATGAGGATTCCTCAGGATCACCAAATTCTTTACTTTCTTTCCAAAATGGAGGATCATCATGAACTGTGCATTCTATAAATGCGATGAATGTTTTTGACATATTTCTTTAAATCTAAAACTAATCTAAAAACAGTTCTTTTAAACAAGTTTGAAATTAAGGCATTGTGGATATTGTAATTGCAAATGTTACGTCTACAAGTGAGATAACAATTACAGATCCTTACACAGTATTATTTGGATCCCTATTAGTTCCGATAATTTCAGTAATTGTAGTTAGTTTAGTTGGTGTTGTAACAATTCGCTATACCAAAAAACAACATGATAGAAATGCTATGATGGACTTGTTCAAAATGTTAAGCAATACCAATCATAAATTAGCGGAAGATAAAATTATTGAAGCTTATCAAAATAATAATTTAATGATAGATGGCATTCTTACTCAACCTTTCCAAGAATTTGCAAAGACTGTTTGGAGAAATTATACTCAAGCAGGAGTGTTGGTTGAGAAAGGGCTAATACCAAAAAAGGAGTATTATTTGATGTTTGGAATTAAGACAGTAGTCATGCATTATATTTTAAATCAAGAGTTAACTCGAAGAAGACATTCTACGCCTCAACATTACATAGCGGCTAGATTTACAAATTTAGCATTTGATTGTTTTGTGTATTGGTCTAAAAAAAATCATCCTATTGTTGATCCAAGAACAAGTGAACCGATAACATTAGAAAATCTTGGCGAACGAATGGATTTGCAATTATAGAAACCAAGTAATTACCTTTACAATAACAGAAATTTTGTATGCATACTCAAATAAAGATTTTATTTTCTTTTTGCATTCTGAATTAAAGTAATCCACTTGTTATCCCCCTCTACTTTGATACCGACTTTATCCGCAGGAGTTAAACCATCCAAACTCATGTGAGGTCTAAGATAATTATGAAATAACTGATACCCTGTCAAAATAGGCGAATCCATTTTCTTCAATCCACGCATTATCTTTTCTCTATCTCTAGTCTCACCATTCAACCTCTCCATTTTGTTATTGTTTTTATCACCTTTGAATCATAACATAATTTATTTTGGAATAATTAACTAGCCAGTTATTGGAATTAACCGATATTCTGTTCTTTATAGCTGCTTTTCTTTCCGAGATAGTTGGGACCATAGCTGGCTTTGGCTCTTCGACAATTTTTCTGCCTATTTCCTTATTTTTTGTTGATTTTAAAACAGCATTAATTCTTGTTGCAATCTTCCATCTTTTTGGAAACATTGGAAGGATTACATTTTTCAAACATGGTTTAAACAAAAAAATCATACTGGTATTTGGGGTTCCAAGTATTCTTCTTAGCTTACTTGGGGCATCGCTTGTTGGAATTTTGCCCCAATCAGCTCTTAAAGTGATTCTAGGAGTTTTTTTGATTACAATTTCAGCATCGTTTCTAATCAGGCCTCAGCTAAAGCTGTCAACTAATACTGGAATGGTTCTTGCTGGCGGAAGCATTTCTGGTTTTATTACAGGTCTTGTTGGAACTGGTGGGGCTTTGCGGGCCACATTTCTTACTGGTTTTAATCTTGAAAAAGCAAAATACATTGCAACTGCAGCTTCGATTGCGCTAGGAACAGACCTTACTAGAATACCAGTTTACATCTCACAAGGATTTCTTGCAGAACAGTACTATTACTATATCCCAATTCTCTTTGTAATGGCAATAAGCGGATCATTTTTGGGCAAAAAAATTGTAACTAAAATTAATCAAGAAAAATTCAAAAAGATTGTTTTAATTGTCATTATCCTTGTTAGCATAAAGTTTGTTTTAGATGGAACTGTATTTGGATAGAGCTACCAGTTCTTGAAAGCGGAAGTATGATGTCTGTATCCCTAACTACTTTATCATAAATTTTCTCCGTTTATTCTTCCCTCTTTATTAGATAGCGCGCCTTCTACGTATTGATTAAAATGAACATTTTTCATCTACACAAAGACAAATGTGAAAAATGTAATGAAAAATTTTTAAAATATGATGAGCTTATTGCACATACAAAACAGACTCATCATCATACTATTGTAAAATGTACCAAGTGTGGAAAAGAGTTTATCCATGAAAAGGATCGCCTTCACCACACACGTGAAGAACACTAGTTTGTAAAAATTAACCAGTTCTTGATAGTGGAAGTATATGATGCCTGTATCCTTCGCGCTGTGTGATGTACTTTGCCGACATCATGTCTCGCTTTCCCCGCTGGTTTTGGTTTTTTATCTTAAGTGAGGTCTTGCGCTCATCTACAAATTCTAGCTCAAAGTGAGAGCAAAACTTTAGGTTCAACATCTCGGTTATTTTTCTTGCAATGTCCATGTTTCCGTTTCCAACCTTTACTATCTTTCTTTTTGCCTTTAATTCAGCAAGAATGTTTACTACGTGCAAGACTAGCTCATCAACTGAGGTAAAAATCGAGCTATCAATTTCCTTTCCATAGTAAAATACAGATAGTCCTATTCTTTGTCCGGGGTCTATTCCAATAACAAGCTCATCTCTTTCAAGGCCTAAATCAAGCTCCTTGACTAGCAGCCCACGAATTACTGTTGGGTCTTTATCACAAATTTCTTCATGTAAAAGCGGCTTGCTAAAAGATTCGGGGCTTTCCTTTGCAGTTGTTAAGACAAGGCTGCCGTCATATGTTGTGATTTGTTCTGGCAAAAGCGAATCATAGTGAATGTTTAGTGTTTTTAGCGCCTTTACAAACTTGAAATAAGGTTTACCGTAGGTTGTTGCAATCCCAATTTTTGTATGAATTAGCGGATCGATAATTTTTATGTGGAAATGAGGAATTTAGGTTTATTCCTTGAGTATCGTTGACACAACGTGTTCAACTGCATGATTAAATCATTCATTTGGTAGTAAGCAACAGTATGGCCCTTGCAAGATCGCCTTTTGATTCTGCTAGTGCATTTTTTGCCTGCTCTTCACTTACATTTGCCTGCTGACAGACTAGCTGAATGTCTTCGTCACTAAATATTTGAACCTCAAGTTCCCGTTCTTCAATTCCATTTGCAACTATTTGAAAAATAGAGTTGTCCTTTGCCTTCATCTCAGTAACTGCAGGCTTTGATAAGATGATCTCTTTTTTGTCTGTCTTTATTATGACTTCTTGGACGTTTGGGATCTCATTCATATCAAGACCCATTTTGTCTAGCATTCTTCTCATCTGACGGTTTCCGCCGCGCATCATGATGTCTCATCTCCTTTTTTCGGACTTTTTAAACTATCTCTGACTTTAATTGCAACGCCTCTTTTCATTTGGGAAATAAGCTCAGCTGGCAAGACTGCTTTTCCAACAGCTATTACTTTGTCTTTGTATAATACTGGAACATCTGATTGTATTCTGATGTTTTTCCCACACCATACAACGTGTTTGCAAAAAACTGATTTTCCGTCTTCGACAAATGGCTTTGATTCTTCGTCTATCTCAACGCAGTTTTCCTTGAATCGTTTACTTTTCAATAGCATTTGAGCAAAATAAGGCGAAATGGCAAGGCCACCGTCAATTCTCAAGACACAAAGAAGTTTCTTGTCATGATATACTTCGCGAATTCTCCCTGTCTTGCGTGAGAATGTAATTTCAAGTTCTTTAGGTAGATGTCGTGAAACTCCAACTCCAAACAAGGCATCGATTGTATATTGCAGCTTTAGTACAGGATCCATAATTTTAGCACAATTTGTTTCTAAATATGTCTTGATAAAAATTCAATTGTCACCTTTCTTTCTTTGTTACCATGGTCTCTGTTACGCGAATTATGGAAAAGGCGCTATTTGGTTTTGCAAAACAGTGGATTGCAGGAGATACATTAGAGGATGCGCTGAGATCTGCAAGACAAAGTTACAAAAAAAAGATGAATGTAATTATCAACAAGCTAGGCGAATACAACACATCAAAAAAAATCATATCTGAAACTGTAAATGAATATCAGACAATTCTTTTGTCTTTGAAAAAATCAAAAATCGAAGGCGGTATTTCTGTTAAACCGACCCAAGTTGGACTTTTAGTGAGCAAAAAAGAATGCATCAAAAACTTTAGTGCCATAATAAAGACTGCTGCACTATCAAATTCTTTTGTGTGGATAGATATGGAATCATCCGATCATACAGATGAGATATTAGAAGTCTATCACAAGCTCTTTAGCAGCTATGAGAGGCTAGGGCTTGCACTACAGGCAAACCTCAAGCGGACAAAAAATGATCTTGTAGACTTACTTGAGCGCGGGGCAAAAATAAGACTTGTAAAAGGGGCATATAGGGAAAGCGCCAAAATTTCATACAAGTCAAAAGCTCAAGTAGATGAAAATTTCCTAAACCTTACAAAACTTCTTTTTAAAAAAGGAAACGAGTTTGGCATAGCAACTCATGACTGCAAGATGATAGATGCTGCAGTTGCATTTTCAAAAAAATATGTGCGCCAGTTTGAGTTTCAGATGCTAAAGGGGATAAGAGACGAGCTAAAACTAGAACTTGTAAAACAGAGGTTTTCTGTTTCAGAATACATTCCATATGGAACCAATTGGCTTCCCTATTCTATTCGAAGACTAAAGGAGAGAAAGCGAAACATTCTGTTGCTTGGTAGCTCCTTTATTCAGTCGCATCGAGTCTGAGTTTGTTCTCGCAAAAATTGAAGCAAATATCTTTCTCCACCTGCTCCCTTCCCTGAAGAGCCAGAATCCTTCCAGCCTACAAATGGCTGACTGCCTACAAGTGCGGCAGTTGTAGCGCTTGCGGCTCGATTTGCATAAACAACACCAGCTTGTATGTTATCAAAGAATTTTTCAAGCTGTTCTTTGTTTTCGCTAAAAACTCCTGCAGTTAATCCATACTCTACATCATTTGCTTGTTTGATTGCTTCATCAAAGTCTTCGTAGGATTCTATACAAAGAAATGGCAAAAATAACTCTTCTTTTATTAGTCTGTGATTCTTTGGAAGCCTTGTTACTATAGTTGGCTCTACATAATATCCGTGTTCTAGTTCGCCTTCCTTTAGAATCGATCCTCCTGCAAGTATCTGCCCACCATCTTTTTGTGCATGCGCAACAGCTTCTTGAAATTTTTCAAGTGCAGCTTCATTAATTACTGGACCCAAAAAGACATCTTTTTTCCATGGAAGTCCAACCTTGACTGCTTTTGTTTTTTCAACTAGTTTTTTAGTAAATTCATCAGCCACATTTTTTTGAACATAGACTCTTGAACATGCACTACATTTTTGGCCACCATAGCCAAACGCTGCACGCAATACTCCATCTGTTGCCTTTTCAAGATCTGCAGAGTCTGTAACAATTACTGGGTTTTTTCCTCCCATCTCTGCAATGAATGGTTTTGCCACTTTTTCTGTAAATTTCTTAAATCCTGACATTCCTACGTTTCGTGAGCCGGTAAATACAATTCCATCAACTAGCTGACTTTCGATTAGTGTTTTTCCAACAACACTTCCTGCTCCTGTAAGAAAATTAATTGCGCCTGTTGGTAGTTTTTTGTAAATTGCTTGTGCAAATTTAAAAGATGAAATTGGTGTGTCACTTGCTGGCTTTAGCACTGCAGTATTTCCAGTAATCAAGGCACCAGTTGTCATTCCTATTGCAATTGCAGAAGGAAAGTTAAACGGTGCAATTACTCCCCATACACCATATGGTTTTAGGGCGGTTCTTGTCTTTTCTTTTGGATTTGGATGTTTTGTCTCTTTTGAAAAACCGTTGTTAATCTCTAATTGGTAGGCATAAAATCGCATAAAGTCAATTGCTTCATCAACATCACCCATTGCCTCTAGTCTATTTTTTCCGTTTTCAAATGACATTAACGCAGCTAGATGAAATTTTTGTTTAGAAAACTCGTCTGCACAGTCTTTGAATATTTTTGCTCTTTGTGAATATGAAATTCTACTCCATTTTGGAAAGGCCTCTTTTGCAGAATTTATTGCACTAGTAGTATCTTCTTTTGTAGCACTTGGAAACCTAGCTAGTATTATTCTTGTATCAGATGGTGACTTTACTTCGAATTTTTCATCTAGGAAAATTTCCTTTCCGTTTATTATTATTGGATAGTCTTTGCCTAGATCTTTTTTTATTTCTTCAACAGCTTTTTCAAATTTTTCGTCAAACTCTTTTATTGCATTACTAGCTACTGCTTTTCCCCATGTGTACTCGTTTTCAAACATGGATAAGCTATGTAGTTATGTTATTTTAAATCAACAGCAAGATACTACTTCTGAGATCATGCGTGATGCAAGGTGCGATGTTCTGTCCTTTATGTCATAGCTAGGACATACTTCCATTATATCCATGCCCAAAATCCCTTTTTTTGTAATTGCCTTGAGAAGATAGACTGCTTCAACGTTTGTTAGTCCAAGTGGTACAGGTACTGAGACACCAGGCGCAAAGGCAGGATCGATGCAATCCATATCAAAGGAGATGTATACGTTTTTGCCAATCGTACCTAGAATGGTTTTTGCAACATTTTCTATTCCTTTTTCAGCAATTTCAAATGGAGTTATTACTTTAAGATTATATTTTCGTAAATTATCAAGCTCTTCTTGTTCTGGTGTCCTAACTCCTATCTGTAAACTTGTTTTATTGTCAATGTATGATAATACATCATGAAAAACCGAGCCATAGTAATCTGTAGTAGAGCTGACAAAATCAGGATGTGCATCAAAATAAACAAGCGATATTGGGCCTGTTCTCCTTGAAATTGATTTTATTATGGTTGTTGAAATGGAATGATCTCCGCCAATCAATAACGGAATTTTTGATTTTGAGATGATTTTATCATAAACTTCATCGATCTTGTCTCGTGTTATGTTTCCATAATCGTATACTTTATGTTTAAAACCAGAATAAGGCAGGCCTAGTGATTTTTTCCCCTTTCTTGTGTAAGTGTCTCGCAAATTTGAAATTTGCCTAATCCAGTCTGGTGCTTCTGAGGTTCCTTTTCTCAAAGAATGTGATTGTGACTCGTCTGGTACGCCAATTATAACAATGTCGGCTTCATCAAAATTGTCTATGTTTGCCCAGCAGATTCTCTGTTCCATAGATATAGTTCAAACTCAATCTACTAATTATTTACTTGATGATTTTTAGATTGAGCTAGAACATGACTTTAATTGGTTCTCTTGTAAATTTTGATTCCCTACCTAAACCTTTATTGAACGGAAAATAAGGTGGCAAATATGCAAATCAAAGAAATGCAAAAAAGCCAAATTCAGAATCTAACTCATAAGTTCAAGATAGGCGACGCTGTAAGAATAGTAGAAAATAGAAAAGCTAATGGTGTTTCCTATACTATAATCAAATTAAAAAAATCCATAGATGGAACACCACTTTATCTATTAAAATCAGCTTCAAATTCGATTATGCTGTTGTACTATGAATCAAAAAGTTCCCATTTAGAAAAAATTCGTTAATTAGGGCGAAATAATGGTAATGCATATAACTAATCGATCCTAAAATAACTGAAAGTCATGATTCGAAATATACTTGTTGCAATTGCAATATTTTCTATCTTTGCCATTATACCACAGAGTGTTTTTGGCCAAGCAGTTATCAGTGATCTTTCTTGCATAGCTTGTCAAGAAATTCCAAATGAACAGACCTTAGAAACGTACAAAGCGATTTCTCCGCTTGTTATTTGGACGGATTCTCCAATCTATGATAAAGACTCTACCATTCAGGTTTCTGGTCATTCAAACACCAAAATCTTACCTGTTTCAATACTAATCACAAATCCGTTAGGAAACATAGTAGGCATCGAACAAGCTATGCCAGACGATAATGGTGATTTTATGGTACAGTTCAAACCCGCAGGTAAGTTATGGAAAAGCGAAGGTAATTACATAATTACAGCACAGTTAGGTGATGGAAGCGGTGGAAAGATATTCAGAGTTCAAGCAAAAGTACTTGATTATGTAGGTTCAGATATGCTTGCAAGATACGAAATTGAAGGTGGTAGAGTAGTTGACATTATACCGCAGATAAATACTAATTCTCTAATCATAACACTTGCTGATACTAACACTGATGGAATATTGAAAGTATATTTGCCAAGAGATATTATTGATGCAAAACAGCCTTCAAAGCAAATTGCAGGAATGGCTGGAATAGGCCTTCCTCAACAGCACACAATTAATTACGATAAAGAATTTTTGGTGCTAGTTGATGGTTCTTCATTTTCTAAAATAGATCCAAGTTTTGTTACAAAAAAGTATAATGATATCGTGCCGCTGGGAAAATATTCAGAAAAGACAGCTATTAACATGAGAATTTTGACCATACCATTTTCCGCTGGTACTGAACAGATAGAAATTGTTGGCACGTTTGTAGTACCTGAATTTGGTTCCTATGCTGCAATAATTCTTGCAATAGCTATAATGTCAATGGTGTTACTTGTAAAAGGACCAAAACTACGATTGATAGAATTTGTTAAATAATCGTATATCTTTGTCGTAAAAGTAATAATTTAATCTAAAAAAAATTTCAACTGTAAAATCTTTCCTTTATCATAATACTTAGCTAATTCAGATTCCCAAAAAAATTCTAAATAATAATAATTTTAAATAATTAATTTCTAAATTAGTTTGTTAAACCAAAATTTTCGATTGGTAAAGTTAGCTAGTTAATTTTATATCGCATAAAGACGAATTGACAACGTGGACAATAACGAAGGCAAAGATTTTTTGAAATTGTACGAGTCAAACAAATACAAAAGTAAGGAAGAAGATGCCAAATACAGCATTGATGATGCTATGCTAGATTGTCTCGAAAAGTATTCAAAATCTAACAAGTAAAAACTGTAGTTTTTTACAAAGTATATATTTCAAGGAAGAACTATATAGAAAATTAAATTTCGTATATATTGTGAAGAATAGCGAAGAGGCAAGAAAAATCCAGTTTACAGGAAAGTCTTCCTATATTGTTTCTCTACCAAAACAATGGATTTTGGATCTTGGATTAAAGCGGGGGGATCAAGTTATTGTTTCAAGGCAAGGCGCCTCTGGCTTGAAGATTTTTCCTTCAACAGAACAAGTTAAAAGCTCACAGATTGACGAGGCAACATTTGAGATTGGCTCTGATGATAAGGATTCAGCGATTGTAAGAAAACTGATATCGCTTTACTTTTTAGGGTTTAAAACAATAAACATAGTTCCAAAAAATGAAAGGCTAAAACCATCGCAAAGAATGGTTGTAAAAGATGCTGTAAAGCGGATGCTTATGGGAACAGAGATTATCTCTGATTCATCAAATGAGATTACAATTCAAGTGCTAGTAAACCTCTTTGAGCTTTCAGTTGATGGTGCCTTCAAGAGAATGTTGCATATAGCAAAATCAATGCTTAATGATGCATTTTTGGCAGTTAAAGAAAACAATTTTGAACTTGCAAACGAAGTGATAAATGCAGATGATGAGGTAGATAGGTTTGGTTTTTACATAATACGCCAACTCAAAATCGCAATACAAAATGAACACATGTTAGAAGAAATGGGATTTTCAAATGCTCGAAATTGCCTAGGCTACAGGCTAGTTGTAAAAAATATTGAAAGAACAGGAGATCATGCTGTAATTATTGCCAAAGATTTGATTGAGTTTAAAAAATCAATAAAAAAAG